>Ga0256833_1001495_pt1 | contig 17207 bp, 17 predicted proteins | sample 356284metaG_FD_190535 | JGI IMG/M metagenome (GOLD analysis project Ga0256833, IMG submission 190535) | Hydrothermal vent microbial communities from Mid Atlantic Ridge, Atlantic Ocean - 356-284 | ecosystem: Environmental > Aquatic > Marine > Hydrothermal vents | place: Atlantic Ocean: Mid... | reverse complement strand
AATCATAAACAAGCTGGAAAGGCTCAGACTCATTGACGTTGTTATGGGAAGGAAGGGCAGAGGGAGGACGAGGTACATCATAAAGAAGTATAGCAGCGATGTTGTAATGGCTGCTCTGGAGTATTAGGTAAGTGATGGCAATGAAGAAGTGCACTCTTCTCATCCTTATTGCATTTGTTGTTTTGGGATGCTTAGCTGAATCACCAGAGTTTGCAAGTTCAACTCAAACTCCAGCAATTCCAACAACCCTAACACCATCAGAAATACCAGCTATAACTCCTTCACAAACAACGGTTATCTCAGTACCGACACTCACTCCAACTCCAGAATTCCAGTTTGGAGTCAAGTATCCAGCAAAAGTCATCTACGTTTACGATGGAGACACAATAAAGGCCAATCTTAGCGGTCAAATTCTGATAATCAGATTGCTGGGCGTTGATACTCCAGAGAAATCAGCGGAGAAGAACAAACCATACGAATACGATGCGATAACAAATCTGACTTATCTAGCTGAGTGGGGTTTGAAAGCAAGGGATTTTGCATACGCAATGCTGTACAATAAAACAGTTTACATCGAATTCGATGAAGTTGCCGGCTTAAAGGGTTATTATGGACGATATCTTGCCTATGTTTACGTTAATGGGACAGACTTCAATGCATTGCTCGTGAAAAATGGTTTGCTAGAGTTTACGTTGAAGATGAATTTAAGAAGGAGCAGTATTACCTACAGCTCGAAGAAATTGCAAGATCGAACAAGACGGGTTTGTGGAGAGCTGGATGAGGTGATAGGATGGACTACATGCCCTTCATCCTCTGTTTGCTCTTACTCGCTTTTATAATCCTGCTATGGAAATATGCTGAGCTTAAGGGCAGAATAGAGCAGAGGGCAAGGCAGATATTTGAAGAATGGAGAGAAAGGGAACTTGAGGCCACATCAACAAGGAAAGCTGAACTCCTTTTCGAGGAATGGAAACAAAGGTACGAGAAGGAAATAAGGAGGGATGCGATAGAGAAGAGTAAAGCTGTAATTGCAGGAAAGGTTAGCGAACATTTCATTCCCTACTTACCAGAATTCAGGTACAATCCAAAGGATGCCCGCTTTATCGGCTCACCTGTCGATTTGATAGTCTTCGATGGTTTGGATGAAGGCGACTCAAGGAAAATAGTTTTTGTGGAAGTAAAATCAGGGAAATCAACGCTGAGCAAGAGGGAGAGGCTTATCAGGGATGCAATTGAACAAAAGAGAGTTGAGTGGGTGGTTTTGAGGGTTGAGAGGTAGCTGATATGGGAATAGATCTATTAGAGCTATGGAATTACGTAAACCTGTCCTCGATCGTCATTGGTAGCTTTTTAATTGCAATGCTCTCAGGATTTTCAGCATTACTTCCTCTTCAAATCCCTTGGATTCAGCGGTTCTTTTTCCGATTCAATGGGTTTTCTCGCCCACTACGTTGCAATCTTTATTTCAGCAACTCTTCTCCTTAAGTATGCTGCAGAAAAAGGTTATACTGTGTTCAAAGCTCCGAAGAGTCTGATTTTTGTTGCGATTCCTGTGCTGATGATCTCTTTGGTTTTATTTGCTTCCGGAAACTTTCTGATGATCTTCCCGATTGACGCCTCATTGTTAATGCTTGCATTTATTGTTGCCTACAGACTCGTTGGTAAGGATGAAAGAAAATGACGTTAAGGAAATATCCTCTTGCAACCCTGTATACATTACTTTTCTTCCTGAGCGTTCTCGATTATCTGACAACTGTTTACTGCCTGGAAAACATCCCGAATTGCTATGAAACTAATCCTCTGTTTAAAACATCTGATGTGATGTTCAAATTCAAGATTCTTTATGGCACTCCTGCAGGAATTGCTGGGGTTCTCGTCGGTTTTGCTTTTGATAAGATCAGTACAGATCGCTCATTCGCTTCTGTTATTTCGCTTTATTTGCTATCGTATTCGCAGTCTTTATTAAGTCCTGTTTTGCAGTTGCTAACAAATATAGATATTATTTTCAAGTAGTGCACGAGTTCTATTTTAACAGAAATCGTAGTTGCTGATATGGGAGCCCCAGCAATGACTACTGAGCTGTTAAGGTGATGCCAATAGCCATTATCCGTAATCCTAAAAACCCTAAAAGTTAATTAGCTACGATATTACTGAAAAAAAACATAAAGTTACGTAAAGGGGATAATATGGAGATTGACGAATTAGATAAAAAAGCTTTTAGAAATTTTGAAGGCCGAATTGTAAGAAAGGATCTTGTAAACACTCTTAAAGGGCAAATTAACGTTCCTACTTACGTTTTAGAATACCTACTCGGCAAATACTGTTCGTCTTCTGATGAAGAAGTTGTTGAAGCCGGTTTACAAGAAGTAAAGAAAATACTCAGCGAACACTATGTGAGACCAGATCAAGTAGAATTGTTCAAAGCGAAAGTAAGAGAGCTTGGACGACATAGGGTCATTGATAAGGTAAAAGTCAGATTGGTTGAAACTGAGGACAAGTACTGGGCAAGCCTTGTAAACCTTCAGATTGACAAAGTAAACATTGGAGAGGACTTAGTTTACAAATATGAACGATTGTTGGCTGGTGGGATTTGGGCTGTAATTGATTTAACTTATGATCCAACGATTTATCACAAAAAAGAGTTGAGACCATTTGTCATTGAAGATATTAAACCAATTCAGCTCGCATCTGGAAATGTACTAAATGAAGTTAAAAAGTGTAGAAAAGGTTTTACTCGCGAAGAGTGGTTGGATTTAATCCTCCGCAGCACTGGTTTGGAACCGAATGTTCTGTCAAATAGGCTAAAAATGCTTTATCTTGCCAGATTAATTCCTTTTGTTGAGAACAACTATAACTTGGTAGAGCTGGGACCCCGTGGAACTGGGAAGAGTTACGTATATAGGGAACTTTCACCTTACTCAATTCTGGTATCAGGAGGAGACGTAACGGTTGCGAGCTTGTTTGTGTCTTTGTCTGGGAGGGGTAGAATTGGGTTGGTTGGTCTATGGGATGTTGTAGCATTTGACGAAGTTGCTGGACTAACTAGACTCGCAAATCCACAGGCGATAAACATCCTTAAAGACTACATGGAGTCAGGTAGTTTTAGCAGGGGGCGAGAAGAGATAACCGCGCTTGCATCTCTCGTCTTTGTTGGTAACATTAACGTAGATATCGAAACAGCTCTAAGAACATCTCATTTATTTATCGCGTTTCCATATGAGATGCAAGATCTTGCCTTCCTCGACAGGTTTCATGCATATTTGCCAGGTTGGGAGTTCTCCAAAATGAAAAGTGACATGCTCACCAACCATTACGGACTGGTAGTAGACTATCTTGCCGAAGTCTTTAGGGAATTAAGAAAAATTAGTTTTGGCGATGCTATTGATCAATACTTTGAACTTGGCAGAGCTTTAAACAAAAGAGATGAGAAGGCTGTCAGAAAGACAGTTTCAGGCTTTATAAAGCTCTTACATCCGGACGGTGAATTTACTCGAGAAGATGTAGAGCTCTATATAAGACTTGCAATTGAATTCAGGAGGAGGATAAAAGAGCAACTAAAAAGGATGGGTGGTATAGAATACTGGAATACTGCACTTTCATTCATAGATAAGCTCAATGGGAGGGAGTACATAATCTCTCTTCCAGAACAGAGAGCAGCAACACTGATTTCTCCAGATCCGCTACCTCCAGGGACTGTATATACTGTTGGTCTTGATGCGGAAAGTGGTAAATATGCACTATTTAGAATAGAAGTTGCTAAAATGAAAGGAAATGGTTATACTATAACTGGAGCTGTAGGTAGAGCAATGAAAGAAGCAGTCAGAACGGCCTATGATTATCTCAAGAGTAATATAACCAAATTTACAATAGATAAGTCTCTAGACGATTACAACGTTCACTTCCAAGTAGTTAATATTATGCAGGCCAAAGAAGGTAGTCAAACTGCTTCGGCGTTCTTTGTAGCACTGTATTCTTCATTAATGGATGTACCTGTCAAACCTGGAACAGTTGTGCTTGGTGAGATTACAATTCAAGGAGGCGTTCTGCCAGTACAAGATTTTGCAGAATGTGTGCAACTCGCCAGAGAGAATGGGGCGAGGAGAGTGGTGGTTCCAATAAGTAATTCGAAGGATATTAGCCTTCTACCTCCTGAGCTATTGCAGGGTCTCGAAATATCCTTCTACTCTAATCCGAAGGAATGTTTAATACATGCCTTGGAGGGCTTTGGATGAACTCAATAAAATTAAACTCTAAGTTAGTTAGCGAAGGTGTCTCAATTCAAGAAATGTTTAAGCTATTACAACTTTATAATGAAGTGAGAAACTATACAGAAGTGCGAAAGATAGTTTTTAGGGAGAATTACCTTGGCAAAAACTCGGATAGTAGAATCGAGAATATCCTGAGAGCATTTAAAAAGAGGTTTTTAAGCAACATCGGGTTGCCTCCAGCGGAAGTCTTAGGTGAAATTATAAAATCGGACCTATCGGATGCTGGGAAAAAACAAATACTTCTTCCTTACTACCTATATTCAGATGATCTTCTTAGATTAGCGTATTTAGAGCTGGTGGTTGCGAGTTTCAAACTTGAAAGAAGTCTAACTCTGGGCCATGCAGATGTTTTAGATTTTCTGAAAGAAATTGGTAAAAAACACAATAACGTCAGAAAATGGAGCAAATATCTAAAAAGAAAGTGGGCTACAAGATTCTTAACTTTTTTGAGAGCTTTTGGAGTGCTCGAAAAGTTTCCTGATAACAGGCTTAAAAAAATTCACGTTAAGCCCAGCACATTTGCCTTTTTCACTCTATGGTTCACTTCAAATGGGCAGCCCTTTCAGAGTATCTTGTCTCACGATATATGGGAGATGTATCTCCTTGAAAGGGATGAAGTTATGGAGCTCGCTCATGCTGCAAGCAGAAAAGGTTGGTGGCTGATTGAAATTTCAGGCGATATAATTAGCTTTCAACCAAATTACACGTTAGAGGAGTGGTTAAAATATGGGGTGGAATGAACTGATGATTGGAGTTGAAGAGAAAGTAGTTGGAACAATTAGGGGCTCTTTTAGACCTCTTGATGATATACCTTTCTTTACTGTTTGTTACCCTCCCGAACATGAAAGAGAAGCAATTAGACAATTCAAGTTACTTTCAGAAAGATTAAAGGCAAGAGACATACCATCTGAAGTGATCTCTATGAAAGATATCCTCAAGGAAGCTCTCTCAGAGCTTGGTGTTTTTAAGGATGGCGACGAAAAGTGGTTAGTTGAGTTTGAGAGAGAGAAAGGTAAAGAAGAACTCATTGAAGATTTTAAGATGTATCTTCCAGATAAGATTTCGGGAATTCTGCTAAACAGACTTGTTGATAAGACTTCCAACTTTGTTGCTATTTTGATAAGAACCGGAGCGCTATATCCATTCGTAAGGACTTCCTCAATTAGAGCTAAACTTGAAAATAGGATAAAATGCATTCTTATAATAGCATATCCTGCAAATGAAGTTGGTGAGATGCTTTACTCAGAATCATTCAATTTGGGCGGCTACTATCGAGGGGAAATCATTCACTGGAGGTGAGCGGGTTTGAAGATATGGCCGGATTTACTCGAAAAAGATCCATACAGGGACATAATAAGTGTAGTTAAGGTAAACGATCACCGTCCCGAGATAGTATGGACAGAGCTTGAAGAATACGTTCCAACAGATGAAGTTAAGAACTATTTTAGGAAATTTGTTGAGGAATTTATTGAGAGTAGAAGGGGCCCATCCGAGAATGTCTGTGTGTGGATCTCTGGGTTTTTTGGATCTGGGAAAAGTCACTTCTTAAAGGTACTTGGTTATCTACTTGAAAACAGGAGGATTTTGACACCGGATGGTTTGGAAATCGAATCCACACAATACCTTGCAAATAAGTTAGGATTGCAGAACCTTGCACCTCTGTTAACCAAAGAGTTCAGGACAAAGGTTCTTTTTATTAATCTGCTTGACTACGATCATGCTGTTGACCCGACGATTAGTAGACTAATCTACCGAAAGTTGATGGAAGAAAAAGGATTCTCGGACAAGATATGGGTGTCAATATGGGAGGAAGAACTCCAGAGAATGGGTGTCTATGATAAGTTCAAACAATGGGTTGAAAAGGAGTTTGGAAAGGTTTGGGAAGAAGCAAGAAAACTGCACGCTGAAAGAATTCTCAAAAGAGCACTTACAGTATTCATGGAGTCGTTGTATCCCGGAGAGAAAGACGCTGAAAAAGCAATTGAAGAGAGTAAGAAGACCGAGATCGAACCATCATTTGTTGTAAGAAAACTCAAAGAGTTTGCGGAGGGAATTGATAGAAATAAAGGTAGGATTATTGTTCTACTCGATGAAGTTGGCCTCTATATTGGGGATGACAAAAACAGACTAACCGACCTGAATGCTCTCGCTGAACAGGTAGTCAAAGAGGGAGAAGGAAAGGTGTGGTTAGTAGCTACAGCACAGGAAGCTTTACCAGAAATGGTGGAACGTCTAACTGCAGAAAAGCACATTCTGGAGTGGCTGAGAGACAGGTTTAGACTCCAACTACTCCTGACTCCTAAAGGGGTTGAGAGAGTTGTTTCGGAGAGGATGTTGAAGAAGAGAGTTGAAGCAATTGAACAACTTAAGGAATTCTATCAAAGAAATGCTGGTAAAATCTTACAAGTGCTAGCGTTAAAACAGACAAAACAAATTATAGAAATCAATGAAGAGAACTTTATAAGATTTTATCCATTCTACCCATATTCGGTAAGCCTACTGCAGGAAATTTCGAGAGCTCTGGTTAGGTCAATTGAAGATGCAAGAAGACTTAGTGCGAGAGAGAGGTCGATGTTAAAGATTGTCCACGCCATCTTGAGGGGAGAGGGCGGGATTGACGCGGTGGCCGAAAAACAGCTGGGATTCTTCGTTACCTTTGACGTCCTCTATGATGCAATAAGCCAAGATCTAAGATTCATAAAGTCGGATTATCACAACATAATCGATAACGAAATTGGGAAAGTTGGAGAAGTTGACGGTATCAAAGCTTCTTCAGTAGCAAAGGCTCTCTTCTTACTTCAAAATATTGATGAAAAAGTCCCCACAACTCTTGAAAATCTCTCAGCTGTTCTATTCTCCGACATTGGCTGTGATATTAACATCCATAAAGAGGCTATAAAAAGCTGCCTCGAGAAGTTAAAAGAGTACGGGTGGGTCGTTGAAGAGAACGGCAAGTATAGGTTACTCACGTATGAGGAGCATAACATTGAAAGAATAATAAAAGAAAATCTACCAAGGCCAGGTGAAAAACAGAGATTCGTCAGAGAAATTATCGAAGAAAAACTTGGAAAGTTCAAGTTTACATATGGGAAGTCAAACAGACCCTTCGAAGTAAAAATTACTATTGATGGAGAAGATATTACGAAAGAAGGGAATTTGAAAGTTGTACTTTATACACCACTTTCAGGAAAAGACGAGAGTGAGGTAGAAATAGAGAGTATAAACAATCCAAATACCGTTTTTTGGCTTGCTGGGACGGATTCAGAATTTGATAGGGTGTTGGAGAGGACAATTGCTCTCGGGAAAACGATAAATCAACTCAGAAGCTCTGTGGCCACAGAAACTCAGAGAATATATTTGAAATCACTCCAGGAAGAACATGAAACTAACAAAAACGACAAACTTCCGAGATTATTAGAAGCGATATTCAGGAAGGGTGTGATATACGTAAATGGTGTCAAAAGCAAGCCAACCAATGGGAGCATAGATAAAACGCTTGAAGCAAAACTAAAACCTATAGCAAGCGAACTATATTCTGAATTCGTCGATGTCAGGCTGAAAGATGAGGAATGTGCAAAGATATTAGGCTGGCAGCCAGGTACAAGAGTGCCCGATGAGTACATAAATTTAGGCATAATAGTAAATAATAGTCTTAATGCAAGTTCTAAAATCCCATCCCTCGTTTTGAAAGAACTCGAACATAGGAGAAATTACGGACTGCCGAGAACAGGAAAAGACTTGATTAATGCTTTTGAAAAACCACCTTACGGGTGGGATCCCAAGATTGTCAGACTTGCTGTGGCTACGCTATTTAAGGCTGGCAAAATCTCAGTTTTCTGGAATAACCAGGAGCATACAACTGCAAGCCCAGAGCTTTTTAGGGTCTTCTCGAAAGTTAGTGAGTTTAACAGAGCCAGCTTTGATTTATTACCTGAAGTGGACTGGAGAAAAGCAAGTGAACTAATTTCTGTTATATTTGGAGAGATTGGTGGAGATACATTTGAAAAAACTGCTGAAAAAGTTGAAGATGTTGCAAGAAAGTGGTTAGAGGAAGCAGGAAAGCTTGAGGTTAGAGTGAAAGATAACGAGTTGCCAAAAAGCATTCAGAAATCAGTTTCAGAATTTTTAAAAGATGTTGATGGGATAGTAAGAGCAGGAGACCCAAATACTAAACTTAGAAAGTTTTTAGAGAGTGAGGAAAGTTTGAAGAAGAATTTCAAGAGTGTTAAAAAGCTTCAACAGTTTAACTTCAGCAGTTTTAGGAAGCTAAAGAGATTTGCAGAAAATCCAGCAGTTTTAGTAGAATTTAGTGGTGAACTTAAAAAACGTTTTGAGGATTTAATGAGGATCATTGGTTCCGAGGAGATACTCGACAGACTTGATGAGGCAATAGCGAGTTATAGTATTTTGCTTAAAGAATTCAAAAAGAAATACAAGGAGTCTCACTCGGTTTTCGCTGAGGGTATTAGAGAAGCTATTAAAGAAATTAAAAACCACAAAGCGTTTGAGATTGAAGCTGAGAATGCTGAAAAGAAGCTGGAAAAACTCAATAAACTGCTTTGCGATGAACTTGATTTTGATGAAGACTCTCTGCTATGTAGAAATTGCAGAAGACCATTGACTGCTTTGAATGAGACATTAATTGAAAAAACAAAAAAGGAAGTACTCAAGGAGTTAGATCTCCTTTTACCAGAAGAAGAAAAAAGAGAGGAGTATAAACCATACAAGATAAGGAAGGTTGTAAAAATAGACGAAGTCGACGAGGTTATTTATGAGCTAAAGGAGCACTTTAAGAACTATCAGGGTGAAATTGAGATTGAAATTAACGCGAAACCGAAAGGTGGTTAAATGCTATCCACCTCCCAAAGAAGACTAATTGAGAACGTTGTTTTGAAGTGTAGAAAGGTTTTGGAGGAAGATTTTGATAAACTACTGAGAATATATGGTTTTACACCGGAAAAAGTGATTGACGAGGACAAGATTTCACAGGATAGACTTAATACTCGTAAGGAGCTTGAGGTTGCTTTAAAAAGAGAAGGAAAAGACTACAAAAAAGCGAGGAGAAGGTACATTAAATACTGTGCGTTTACGTTCCTTAACAGAATTCTCGCCTTGCGAATGGCAGAAGTTCATGGCTTAATTGACGAAACAGTGATTACACGAGCGGAGTATGGAAACAGATCTAAAAGAGAACGAGATCTACTGGACGAAAACCCCGGACTTGCATCGAATTTAGAAAGTCTTACTTTCGGAGCTCTTGAAGAAGCATATAAGGAAATGGAAAAGCACACTCCTTACCTTTTCGATATGAACGACCCATACTCGATTTTGAGACCATCTATTACTGCCTATAAGAACGTAAGAAAGATTATCGCTGAACTTCCCGACGACGTTTTAAAGGAATTTGAGACGATAGGCTGGGCTTACCAGTACTTCAATAATGAAGAGAGGAGAGAGATAAGGAAAAAGATGAGAGGTTCCCCGGATCCAGACGATGTACCTCCTATCAACCAGTTTTACACTGTCGGCTGGATAGTGAAGTTTTTGGTGCATAATACAATTGGCAAACTCTGGCTTGAAGCGCATCCGGAATCTGGGCTTAAGCTCGATTATTTAGTGTCTACGAAAAGCGGGCTTAAAATGCCAGAAAAGGTAAGGGTCGGGGACATCAAAATTCTTGATCCAGCTTGTGGAAGTGGACATTTCCTGCTTGGAGCATTTGACTTGTTGTTTAAGATGTGGATGGAAGAACATCCAGAAATCCCGTCTTGGCAAATTCCATCACTTATACTTGAAAGAAACTTATATGGCGTAGATATTGATCTAAGAGCTGCACAGATAGCCGCAATGGCTCTTTACCTAAAAGCAAGGACGACCTTTGATATGTTCAAGGAGAAGGGGGCAGAGTTTGAACTAAAGGGGATAAACATAATCTGTGCAGACATACATTTTGTTGACGGAGAAAGAAGAGCTAAATTCCTGTCTCAGTTCGAGTATGACAGAAACCTGAGGAGAATTGTTGAAGAGACGTTAAGAGCATGTGAAAATGCCTTTGAGATAGGATCTCTTTTAAAGATAAGACAACCCTTCGAGAGGCTTTTTGAATTAAGGAAAAAAGATGGTTGGGGTAGAGTTAATTTTGTTCAGTCACAACTTACAAGGTTTATTCCAGAAGCAATTCCAAAGGAATATACAGTTGAGGAGATAGTTAAAAAAATAAGAGAATTTGTAAGGGAAGCAGCTCAGTCGAGGGACATGGGAACAATTCTCTTTGGTTTAGATGCTGAAAGAGCTATTAGCTTGGTGGACGTTTTGAGTGATTACTACGATGTCATACTTATGAACCCACCCTATGGGGCTATGCCGCCAAAGTGCAAAGAATACGCAAAGAAATACTATCCAAGAACTCATAGCGATTATTATACAGCTTTTATAGAACAGGCTGTAGACTTGTGCAAGCCGGGCGGGTACGTTGGGGCATTAACTGGTAGGACGTTCATGTTTCTCAAGTCCCATGAAAAACTTAGAGAGGAGATTTTGAGACACGATGCTTTACCAGAGGTTGTTCTTGATTTAGGTTTTAACGTCTTAGATGATGCCACAGCAAGATATGCTGCCTTCACCTTGAGAAGGAGGTATGAAGGGGATGGAATTGACTGGAAGGAGCATCCAGTTACCTTTTTCAGGTTGACAGATTATGCCTGGGATGAGAAAAGAGTGAAGTTTGAAGAGATTCTGGAAGAGCTGAGGGGGAGAAATGGGGAGTAAAGTACTTAACAGGCTGGAAAATATAAAAATAAAAGCTGAAGAGCTACACAGGACTGGCATTATTAAGGATATTACCAGAAGGTTCTTTATTTATGGATATAACTCGCTATCCCAGGAAATCGAGTACTATATAAGGTACCCGGAGTTTTGCGAAGATTGGAAGTTGAAGAGCATAATTAGCCAAATTGAAGAGTACAACCGCATTCTGTCGGTAATTGAAGAGAGGATGGATGAAAGAAAACACAAAGAGTTTTTTAATGAGTTACTCTCAAGGCTTGAAAATTTTGATGCCATCGATTTGTGGATGGTCAGAATACCCTACAAAATCCCAAGATGCAGATTTCTTAGTGATAACGGTGAACTCTGCTTCATACTTCAGATTCCAGAAAAACCGGACTATCTCGATTATAACCTGCTTGGTTTACTTGCACACGAACCAGCACATATTCATCACGTAGTCAAATCCATGGTCGATTCAGTAAAAGAGAAGAATAGAAAAACAGGTGAATCACTCGCAGATGTTCTTGCGTTCTCTATTGTAGAATATATGTTTACACACTCGTCCATTTACCTTGTAAGAGAGGTACTTGGTATATCCAAAGCCAGCGAAGTAAAGGGATCACATCCATCATGGCTGGCAAGAGTTACTGTGTTAAGAAGCGTAACTGATGAGATCTGGAGCAATCCAGTAGTTGTTCAAAGGAACCTTGCAGCTTTTGATAAATTGTTAACCATATCGCCAACATTGGTCACAACAGAAGAACTCTTGGTTCAGGATATACTAAAGGAAGCAAGAAGATGGATGGGCGAATGGGTTAAATACAAGACTGATGAAAATTTATTGAATAAATTAGAAAATCTAAGCGATGATGAAGTTGAAAAAATTGGTGAAATTCCAAAGAAAATCAGGGAGTTGGTTGTAGGATGTACGAATTAATGCCGGGACTGGATAAGATATCGAGGGCAAGAATTTACCATAGCCAACTTAATCTTTTAGGTGAAATTGTCTTCGAAGTAATTATGGGAAGAAACTTTCGACGTAAGGAGTTGAAGAAGTTAGTCTATAATTTACCTGAAGTCCTCTCTTTTTGTGAAGTTAGTAGAAGTGAAATAGAGCTTATAGGTGCAGTAATAGGAGAATTGATAGAGAATCCGGCAAATATAAGTCCAGTTGATTTAAATAATATATATGAAATAATAAACACATGTAAGGCTGAGCTTAAGAGGTTTGTTGAAGAGAAAACGGTGGAAAAGTTTGTAGAAACAGAGAGAGAGCGATTTGCAGATTATGTTGATGAACTCAAAAAGCACATCTTAAGAGATATTCAAATAGATAGGGAAAAGAAAAAAGAAGAGATCTTAAAAATAATATACAAGTCTCCAGGACATTATATTAGAAGTCTATATATCTATCTAAGCAAGAAGTATGATGGAATTTCTTACTCTACCGTCTGGAATTACATCAATGAATTGGAGAAAGAAGATAAAATACTAACAGTCGGGGGACCTCAAGGGAGATATAGATACTGCTTCCCTCATCCCAAAATGGTTGAAAACAGAGCAGTATACTACGGAAAATGTTTTGGAATCAGTGGTGTCGTCGAGGAAATGGTTCTGGAGAAATTTAGAACACCAGTGCTTAGAGGGCCCTTCTACAGCATTTACCTCGTTAACTCAAACATAAAACCAATTTTACTCGCTGTCCCATATTCAGTAAGCATTGAGACCAAAATTTCAATAAAAGCTTACGGGGAGCTTAAATCTTACAACTACTTCGAAAAACTTGGTTATCTTGTTGAAGATAGAAACTTGGAGCTCGATGTACTATTTGGATGGAAGGTCGAAGCTTTAATTAATGAAGAAGAAATCGAGATATGGCTTGATAAGGAGCGAGCTATCATTAAGCCGGAGTACTAATTATTCGGGCGCAATTGCAGGAGCAATTATGTATTCCAAGAATCCTGAATCGAAAGTGTACTTGAATTTCATCAAAGCTTCTTTTAAAACATGAATCTCGAGTAATTTCACTCCACTTATATCTGCAACTTCTGAGGTTAGTTTGATATTGGGTAATGAGATCAGAGATTCGGCTTCTCCAACACTTTTACCTTTCAATTTGTGTAATCGCTGTATTTGTCTGAATGGTTTAAATTCAGCCCCCTCTGATACGACTGCTATCTCGATTGGTTCAATGTTATTTACAAAACTCCTAATGGCTTCAAAGTGTTTGTAAACAAGTCTATAGTCTTTTGGTGATTTAATTTTGCATGTTGCAGCTTTCGAGAAATCAATAGTCTTTATTTGTGGTGGGTCAGTCCTTATTCCTGACGGTACATGGATTAGGGTTTCTTTCAGCTCAGTATGTTTTCCCATAATTGTAAAGATAGCGTGACTGTTATTTTCGATTGTTAAACTGAACTTTTCAAATTCTGTCAAATAACCAGAGAGGGCTAACTCAAGAAGACTGCTGAAGGAAGCAGCGGATATAGTTACTCCTCCTCTTTCAATATCGGTAAGAGAAGGAGTCTGGATAAACATATTGTAGTATGCTGTACTTGCTTTGTCTATACCAAAAATTCTGAGTCCTTTTTCCACTAATTGAACTCTCACAGTATCCAAACCATCAAAGGCTTGGCTCATTATACGCAGGATATTTAAGTCGCTGATCGTAACCTCATTCAAGTCTAATCTCTCCGTAGTTGTTATTCGTTAAATTTTTTGGACATTGAAAGATAAATTATTTTCGAGTAGTTGTACAAATTCTTCATCAAATTGGTGATCTCTTGAATAGGATAAATTAAGATACGTGGGGTTACTCTAACGGATTTGGATTTTATGTATGATGGAAATTCAAGAATTTGTTCGAGGCTGTTAAAAGTAAAACCGAGGCAAGTTAACAAACCTAACATTTTTAAAGATGCTGGATGAATAGTTTAAGGGTGTTGAAAATGGGCATAACTGTATCGAGTGATGAAATAAAAGAGTATGAGAGGCTAAAGATAATTTCTCAGCTAACGCCGATTAAGGAAAAAATAAGATTCTTTGAGAACAAATATGGCTGTTCGTTTGAAGAATTTGAGAGAAAGCTGAAAGAGGGAGATGAGAGGTTTGAGGAGTGGGATGACTACATAGAGTGGAAAGCATACGTTGAGAGCTTGAAAGACTTGGAGAGCAGGTTGAGAGAGGTCAACGATGCTAAGGACATTAGAATTGCTTAAAGAGAGTTCTGCTGTAAGGAGTTACAAAATTCTGGACTTTAAACAGGGTAAGAACTTTTATTTTCTAAAGGTTAAAGCCAGACTCGTGGACGGAAGCGAGCTTTACATCAGAGAGTTTGTCTCAGAAAAGGAATTCATTTACTCCTATCACTGGCAGGATGAAAAAGGAAAGCTGAGAAAAAAGGAAAGCTGAGAATCAGGTGGGATAACGCCCCTCATCACAAACACCTGAAAACATTCCCGCACCATAAACACACTCCAGAAGTTGAAGAATCGGAGGAGATAGGCTTTCAGGATGTTATTAGGGTTATTGAGGAGAAAATCAGGGGTTGATTAAATATATATTATATAGAAGAGAAACATATTTACAAGTCGGTATGAAATAACGGGAGGTGTTGGATTTGGATCTGGGCTCCGAAAAAAAGATTAATGAAGAGTTAAGAAAAATTTTGGAGTTGCTTCCTATTCGGTTTGTTAGGAGTATTGCTTACACAAAGAACCTAACCATTAAATCAAGAGAGAAAGAGCCGATTATCGAGGAGCTCTTAAAACTTGATTGGGAAGATGAGGAAATTATAAGAATAAAAGAAATATATAAAACAATTCAGGAAGAAAAGAAACCATATGCAACATATATGCTAATTCTCAGCGAAGTACCCGATTTAGAGGCTTTAAAAAATAAAATTAAGGCAAATAAGGTAGTTTTGAACGATGATAAAACAGAAGTAGTTGAGGATGGGTTTGAGCTAGTTTCATATGAACCTAATAAAAGCCTAACTGTCCGGTATTGGACTCATAAAACTAAAACTCAACTGGGACCACTACTTACACTTAGAACTGATGAGTGGGATATGTTCACAGAATTTACAATCGATGTCGAAAAAGGTTTGGTATTTATCCATTCAGATAAACTGCAAAATGCACAATCCACAAAATCAATTATCAAAGAGAAATTAAATCTAAATGTTGGGAGTATAAATCTCGCTCACTTAACGCCAGAAGAATCTGCTGAACGGTTTCAAACATTCAAGGATGAACTTGAAGAAAAATTGAGAGGTGTGTAGATGGGAGAGACTGGGCTCCCACCTGTAGAGATAAAGTATCTGAAAATATATCATGAGAGGGGTAGAGTTAAAACGATTACCTTGGATGGTAGAGAGGATATCCTAAATGATGCAAAAGTAAAGAAAGAACTTGAAGAGGGCGGAAGACCAATTGCGTTGGGTGGATTACTACGTTACAAGGGATTCGATTTTGATTTTAGGGTTGGACACACTTTTGGATTGCCAGGAGTGGACTTTGGCACACTTTGGGTAAAGAAGAAAGGGGCTGCAAGTGGACATCCAAGCTTAGTAGAAGAAGTATATGAGTTGATGATGAACCTCTATAGAGAGATCTTCTTAAAGGATATGAGAGATGAGAGTTGATTATTCTTTTGACATCCAGTATGTTATATCACTGGTTGTTTTAGTGTTTACGATTAGCAATGCTAGTTTTAAACCTTTGGATTATTCTTATTTAATCTTCTTCTTTTTTGCATTATTGCACTTAACGTTACTTAGCCTGATACATTCGTTTTCAGCAAGAATAAATTACCTCCCATTTTCAGTAGAGAAACTTGAAAATTGCTCAGAATACACTTTAGTACTACTTACCCTTTCTTTTGTTTACTTAATTGTGCAGATTTTTATTAGACAAATAACAAATAATAACTTTTTCTTAGTGGGAGTTCCACTAATCATTGTGGTTGGCTTAGGTTCAGGAGCATTGAAACATCTTAAAAATTTGCGATACTGGAGCAAGCTGGAGGTGTTGGTAAATCCTACCCAATCAAATATTTACGATAGCTACGACGAAATGGATACTCCCATTATAGTCAAAATAGAGAATAAGACTCAAGAGGAGGTCGATGTTAGTTTATCTATGCAGTTACCTGAAAAAGTGCACTGCAAAATTGGGGATGACGAATACACCGACATATATTCAGGTAGAGTAAGAATTTCGGCTAAAAGGCATAAAATATTTTTCTTTTACTTTAAACATTCGAGAAGCAAACCAGATCTTGAGAAAATTAAGCTCGTAGTAAACCACAAGCAGGGAAAAATTGAGCAAGACTTAATTTTATTTTTGAGAGTGTAAGTAGAGGTTGGGAGTGAGATAAATGATGGCAAAAAACGTATTCACGGTCAAGCTTGGCGAACTGGCTGAGGTGCCGGGTAGCCCATACGCATACTGGGCTCCCAAGTCTTTGAGGGAGTTGTTTAAGAAATATCCACCGCTTGACAGGGATGTCGCTAAGCAGAAGGATAAGCCTAAGATTGCTGATGTTAAGGTTGGTTTGCAGACGAGTGATGACCTGAGGTTTACTCGCTTCTGGTGGGAGGTTGATGTTGATAATATAGCTACGAGTAAGGAAGAAACTCATTACAAGAAGTGGGTATCTTTTTTGAAAGCTTGTGAGGTATTTTACTACGATGTCTCTAATGTTGTAAATTGGTTTAAAGATGGAAAAGAAATTAAAGGATATAGGGATTCCAAAGGCAGGTTACTTTCTCGACCACAGAATGTGGAATTTTACTTCCGTGAAGGGTTGGCATGGGTTATGAACCCACAAACAGGCGGTAAACCACCAGAACGCTTAGAGATTCAATATATGCCTAGTGGCATAATAACTAGTGTTTCAGTTTCGACGATCCTCCCCGAGTCTAAGTCTGTTTTTGGCCTTTTATCAATTCTGAATTCCAAATTGCCTAGGAAGATTGTTTCGGCAATGGGTTTAGATAAAGACGTGTCTGTTGGATATTTGTCTAAAATTCCAATTACAAATCCAAACGAGAAACTCTCGTCACTCGCAAAAGAAGCCTACTGGTTACTCCGAGAATGGGACACAGGCAACGAAATATCAACGCAATTCATCATGCCCTGGATTTTGCAGGTGTGGAGGGGCTTTAAC
>Ga0256833_1001494_pt1 | contig 17208 bp, 16 predicted proteins | sample 356284metaG_FD_190535 | JGI IMG/M metagenome (GOLD analysis project Ga0256833, IMG submission 190535) | Hydrothermal vent microbial communities from Mid Atlantic Ridge, Atlantic Ocean - 356-284 | ecosystem: Environmental > Aquatic > Marine > Hydrothermal vents | place: Atlantic Ocean: Mid... | reverse complement strand
AGTTGGATTAATCTCATTGGCATACGCTCTGAAATCTTTATCTTTCCACTGCATAATCTCTCTATATTGACGCACGGACATACTCACCAAATCTGGGTTTCTTGCTTTATTACGATTATCAAAGGAAAGAATTACTATCCCATCCTCTTTGAGATAATAGTGTGCCAATTTATTATATAACGCTATCGTGGCTGTGGTGAATACATTGGCTTCATAGGCATACATCGCAACCTTCTTATCTGTCATCTGCTCAATCACCTGCGGTATTAATCCCCATGCAATCGCACTATCCCCTAAAAAGAGAATATCGACAGATTTGGGTTTTTGACGGAAGATATCATTGACTTTGTAGTCTCTAGGACCTCTTTGCTCCCATACTTTACGTGTAAAGGAGAGATCCAAATCATACTTTTTTGCCAAAGCAGTATAGGTTTGATATAGAGGGTTAGTAAATAGGTCGCTATTTCCTGCAATTCCTTTCTCACCAGAGATAACATTCTTTTGCAAAATCAAGGCAAATAGCGCAGAGGAGAGTAAAAGTGTTAATGCTGTTTTATGGGAGAGTGTTGATAGCGTGTTCTTAAAAAACATATAACTCGCAATCATAAAAAGCATACCAAACAAAAGTAAATATACTATATCTTTTGAACTAAACGCTAATGGTTTATGTGTAAAAACATCTTGAAACAGACTATACATAAACATATAAGTAGTGAGCATATAGAGCATTGCATATAAAATTTGTTTCATTTCTGTTTTAGACATCTCTATCACCTGCTTAAAAATCAAAATAGATAAAAGGGAGAGGGTCTCCACTAAAAATCAATGCTAATCCAATAAGTAACCCCAAAAGAAGCATCGATTTTCTACTGGTATTGGCTAATAACTCACCTTTATTAGAAACGGTATAAAATCTATATATATGTTCTAACACAAGAAAGAGTAACATAAAAAATATGACAAACTGATAGTATGGACTTGCCTGATTCATAACTAAACTATTGTGGAAGCCAAACATTTTTTCTATGATGACGAGAGCTTGATGATACTCTAAACGAAAAAAACTCCACGCAAGTACCACAATAAGCATAGTGATACCCCAACGTAAATGTTTAGATACTTTATAATAAAATTTTTCAGATGCTTTTTCCAAAACCAAAACAAAGCCATGAATAGCTCCCCAAATAGCAAAACCTATCCCTGCACCATGCCAAATACCAGATAAGATAAAAACAATCATAATATTGATATAGGTTCGCATAGGACCTTTTTTACTCCCACCTAAAGGGAAATAGAGATAATCTCTAAACCATGTCGAGAGACTGATATGCCATCTGTGCCAAAAATCTGTTAGTGATGTCGCCCGATAAGGGTAATTGAAGTTCGCAGGTAACTTAAAGCCCATAAGCAAGGCAAAGCCTATTGCCATATCACTATATCCACTAAAATCTGCGTATATCTGAGCAGAAAACCCCAACATCGTTGCCCATGCATCAAGGATACTCATATCCTCTATCCCATATGAAATATTCCAGTTGACATACGCCCCAATATTATCCGCAATCAAAAGTTTTTTGACCAATCCTGCGGCAATAAGTATCAATGCCAAAGTAACCACTTTTTCCGTCAGTCTCTCTTCTTTTACAACATTTGTAAAAATATTTTTAGCTCTTAGAATTGGTCCTGCGGCTAAATGTGGCCAAAAAGCAATAAAAAGCAAAATATCTAAAAAGTCATCATGAAACTTGACTCTTTTTTGATAGATATCTACATAATAGCCAATCATAGAAAAGGTATAAAATGAAAGCCCTAAAGGCAAAACCACATTTGTACTTTGCGTATTCCAATGTAGCCATGTGATAAAAAAATCATAATATTTAAAAAAAAGTAAAGGAAGTAGTGCCAAAATAAGCACAAACCATAAAATCTTTATACTCTTTTGTTTAGATAAAAGTCTCCCCCCATATTTTCCCAACAATGCATGGTAAAAAAGCAACAACACAGCAGGAGGATACCATGTCATATAAAAAAGTATGGAACTTACCGCAACAAAACGTGCTCTGTCACGAGAAGTAAATCCCCATTTTTCTTTCCATTTTGATTCAAATAAAGTAAAATAGATAACAAAAAATATACCCATCATTACAATAAAAATATTATTTGTAAAATCCATCTTTGCTCCAATACAATAACAGATGCATTTTAATATCATTTTCATTAATATCTATTGAGTGTACTATTTAAGGTACATATAGTACTAAATAGAACGGAATAAACAAACATTTATAGAAAAAAGATATTATTCTATGGTACAAACTACTTAAAAAGGAGTGTTTTATGATGTATCATAAACATACATATATACTTAAATTATTATGCATAAGTCTTTGCTTAAACATGCTGCAAGCTGCAGATACCAATACCACTATACGCATTATGCCTTTAGGAGATTCACTTACCTACGACAATACCTACGCAGATGCCGTGCATCCTAGACCTGACGGGATAAGAACAGGGTACCGAGGTTATCTATGGTATATGCTCAAAGATGCCAACTATACCGCTGACTTTGTTGGCTCTCAACGTGCTGGCTATGATGTGAAACCACCCATCGACCCTGATCATGAAGGTCACATGGGGATGACAAGCCATGAGATTGCAGCATTAATTTATGATTCACTTGCACTCTATCAACCAGATATTATTCTCCTGCATGCAGGAACCAATGATCACACAAGCACTCCCTCTGGTGTAGAAGCTATCCTAAATCAAATCAATTATTATAAAAGTACTTCAGGTAAAGATGTCAGAGTCATTGTAGCCCAACTCATGGCAAGAAGAGCGCCAGATGCAAGAATAGATATTTTTAACAAAAAATTAAAAGAACTTGTATATGCCCATATGCTTAAAGGTGAGCATCTTCAGCTTGTAGATATGTACCATGATGCAAGCATACCAAGTAGCCACTACGTAGATGCGACCCATCCTGACGCATACGGTTACAGTCGTATGGCCGCTGTATGGTTTAAAGCACTTACTTCTCCATACAACCCTGCTTTACGTTCGTATCCAGGAACCGTAGTTTCTAGTACATACATCAAAGATATTGTATTTGATGATGCAGCAGACACCGTCACGTTTACCACAGAAATACCAGATACTGGTATCACATTTTAAGGAGTTATGATGAAAAAAATAGTTATTTCAATAGTTACGCTACTACTTTTTGCAGGATGTGGTATAGGCAATAACGATAAAGCTGATAAAGAGATGGTTATCTCACAAATTTATACGTTAAAAAAAGGTGATAAAATAGTAAAAAAAGATATCAACGCAACCTCAGTAGTCAAGATACGTCACACAGATAAAAAAGAAGACATCGTCGTTGAGCTTGTAGAAGGAAGTGCTACAATCGTATATAAAAATTAGTATGCAGTCATAGATTGAAAGCGTATTTATCCAAAGGTTTTAAATGAAAGAGATCATAGCAAAAACTATTTTTATAGCTTGCGACATTGTTATGATTGTGCTTTCAGTATATTTGGCTTTTTTACTTAGAGAAACTTTTGGTACATTAGAGGTACACACCATCCCTCTATACAAGTACCTCTCCTTTTACCCTATGTATCTTATCCCTATAACACTCTTTGCCTATGAAGGTATCTATACCTATCGTTATGATTTTTGGCATGAAAGCAGACTGATTATCAAAGCGATACTCTTTTCTGCTATTCTTGTGTTTGCCTATTTGGCAATGACTAAATCTATTGAGAACTATTCGCGTTTGGTCATTGGGTTTTCATTTCTCTTTATGGTATTTTTTATACCGTTAGCAAAAAATATTAGCAAAAAGCTACTCTATCGCATGAAACTATGGCAAAAAAAAGCGAAAATTTATGGAGATGATGCGTTTTTAACAGCAGAGATTTATGGTAATCCCTATCTTGGATATGTGAAACCTAAAGAAGATGAAGCGTTTTCTACCATATTTGTCAATGCATCCAAAGGCAATCCTCAGACCCTCAAGCATATACTTGCTACACAGATAAAAACCCAACATGAGGTAATATTTATTCCCTTTATGGATGATTATGATTTAACCCATGCACATATCTATGAACTTTCTAATACACAAACCAACCTTATTGTCTACCAAAACAGGCTCAAAAGTAAATATCGGCACTGGTTTCAAGAGTTTTACAATTATATCTTGGGTATTTTGCTTCTACCCTTTTTGTTACTTGTTATTGGTATCATTGCCCTGTTTATCAAAAGTGAATCCCCTGGACCTGTCTTTTTTAGGCACAACAGAATAGGCAAAAAAGGTCGTACCATCCCTATTTTTAAATTTAGAAGTATGTACCAAGATGCCGATATACGTTTAGCTACCCTACTAGAAGAGAATAAAGAAATCAAAGCAGAATGGGAAAATAGTTTTAAACTCAAAAATGATCCACGTATTACCAAGGTAGGCAAATTCTTACGTAAGACATCTTTGGATGAACTGCCACAGATTTTTAATGTGCTGCGTGGTGATATGCACTTTGTAGGCCCACGACCTGTCATACAAGAAGAGATAGACAGATATTACAAAGAGGATGTTGAGTATTATTATATGGTAAAACCAGGTATCACAGGGCTTTGGCAAGTGAGTGGTCGCAGTGACACAGATTATGACTTTAGGGTCAATATCGATAAATGGTATGTACTCAACTGGTCACTTTGGCTCGATATTACTATCCTGATCAAAACCATTAAGGTTGTGCTTAAAAGGGATGGTGCCTATTAATGACACTCGGTGAGACCAGAAAAGCACTTTTTCTTGATCGAGATGGAGTGATTAATATTGATCATGGGTATGTCTCTACCGTTGAAGAGTTTGAATTTATAGAGGGCATCTTTCCCCTTTTGCGTCTTTTTCTTCAACATGGTTATCTTCTTTTTATTGTGACCAATCAATCTGGCATTGGTAGAGGATACTATGAGAGCAGTGATTTTGAGAAGCTGACCACATGGATGCTAAAGGAGTTTAAAAAAGAAAATATAGAGATAGAAGCCGTTCATCACTGCCACCATGCACCAGAAGAAAACTGTTTTTGTCGCAAACCTGCCATCGGTATGGTAGATGCCATTCTTTTTGAGCACAATATCGATTTGGAACACTCATGGATGATAGGTGACAAACAAAGTGATATTGATTTAGCCCACAATGCACATATTGCCCACACGATTGCCATTGGCAGCCATGCCATTGAAAATAGTGAGTATTATTTTGATACAATAACTGCTTGCAATACCTACCTCATAGAACATCAACATAAACTACTCTAGTATATCTCTATATCTCAAAAGTAATCACCGATACAACTGCTCATCATACAAGACATTTAAGCCTATCACAAATGCCAGGGCATCTCTCTCTAGCTCTTTTTCATGGGCTGTCTCTACTAGATGATTGTTCTCATACCTAAAGGTCTGTGCAGGTTCACGGGGTCTGACTACGGCAACTTTGTTGCCTACTCTTAGGGCATAGTTGTCGTTAAACTGCATAAGGTTTATTCCTGCTTTATGGTCTGCAAAAATAGATTTGCCTAATATAGGGTAACGAAACTCTTTGCCTAGATAATCTAGTGCAGTCGCAAGTACATCAGGTTGTGATGCCAGTTTGGTATATACCTGTGGTTCTATCCCCTCTCCTAGTATGAGTGCAGGGATATGAAACATCGTTACAGGCACCACATCATCACCATAGACACGTATATTATGATCTGCAATGACGACAAAAACCGTCTCTTTGTAGTAGGGTAGTTTTTTTGCTTCTGCAAAAAATTTGCCTATGGCATAGTCTGCATATTTAACAGCATTTTCTACACAGTTTATCCCTTTTTTGACCTCTACTATACGTCCTTTAGGTATATCAAAAGGACTATGGTTTGATGAGCTAAACATGAGAGCAGCAAAGGGTTTGCCCTCTTTGTAGAGGGCGTTGTACTTTTCGTTGGCTTTTTTAACCAAATCTTCATCACTGGCTCCCCATGTGGCGACATACGTAGGGTTTTTATAATCTTTTTGCTCTACAATCTCATCAAAACCATTGCCCAAAAACCACGAACGCATATTGTCAAAGCGTGCCTCTCCGCCATAAAGAAACATGGTATGGTAGCCTAGAGGTTTTAGAAGCTTAGCAAAGGTAAAAAAGTCGTTTTGAGACTTGGAGCGTTTAACCACACCTTTGCCAGGGACTGCCAAAAATCCTGATGTCACACCTGCGATACCACGAACTGAGCGTGTGCCATTAGAATAAGCTTCATCAAACCACAAACCTTCTGATTTAAGCTTCAGAAGTTCTGGAGTTATCTCTGGGGTAACAAATTGATAGCCTAAACTCTCTTGCAAAAAAATCACCATATTTTTTTTATGTGGTTTTGCATGACTAGCCTCTACTCTGCTAAATGGACTAGAACTGTTTAAATCATTACCCCTGATATCTAAACGTCTTTGCATACGTAAGAGTGCCTCTTTTTTGTCCATCTTGCCATAGAGTTTGATAGTTTTGGAGGCAAAGTGTTTGTTAGCGTATATAGCATACCCTACAGCATAGAGTGAATTTTTGGTAACTTCGTTAAGTATGCGGTTGTTGGAGTACATGGCATCAGAGATATTGGCAGCCCTGTGCCCAAAAGAGGAGCGAATCCCTATAAACAAAAGCAAAGCAATAGGCAAAAACCATACGGCACGCTTGAGCCAAGGCAGACTCAAGACCTCAACAAAACTCTCTTTGGTACTGCGTAAAAATATCCAGACAAACAGAGCTATCATCACAAAAGCAATAAAAAGAGGGAGCTTAAAATCAGCGATAAGCATATGAAACACCTCTACAGGGTACTCCAAGTACTCTACAAATTTAAAATTGGGTCGTACATCGTACTGATTAAAAAAAGGAAATGTAGCGTTTTCCATGTAGACCAAAAATCCCAGTACAACGACAAAATAAAAGCGTAAAAAGAAGTTGCTTACTCTCTGCCAACTGCTAGGTGAAAAAGAAAGTACAACAAGTGGTACTACTAGAAGCATCGAAGCAACCATTGTATCCATTTTCAATCCATAGAGAAAGCTCTGCCATAATGGGCTGTCACTGGGGCTAAGTCTATCATATTGCCAAACGAAAAGACCTAGTCTTCCTAGTGTAAAGATAGCTATCATACCTAGATAGTAATTGAGTAGTTTTTTAAATATTTGCATGGTGTAACATCCTTTTGTATGCTTCAAAAGCTTCTGTTTTACGTATTTTACCATCTCTATCATCCACCAATCCATACCCAGGAGCAATCAGCTGATGCCAATAGATACGTTCTATCTTTCTTGTCTGTAGTGCTATAGTGTGATATGTCTGCATATAGGTGCTGTATGCCTCTTCACTCACACATTCTAACTCTGATGTAGGTGCATAAGGTGCAGTATGACTCAGTGGCCAATTGACTTCTGTAATATAAATGTCATTACTGCTTTTAGGTGACATTTTTACCATGGCATACAACATGTTTATTTTATTTTTGGTGTCAAATATACCCATTTGTCTGTTTTGTGGGGCACCACGTCTGTCTACATAGAGCAGTGATGAGAATCTGTCATATTTTACCCTAAAGAGGTTAAAGAGCGTACGTATCGTATAATGAAATTCAAAGTCTATCACCGATGAGCCTATAAGCTTAAGCTGGGGATATTGACTATCACGTATCTTTTGAATCGCTTCATACCATCCAAGATACTCCTCCATAGAAAAAAATCCCCACTTGGTTCGGTTAATCGCATGACCTACTTGATACTCAAAAACAAAAGAGCCAAACTTCTCAAAAATAGTCTCTATATCTTTTACGAGCAAGGCTCTATCTTCGATATGCTCTCTGTCTTGTAGGATATTAAGCAGTATCGTTTTATCCTTGCCAAAACTTTGAGCAAAATCGACATAGGTATCTATCCTGTGCATCTCCCAAAGAGGCATACGCATAAGCAGATGCTGCACCCCTAGCTCTTCTATCAACGCTATTTGCACCTCACCTTTGTCTAAATCTACTCCCATGCCATAAAAATTTTCCTTATCAACCGTTTTGCCTTTGAAAAATGGCATCAAGAGTATAGAGAGAGGAAACAACACTATGTTCGTAAAAAACAGAGGCAGGTATGCCCATACATGTTTTTTACGCATCAGCTTCTTATAGGCTTTGTCTTTGAGTGGATAGGGCTGGTCGGAGTACTTGTCCCAGATAAAGGGTGCTTTCATTACCATAACCCCCAATAACCAAGCTTTTTTCGTATCTGATAACGACGTACAAGATTGAGTGGTTTTCGTTTTATCTTATGCTCTTTGATAAAACCGATACACGCATCAATCACCCTAGCACTAGATTGACCATCATTATAAGGATGTGTAACGGTTATGAAATCTTCCAATGCTTCCATAATATACTTAGGTTTAGAGAGTGCCTCTTCTAACGCTTTTTCTATCTGTGATACATCGGTTATGTTAATCATATGAGGGGCTGGTTGTTTGTTGTTGAGTGTCACAACGGGCTTTTTTTGTAGCACAAATTCGCTAATAGCCGAGGTCGTATCAGACAGCATGACATCTGCCTGTTTAAAAAGTGGTATAAGTGCTGTTGTCTCATAGAAAATAAAATCTTTATGCTGCATGGCTTTAAATTGTTCTACTATCTGCCTATCCATTTTAGGATGCAATACGGCAATAAACTTCCATTTACCAAGCCTAGAGAGCCTCTGTATCTCTTCGACAGCTTCACTATTATACGCAAGACTTAGTTTGGTCGTAAAGGTCGAACTGATGAGTATGGTAGGGATATCACTACACTTATTTTCTAAAGGAAATAATGGATCCATTTTTGACCAGCCTGTCTCTTTTACTTGAAAATAGTGATGCTTTTTTTGCAATTCTTCAAAAGGTTTGGTCGTACTGGCACCTTGTGTACAATAGAGATCAAAAAACCCACGAATATTAAAGTGCCCTTTGCTTTCACTGCGTTTACCTACTGAAAAACCATGGAAAATCTGCACTTTAATACCAGGGAAAAAGTCTGGTACCACATTGCTTGCCACCAATACCACATCAGGCGCATAGGTTTTTACCTCCTGTACACTCTTTAAAAGTACTTCTTCACTGCTTAAATGATTTGCAGTATGAGGTTCATCACAAAACCACTTGACACTATACCCACGAGAGCGTATCTCTTCTTGTAATGGTCTTCCTATGGGGATACTATAGGGCTGTGAGATATAGATAAGAAACTTCATACTATACGTGATAAAATGCTTTATACCAGTTAACAAACTCTCTCACACCTGTAGCAAGTGGGGTATCAGGTTTGTAGTCAAAATCCCTCATCAACTCACTCACATCCGCATAGGTAGAGACCACATCGCCATCTTGCATATCCATAAAGTTCTTTTGGGCCTTTTTGCCCAATGCCTCTTCCAGTGTTTCTATAAATGTCATCAAAGACAAGGGGGCATTATTGCCTATATTGTAAATACGATAAGGAGCTGATGATTTTGATGGATCAGGCTTCTGAAAGTCAAAATCACTAGATGCAGTCGCTGGATTATCAATTACTTTGACAATCCCCTCAACAATATCATCAATATAGGTAAAATCACGACTCATCTTGCCATGGTTAAAAACTTTTATCGCCCTGTCATGGCTAATAGCATCTGCAAAGAGCATCGGTGCCATGTCAGGTCTACCCCATGGACCATAGACGGTAAAAAAACGTAGTCCTGTGGTTGATATGCCATAGAGATGTGCATAGGTATGTGCCATCATCTCATTGGATTTTTTAGTCGCAGCATAAATACTGATTTGATGGTCGGTATGATCAGAGGTCTTAAAGGGTTGAGACTGATTGAGTCCATACACAGAGGAGCTAGAGGCAAAGGCAAGATTGTTTACACCATAGTGACGGCATGCCTCTAAGATATTCATAAACCCTAAAACATTACTTTGGATATAGGTATGTGGGTTTTCTAAAGAGTAGCGTACACCTGCTTGTGCTGCGAGGTTACACACGGCATCAAACTTCTGCGTTTCAAAAAGCGTATAGATAGCTTGTGTATCAGAAATATCCATCTTAACAAAAGAAGCACCCTCATACATGGAAGAGAGACTCTTTTTACCTTCTACTACATCGACAATGCCCAAATTTTTTAATCTGGCATATTTTAAATTGACATCATAATAGTCATTGATATTATCAATCCCTACTACTTCATCTCCTCGATCAAGCAATACCTTCGCTAGATGATACCCGATAAACCCTGCTGCACCCGTAATTAATATTTTCATTTTTTATCTTCTTTACAATTGATAAATTGTTTGATGTATTTGTAATAACGCTTGTTGGCTGTATTGATTGCCAGAGCAAAACCTACCCAACCTCTGAGGATATTACCTTGAATAAAATAGGTTTTAAAAAATCCAAACAGTGCCTTGGCAATCACTACGGAGAAAAAACACATTTTTTTGTTTTCTGCACCCAAATCAGTATATTTTATGATTTTTGTCAATGTTTGATTAATATGTATAATATTTAAATGCTTGAAACTTGTTTCTAGCACTATTACTTCACTGTCCATGGGAATGATTACCTTTTCATGCACAGTATTTTTGTCTAATTGGGTATACTTTTTATGATATAGTCGCGTGATGATATCTTTACTTTGCGTTTTATACCCTAGAAAATAGTTCTCTCTTTTAATTTGGTATATCCTATTGGTTTTACTGAGATCAAGATGTTTTATCTCTTCTATGAGTTCTCGATTTACTATCTCATCACTGTCCAAGGAGAGTATCCAATCATTTTTAGCATAACTGGCTGCGATATTTTTGGTCTCTCCAAAACCTACAAATGTACCTTTGACAATCTTGACATTGCTATAATGCAAAGCAATCTGTTCCGTACTGTCTGAAGAGTCATTTAAATAGAGTATCACTTCATCAAAAGTCCGTAAAGCATCCAGACACGCTTTTATGGTTTCTTCTGCATTTTTAGCTATCACGACAACAGAAATATTAGGAAGAGACAACTTTTTTACCTTTAAGTTTTTTCTTTAAATTTGTTTTCTCTTTGTGTTGCTGAGAAGCCTTGCGTGCTATCTCTATTGCCTTAGTTCTATCCCCACCACACATTTGGGTATAGGCACTGATAATGATACTCAAATCTTCATCATCTGCCCAAAGTTTCGCAAAATTTTCTAAGCGCTCTTGCATAGTAAGGTCTCTAAATTTCATTCTGTTGACATCTATCACTTTAAATTCGTATTGTTTTTTAGAAATTTTCTTAATCAAAATATTACCAGGAGAATAATCTAAATGTTCTACATTTTTTTCATGTAATGCATAAGTAAATTTAGCAAACTCTCTGTAGATAGTCTCTTTATCAGGGAATCCACTTTGGGTTAGTGGCTCTCTAATTGTAAAGTCGTATGCATAGTGTTCAGATACAAAATAGCTGTCATGGAGTAGTCCAAATTTTTTATACTCAACATATCCTATAGGCAAAGGAACAAACGCTTCGATACGCAGACTATTTTCATAAGAGCGTGCTGCCTTTGATGGACGAACAAAGGTATACGCTAATTTGTTAATCATATGTGGCGTCTTAAACAACTTTACTGTTATCTCTTTGTCTCCAAAGTGCACAATCTTTATCTTATTTCTTTTATCCCAGATACTCTGTTTTGCTTCATGAAAATGTTCTCTTATCTTCTGTAGCAGACTCCTATATCTTTCATCTAATACTTTAAGCTTCATTCTCTACCCTATGTTGTGCTAATAATATCCCCACAATCAACGCAAAAAGAGCCATACCAAACTGTCTATGAAGCAACACTTCAGAGACAAATGCAAAAAGCGTAACACTCAGATAAATTGCTTTCATCTGTTTATATTCCTTATTTCTTATCTCTAGTTTTGCTATATAAAAGAATATTGCCAAAAAGAGAAATAATCCCACTAACCCCGTTTGTGTCAATATCTGTAAATATTGATTATGCATGTGTACCAATGTATTCCCGCCACATATCATTTCAGGGTATTTTGAACCAATAAGCCTATAAAATGCTTGCATATTGTCATCAATACCAATACCTATAATAGGATAACCCTCAATAATATCACGCGACACTTTCCAAGCACCTATACGACTCCCCCATGAAGTACAATAGTTGCCCTGCTCTGCCACATTCACCAAACTACGCTTCGCTGTGATGATACGATCATGAAAAGTGTTACTCCATGTAAACGCAAGACCCAAGAGACTCACGCTCAAAACAGCAAAAATAAAAAGCGCCTTGATTTTGTTTTTAAAACTCACCATTGCCAACACAAAAAGCCCCAAAATAAATGCCAGTTGCCCTGTACGCCCTGCAGTCAAAAAGAGATTGCCCGTGATAGTAATGAAGAATATACTGTAAAATATTTTATATCGAATAGCCTCTTCTCTAAAAATACGTCCCAACAGTACCAAAGAAGTAAAAGCAAGGAAGATGCTATACTCTATATGATGCATAAAGGGTGTAGGATTTTGTGGTGTAGCTTTACGATAGTGCCACAACTCAAAGAATACGCCATATGCAATGATTTCACTCACAAACATACCCAAGATAAATGCAGATATCGTCTTGGGTATATACTCTTTTTTTATAGAAGTGAAAATAACAAGCATAGGAAAGAAATACCAATATTTTTTTACATATTCAAAAGCATTGTTGAGATTGTCACTCCAGAAAAAAGAGATGACATTGTATAGAATAAACAGGGCTATAGCCATAATAATTTTACTCTTTGAGAGTAAAAAATACTTTCTTCTAAAATGACCTTCTAAGAGCCAAAGCACAATCAAGAGCACAGAAATGAGCACAACGCCTGCTCTAGAGAGTGGCAATACAAATGCATATGCAACAATCATATAATTAACAAGTTTATGAAAGTTTATATTTATACTATCGAAAGCCACTCTATTCCTTTTGTTGACATTATAGTCTATTTTTTGTCATTTTATGGCAAAAGATCTGATACATTTCATCATTTTGGGGGACTAAATAGTCATGGTATAGATATTTTAAAAAATTATCTATCAACACAGTATCAAGAGACAATGTATCAATCTCCTCTATTTTTGACAGTAAATCATCTTCATTTTGTGCTAAAAAAGTGATTCCTTCTATGCCATAAAATGCATCACCTAGCACTATCACCTTTTTATGAAAAAGCAGAGCTTCGACCCCTACTGTTGAATTGACTGTAATGACTGTAGATGCCCTTTCTATAAGCTCTTGGGTTGTATGTGTATTGCGAAAACTTATATTTTCATATCTTTTAGCCTTTTCATGCAAATCTAAATACGCTATGCCACTAGAAGGATGCTCTTTAAAAATAAAATGATAATGACTTCTCTGAGCTATTTTTTCAATCACTGAAAATAACATTCTCATATTTTTTATCCACGGAGAGTGTGAAATAATCTGCGTATCATAATCCACTTGAAAAGGAATAAAAATATAGTTTGCAGGAAGTGGCTGCTTTTTGCCTTTAAATATCTCTCTATTTTTTCCTACTCTGGGTACAAGAGTAGAAGGAAGCGAAATATCTGATGTATATATTTCAAAAAATTTAATATCTCTAGGTACAGAGTTGTTAGCGTTAATCCCTTTTTCATCAAAAACGATAGTATTTGGCAAGAGACCATTTTCAAAAAAATAGACTTTTATTTGCAATATTTTTGCTACTTCCAAGGCGATAAGCTGTCTAAATTTACCACCATTCCACAGAAGCATTTTGGTATATCCTCTATCTAACAATGCATAATATCTCAAAAAATTCAACCGTGAAAAAAAACCAAAATACGCCCTTACAAAAAGTTTTGGAAGTTTAAGCCCTGATTTAATATAAAACTCATCTATACCAAAACGATATGCAGGTACTAAATTTATATTTTTAAATGCTTTGAAGGCTTTAAAAGAGATCATAAAAGCTTGTTTTGTAGAGAGAATATGCAAGTTTGTATCTTTACATGATTCCAAAATATTGAGAAAAAAAGTTTTTTGACTATTTCGAAAAGCAAATAAAGCGATTTTGTCTTGATCTAAAAAGTGTTCTTTCATGTTAGATTATCAAACCCTTTCCATCGCTTATGCATCCAAAACCACTGCTTGGGATCTATGCGTATAATCTCCTCAGTACTATCGGCTTGCTGTTGCGTTAGTATAGCCAAATCTTCCTCTTTATTTTCTGTCTTACGTGTTTTTATGGGTGGTAATATTTTTACTGTATATACTTTATAATCATCTGTATGTATATATGCGGGGATAAGATCCAATCCAAATTTACGAGAGAGGATAGATGCCAAAGGTGTATGTGTTGCCCTCTTTGCAAAAAAATCCACATCTATGGATTGGTTTTTTCGTATCGCCTGATCTATCATAATCCCTACAATTTTATTTTGATTAATCATCTTAATACAACTCTTCATTGCCCCCTTTTTATAGACCATTTCTACATTAAAACGCTCCCTATTTTCTTTAAGTACTTTATCCATCACTGCAGAATCTAATTGTCTCCCTACACCTACTAAAATAAAATCAAATCTTATCGCTATTGCTTGAGAAAGAAGTTCCCAATTTCCATAATGCCCTGCAAGTAAAATAAATTGTTTGCCTTCTTTTTGGTAGGCTTCTATAATCTCTTCACCTTCAAATAAGATATTTTTTAATACATCACTTTTTTGCATACCATCACGTTTCATAATACCAAAGACCGTATCCAGCAAATTCATAAATGCATGGATACTTATCTCTTTTTTTTCATCTTGATTGTATCGATTTGGGAAAGCCAGTTCCAAATTTTGATATATGATTTTTCTGTGCTTGGAGGATATCTGATAAGCTATCCATGCTATAGCCCACATCATTTTTTTTACAAAACTTGCAGGCAATATTTTTAACAGCAAAGAAAAAAACTTGTATATCCCTAGATAAAAATAGTCAAGCATACAACAGACCTTTGGCAAGCTCTACTATTTTATCTACCTCTATTTCTGCTATAGAGTAGTCCTCTTTGTTTAGTTTATAGTGGTTGACTTTACTGCTAGAGTTTACTATTTTATTGATCGATGTTTGATAGACACGGTTCACAGGCGTAGGTCCAAAAATAGTAATTGAGGGTCTATTTAATCCCCATGCCATATGTGTAGGTCCCGTATCGTTTCCTATGAGTAGGTCTGAGCCTGCTATCATCGCCTTAAGTGCGTTTAGGTTTATTTTGGGCAAGAGTGTTGCAAAATGAGATTGCGATGCTATCCACTCTGCTTTTACTCTCTCCTCTTCACTCCCCCATGCCACAAGGACATTTTGCTCCAATGCATCGGCTATCTGCACAAATTTCTCTTTAGGATAATTTCGGCTCTCCCATGTAGAGCCTATGACAAAGATAATATTCTTTTTTTCACGACTAAGTTCCGATAGTACCTCAGTATCCTTATAAAATAAAAATGGCTCTTTGTCTAGGATCATCTGCTGTGTAATCTGCACCCCCAAAGGTTCGCTCATTACTTTTGCATTTCTATCGATGGTGTTTGCATCATAGGCTATCTCTACTTTTTGGGAATAAAAATAAGAGGCTATCCCCTCACGTATAGAACCTTTTGAGAACCCTGCTCTATTTTTGCCTAAAAGTTTCGCTGTTACAGCAGACTTCAACAAGCCTTGTGCATCTATTATCAAATCATAGTGATTTTGTGCATACTTTTTTACACGTTTAATCTCTTGAAAAATTTTAAATCTATCTTTTTTAATCGCTTTGAGATTTACAGGTAAAATGTTGTTTATATGCGGATTACCTTCAAGTACAGAGGCAAAACCTTGTTCCACTATCCAGTCTATTTGTAAGGTAGGATTAGACTTTTTGAGATATTGTAATGCAACCATTGCATGAATAATATCACCCATCGCAGAGAGTTTTACTATGGCTACTTTCATATACTCTCCTCACTAAATTTATCGTATTTTACCACAATACTCTAAACCAAGATAAATATCTTCAATTAAATTGGCTATAATCACGATAATTAATACGCAAGCAAAGGAAATATCTACGTGATAGGAATCGTCGATTACAACATGGGTAACTTAGCCTCCGTTATCAATGCTTTTAAAAAAGTGGGTGCAGATGCGAAGCTAGAGAGTGACCCGTCCAAACTTAGCCAGTATGATAAACTCATTTTACCTGGTGTAGGTGCCTATGGTGACGCCATGGATCATCTCAAAAGCAATGGCATGGATGAAGCAGTCATCGCCTATGCCAAAAGTGATAAACCCCTGCTAGGCATCTGTTTAGGGATGCAGCTTCTTTTTGAAAGCTCCGAAGAGTTCGGCACCACCGAAGGTCTGGGGCTTATCCCTGGCAAAGTAGTCGCCTTTGATGAAAACAAATTTGACCATACCTTAAAAGTACCACATATGGGGTGGAATGAGACATTCCAAATGAGAAATGAGAAATTAGAAATTAGAAATGATTTATTTAGAGGGCTTCCTGATGATTTTTATCTCTATTTTGTACACTCGTTTCATGCTGTATGTGATGACAGATACGCTATAGGGAAAACACACTACGGCTACGAGTTTGTCTCTGCTGTACAAAACAACAACATCTACGGCATACAGCCCCACCCAGAAAAAAGCCATGAGAATGGTCTAAAGATTATAGAAAATTTCGCAAAATTATAGGAACACAGATGAAATATCAAAATATAAAAACATTACAACACAATACCTCCTACTTCCTACTTCCTACTTCCTACTTCATGTTTGACGGAGGTCAAATATGACTATACTACCAGCCATAGACCTCAAAGATGGAAAAGCCGTAAGGCTAAGCAAAGGGCTCATGGAGTCTGCGAAGATATATAGTGATGAGCCGTGGCAAGTGGCTAAACGCTTTGAAGAGCTAGGAAGCGAATGGGTACACCTTGTTGACCTCAATGGTGCCTTTGCAGGGAAGCCAGAGAACCTAGAACAGATCAAAAAGATACGCCAAAACTGTAACCTAAAGCTAGAACTTGGTGGAGGTATACGTGATGAAGAGACGATTAAGATGTATTTGGAGCTTGGGATTGATAGACTCATTCTTGGCTCTATCGCCGT
>Ga0256833_1001493_pt1 | contig 17208 bp, 13 predicted proteins | sample 356284metaG_FD_190535 | JGI IMG/M metagenome (GOLD analysis project Ga0256833, IMG submission 190535) | Hydrothermal vent microbial communities from Mid Atlantic Ridge, Atlantic Ocean - 356-284 | ecosystem: Environmental > Aquatic > Marine > Hydrothermal vents | place: Atlantic Ocean: Mid... | reverse complement strand
AAGGCATAGGCCCCAATTATGACCCCTTCATCGTTTCTTATGGGGAAACCAAAAAGAGATATAAAGAGCTCCTTATCGGTAAGGGCAGTGACATATCTGCCTGTAAACTTTACCTCATTTCCACGCAGCACCTCCCGCGCCCAGTCTCTGAAGGTCGGATTTGCCGAAGACAAAGAATTGAGTCCAATAAGATCTTCTGTCTTTACACCAATTAGATTAGCCAGTCGCCTGTTGCAGTCTATGACGGTGCCATTTCTGTCTATACAAAGGAAGCCCAAAGGGCCTTTTTCGAAAAATAGCTTGCAGCGATCTTCGGAATCTGAAAGCCTAAACTCGATCTGCTTCTTTACTGTAATGTCTCTTAGCATGGAGTAGCAGTCACCAGAACCCCTTGAGCCAGGACTTAACATGATCCTGTGCTCTATCCATCTGTAAGAACCATCTGTATGGGTGAGTCTGTAGGAGACCGTCCATTCCCTTTCCTCATCCTTTTTTGATGAAATGCCTTGCAAAAAGGCATTCACTCTGGCCCTATCCTCTGGATGGATGAGAAGCCTGTATGTATCCGGGTCCTTGATGAACCTGTCAAGACTTATACCAGTCCACTTTTCAAGGCCTGAGGTTGCAAACCTTATGTTTAGAATGTCATCAACTGGGGAATAAAGGGACACGATTGGCAAATGATCAAGGACAGTTGCACAGGTAGCGTCTGAAAAAAAGAGAATGAAGTAATTCTCATTATGGTTTAGACCAATGGGAACAAGGTTACATTTTAGAAAAGGACCCACTCCAAATATACTAGGGTCCACTTCGAAACAAATGGAAGGGTCTATGTCGCAAAAAGAGTTTTTTTCAGATGAGAGCCTTGAAAGGATGGGTGAAAATAGTTTTTCATAGGTATGAAGCACCTCCGGGTCTTCCTGGCCACCGCCTGAAGTGTTTGCGTAAACGATGTTTCCAGACTCTTCCACCAAAAGACACGGAAGACGGAGCCGTTCGAGAAACTTCTTAACCTGACTTAGATCCTGTTGCATCTTCAGGCCTGCGACGGTCCCTTGGACTAATCGAAACTAAATGGGGATTCCGGTTTGTCTTCGTATCTTATCTCGTCCACCTTCTCCTTTCGTCCCTGACCGGCATAAAGTCTGTTGGGACAATTAAATACCACCCCAGGCTCAGTGCCGACAACCTTATACCCATGTACTACGCCCGGTGGGATCACAACTGACATGGGACGATCCGCACCAGCAAAAAATCTTTGCATAACACCGTAGGTGGAAGAATCTGATCTGTCATCCCAAAGTCTTACCTCAAAGTTGCCAGGCCCCACAAAACAAAAAATATCCGTCTGGTACTTATGGGCATGAGGCCCACGGGCTACTCCCGGATACGTTAGGGAACAATATGCCATCTGAGGAAGAATTTCTTCAGAAATCTCGTCGCTTCTATAAAGCTCGCAAAGCCATCCTCTGTGATCGAGAAACCTTCTAAGATCTTTCAAAATGACGCCATCTATCTCCCCTAAGACAAAGTCTTTTTTCACCGCTTTTCACCTCCTGGCGTCCATATCCCTTCTAAGGAGCCAAAATCTCCAGACTTGGCAACACATCTTCCGAGGGAATCGGCCCGATCCAACGCACCAGGAATCTCCTTGATCTGGCCCTTCTTTTCAGCCCCCCTTACGAGCAAAGCAGCAACCAGGTTGCCTCCTATGGCGTCGAAAAAGTATCTCATCACGCGCAAGCTGCCCTCAAAAAGAAGCTTACCCTTTGTTGCACCACAGGAAAGAAATATCCCGTCACGTCTTTTGCCGCCTATCTTCCCTTGCTTTAGCAGGTATTGCCGTACCCAAAAGGCCTGAGACCTTTCCACAAGGGCCTGACAACCTGCCGTTATATTGTAAAAAAACATGGGCGAGGCCACAACGACAACATCTGCCCACTCGATTTTCGAGTAAATTGGTGTAAGATCGTCTTTCAATACACATACACCTGTATCATCACAGCCTCCACATTCTATACATGGCGAATACTTAAGCTCTATTAGCCGAATCTTGACAACACTTGCCCCTTCTTCTTTTGCACCGGATATAAATGCATCAGCGAGAAGATCTGTGTTCCCTCCCTTTCTCGGTGAGGCGGAAAAGACTAAGATGTTTTTCATCGGTTCACCATCCCACAAAAAACGTAAAGGATAGATTTGCTGTAAATTATTCTCATTAGAAATTTATTATATCAAAGGATCATCCATAAGTACATTAGTCTTTAAAAGATAAAAGGTGAAGGGGCAAGGGGTAAAACAAGTTGTGTGCATGGTTGTAGTCAGTTAAATTCCACTTTTCAGAACAGAATAAAAATGACTATGAAAAGAAGCAAAAAAGCAAAAAAACGCATCTGGGACGCCAAGCCCCTCATACTCATCATCTGGACGTCCTGCCTGATAGTAACTGGCCTGGCTGCAGCAGCAATGGTGGGGTACATGATGCTTGAGCTTCCTCCCATATCGAGCCTTAAAAATTACCGACCCCCAATGGTAACAGAGGTCTATAGCAGTGACGGGAAAATACTGGCTTACTGGTACAAGGAAAAAAGATGGCCAGTTCCCATAGAGAAGATTCCTAAGAGACTCATTTATGCCTTTTTGGCCGCAGAAGATGCAAGATTTTATGAGCACAGAGGCATAGACTTTTTGGGAGTCATAAGGGCGGCCATAAAGAACGTTGAGGCAGGAGGGATAGTTCAGGGTGCCAGCACCATAACCCAGCAGGTGACCAGGTCTTTGCTTCTCTCTCCAGAAAGAAGCTGGCTTAGGAAACTAAAAGAGGCGATCCTCGCATGGCAGATAGATGGAAGCCTTAGCAAGGACCAAATATTAAACATATATCTTAACCAGATATACCTTGGAAGCGGTGCATACGGAGTCGAGGCTGCTGCCAGAACCTACTTCAACAGACACGTAGGACAGTTGAGCATTGCCCAATGCGCACTTATTGCCGGGCTGACCCAGGCCCCCAGCAAATACAACCCATTAAGACACTTTGAAAGGGCAAGAAAAAGACAGCTCTATGTGCTAAGACGCATGTTTGAAGAAGGATTCATTACAAGTGAGGAAAGGGATGCAGCAATAAAGGAAAGGCTCGTTTTCAAAAACGAAAAGATAAGCCCGCCCAAAGGGTGTGAATACTTTCTGCAGGATATAAAAAAGGAGCTCATTCGAAGATACGGAACAAAGAGGCTCTTTACAGACGGCCTCAAGGTATATACCACCTTGGACTCATCGTGGCAGGAGGAGGCATACGCAGCAGTTGGTGATGGGCTTAAAAAGGTGGTAAAAAGACACAGGTGGGATAAGCTTCTTGGGCAAAACATACAGGGGGCCCTCATTTCCATTGATGCCCAGACCGGGGCCATTAGGGCCATGGTAGGGGGGCAAGATTTCAGTAAGAACAAGTTCAACCTTGCCATACAAGGCAAAATGCAGCCTGGTTCCTCCTTTAAGCCAGTGGTCTATTCTGCTGCCATGAAGCGAGGGCTTATTCAACCAAACTCTATTATTGTTGATGAGCCCATATCCTTCCCAGGAACAAAAGACAGTAAGCCGTGGCAGCCCCAAAACTTTGATAAGGCGTATATGGGGCCTATAACCATAAGAACAGCTCTAACCTTTTCGAGAAACGTCATATCTGTGAAAATAGCAAGAATGGTGGGGATAAACGCAGTAATAGAACAGGCAAGGCTCATGGGGATAACTGTGCCCCTTGCCCACGATCTTTCCATTGCCCTTGGCTCCTCTGCAGTGCCACTTGTGCAGATGGTTACTGCATACAGCACTTTTGTGAATAACGGACAGGTGGTAACACCACAATATATTGAACAGATCACAGACAGAAATGGCAGAATCCTTGAGATACTGACCCCAGAATTTCATGAGGCCCTTGACCCTGTAACTGCATTTCAGATGGCCTATCTGCTCATGGGAGTGGTGCAAAATGGGACAGGAAGAAGGGCGCGTGCTGTTGGGATACCAGTTGGAGGAAAAACCGGAACAACAGACAATTACCGCGATGCATGGTTCGTTGGATTCAGCCCAGAGGTCGTCACCGGGGTCTGGATAGGAAGGAAGGACAAAAAATCCCTTGGGCGTCTTGAAACTGGAGGACGGGCTGCCTGCCCGGTTTGGACCAAATTCATGAAATTTACTGTAAAGGATCTTACCAAGACCACCTATGATATCCCAGATGGCGTGGCCTTTGTACCAGTTGACAAAAGAACCGGCCAAATCGTTACACCCAGTTCAGAAAACATGTCCCAGGTCGTATGGGAGGCACTTAGACGAGACAGCCTTCCACCCCTTGAGCCTGAAACAGGCCTACTTCAAAACATACCAGATTGGTTAAAGGGCATTGGCTCCTTTTTTCATCTTGGAAACTAATTCTTAAATTCCCATGGCAACCAGGGCCACTACCATTGACATAGTATCAAAGGCAGCTTCTTCAAACAGACTTGCCCATGCCTATCTCATCTTGTGTCAGGACTCTTCTTATGCAGCAGCTGTCTTAAAGGACATGGCCAAACTCCTTCTTTGCAAATCGCCTTCAAAGAAACAGGGCATCCTTTATCCTTGCAAGGCCTGCACGCATTGCATAAAGGTCGAAAAGGATGCCCATCCAGATCTTCTTGAAATAAAACCTCAGGGGGTTTCCATACGAATTGAGCAGATAAGAGCCCTCCACGAGCATGTAAGATTTGCTCCCCTTGAAGCAAAAAGAAGGGTGGTTTTGATACATAACATTGAACAGATGAATCAAAGTGCTGCAAACGCCCTTTTGAAGATATTGGAAGAGCCTCCAGGTCATACGTACCTGCTTCTTTTTACAACTGATCTTGGAAGGGTGCTTCCAACTATAAAATCAAGATGCCAGGTGTTGATAGAACGCGGTCACATATACAGGGAAAAGGAGGTCCCTGAAACTTTGTCAGCGACCTTGGAGAAAGTACCAGCTCCTGTATCACATTTTGTTTTGGACGAGCTTTTCGTCTCAGAGCAGGATGCCCTTTTACAGATAATCGAGGTCAGAAATAAGCTGTTTTCCCTCTTGACCAACAAAGATCTTGGGCTTTGCTTTCTTGAAACAAGTGCTTTTGTGGCCTCCTCCCCTCAAAAACTGAAATTTTGCATTTCAATCTTAGGACTTATTTTGAGGGATCTTTTTCTTTTAAAAGGCGTTGAAAGTGAGCGGGACACCACTGGCATTATAAATGAAGACCATGAGCAGCTTCTTGACCGGTTGGCTCAAGCTCTTGATTATGATACCTTGACATCTTATGAAAAAAGACTCCGTCAGGCTGAAATGATGCTCGAAAGAAACGTACGGCCTGAAATGATTGCTGATTTCCTTTTGCTTTTTTGGCTTAAGCGACTCAGAAAAATTGATTTGCCATGAATGATATAGTTGTGGAAAAGAAAGAGGAAAAGGGTGACGATTTGGTGTCTTGCGTGCTTTGTAGAGTGCGTATCAGACCACAAAGCGCCGCATTAACATACAGTGCAGGTGAGCTTTACCTAAAAGAGGGAGAGTGGGTTGTGGTTCCAACCCAGCACGGAAAAGAGGTTGGCCAAATAATAGCCAAACCCGTCAAGGTTACGCTTCCTAAAAAGTGCATGCCCCTACAGGTGGAACGGCTTGCTACCACAAGCGAGATCGAAGAGTATTACAAGAATCTCGAGTTTGAAAAGAAGGCGTGGACCATATGCCAAGGCCACATTGACAGGCTTGGTCTGAAGATGAAACTTGTAAGGGTCGAGAGCTTCTTCGATGGTTCCAAGATAATCTTTTATTATTCCGCTGATGGACGGGTGGATTTCAGGGAGCTTGTAAAATCCCTTGTAAAAGATCTTAGAATGCGTGTCGAGATGAGACAGATAGGCATAAGACACGAGGCAAAACTCGTTGGCGGAATTGGCTGTTGTGGCAGGGAGCTTTGTTGCGCCACATTTTTGACCACCTTTGACTCAATATCCATCAAGATGGCAAAGGCCCAAAACCTTCCCTTGAATCCAAACAAGATATCGGGTCTTTGCGGCAGGCTTCTTTGTTGTCTCACTTACGAATATGAGACTTACAAGGAAATGGCCCAGAATCTACCAACCCTTGGAAAGGCCTGTCAGACCCCGACTGGCCAGGGAAAAGTAATAAGACAGAACATCTTCAAGCAGGCAGTTACAGTGGCCATGCCTGATGGAACCATTATCGAATACACTGTTGATGAACTGGAAGGCAAGACCCCACCTGAGCCTTCTGAACCACAAGAATCTGTTAATGAAAATGGACTTTCAAAGGCAGACGAAACAAAAGCAGAAGAGAAAAGACAGATAGAAAAAAAGGAAGCTTCCACCAAGTCCCAAAGGGCCAAAGGACAAAAACAGAAAAAGGGCTCAAAGGGTCAGAAAGTGAAAAAAGAAAGGGCTTGCAAGAAAAGAGCAAAGAGAAAATCCCAGGGAAAGAGACGTCAAAACAGCAAGCGACAAAACAAGAAAGGCAAGGACCAGTCGAATGAATAGCAGATTCTACATTACAACTCCAATCTACTACGTGAATGCAGAGCCCCACTTGGGTCATGCCTATTCAACTGTTGTGGCAGATGTTCAAAACAGGTTTCATAGGCTTATTGGACAGGAAACCTTCTTTCTTACAGGAACTGATGAGCATGGTGACAAGATAGTACAGGCCGCCGAGAGGATGGGCCTTTCACCAAAGGAATATACTGATGAGATAAGTAAAAAGTTCAGGGACACATGGCCCCTGCTTGATGTCCGACCTGATAGGTTCATTCGTACAACTGACCCTGAACACATAAAGACCGTCCAGATGGTGTTACAGAAGGTATATGACAAAGGGGACATCGAATTTAGAGAATATGAGGGTCTTTACTGCTTCGGATGCGAAAGGTTTCTTATTGAAAGGGAACTTGAAGATGGCATGTGTCCTGATCACAAAACCAAACCAACAAGGCTTAAGGAAAAGAACTATTTTTTCCTAATGAGCAAATATCAGGATTGGCTCATTGACCACATCAGGTCAAATCCGGGATTTATTCAGCCTGAGCGATACAGAAACGAGGTGCTTTCCTTTCTGAAAGAGCCGCTTGAAGATCTTTGCATATCAAGGCCAGTCAGTCGGCTGACCTGGGGTGTTCCCCTACCCTTTGACAAAGACTTCGTCACCTATGTCTGGTTTGATGCGCTCATCAACTATCTTACCGGTCTTGACTATCCAGATGGAGAAAGGTTCCAAAAATTTTGGCCTGTAGCAAACCATGTGATCGCAAAAGACATCTTGAAACCCCATGGTATCTACTGGCCCATAATGCTTCATGCAATTGGGCTTAAGCCTTATGAGAGCCTCCACGTGCACGGTTACTGGAAGATAAAAGAAGAAAAGATGTCAAAAAGCCTTGGTAACATAGTCAGACCAGGCTGGCTTGTTGAAAATTTTGGAAGTGACGCCACAAGATATTGCCTCATGAGGGAGATGAGCTTTGGTCTTGACGCATCCTTCAGCTATGACGGTTTTGTTACAAGGATAAATGCCGATCTCGCAAATGACCTTGGAAATCTGTTTAGCCGTTCTACCACCATGCTTCACAAATTCAGAAAGGGCACAGTACCAAATGAAACCGGCATGGAGGGCCCACAGGATGAGCTGAGAAAGGCCTTTTCAGCCCTTGTTCCCACATGGAAGGAACTGATGAACGGCTTTCAGGTACACAACGCACTTTCCGAGATTTGGAAGGTCCTAAACATGGCCAATAAGGTCATAGACACTACTGCCCCCTGGAAACTTGCCAAGGATGAATCAAAACAGGTATTTCTTGATGATGTGCTTTACTGTCTGATGGAAACCCTTAGACTGTCTGCTGTTCTCATAAGCCCTGTGATGCCAAGGGCAAGTGAAAAGATAATAAACAGTATGGGGCTTGATCCAGATGTAGAATTTTCTGAAAATGGCCTAAAATGGGGCCGATTGAATCAAGGGCTCTTCATCAAGAAGGTGCCTCCGCTTTTTCCACGCATAGGTCCATCAAGAAAAGAGGCCAAGGAAAACATAAAGAAAAAAAGGGAAGACATAAAAAAAGAAAAGGACGTCAGTATGGATAGTAAAGACAAAAAAGATGGGCTAATAACCATAGAGGATTTCCAGAAGGTGGATCTGAGGGTTGCCCAGATCGTATCTGCACAAAAACATCCAAATGCAGACAGGCTGCTTCAGCTGACAGTCAAGGCCCCTGAGGAAAGGACCATTGTGGCAGGTATTGCCGAACACTTTTCTCCTGATTCTCTTGTTGGGAAAAAGGTCATCATAGTTTCCAATCTTAAACCAGTAAAACTTAGAGGCGTTACTTCCCAGGGCATGCTTCTTGTGGCAAAGGATGAAGCCGGTTTGCACCTTCTTGAGGTTGACCCTGAAACAGAACCTGGTGCTAAGGTGAGCTGAAATTGGACACCAAGACCGTCATAATAGGTACGGCAGGTCACATTGATCACGGGAAAACCACCCTTGTTAAGGCCCTTACTGGCACGGATACAGACCGTCTCAAGGAGGAGAAGGAACGGGGCATAACCATAGAGCTTGGTTTTGCCAGACTCGAGCTTCCCTCAGGCGTATCTGTTGGCGTAGTAGATGTGCCAGGGCATGAACGGTTTGTAAAAAACATGGTGGCGGGTGTTGCAGGAGTTGACCTTGTGATACTTGTAATTGCCGCTGACGAGGGTGTGATGCCCCAGACCAAGGAGCACCTTGAGATATGCCAACTACTTGGGGTGCAGCACGGAATTGTGGTACTCACCAAGGCGGACATGGTTGACAATGAGTGGTTGGAGCTCGTTACAGATGATGTAAAAGAGTTTCTTTCAGGAACATTTCTTGAGGACAGTCCCATAGTTGCTGTATCTGCTGTAACAGGTGCTGGCCTTGATGAGCTTGTAAAGGAGATAGATTCCAAGATCGCACAGATTCCCGGAAGAGAGGTAAAAGGACCATTCAGGCTTCCTGTTGACAGAAGCTTTGTCATGAAAGGCTTTGGCACTGTTGTAACTGGCACTGTCATATCGGGAAGCAGTTCTGTTGGTGATGAGATAACAGTGTATCCACCAGGCCATGAAGGCCGGATAAGAACCATTCAGATCCATGGAACGGAATCACAAACAACTGTGCCAGGGCTTCGCACTGCTTTAAACCTTCAGGGCCTTTCCAAGGAGATGGTTCACAGGGGAATGGTTGTTGCGCAGCCTTCATCCCTTCAGCCAAGCTACCTTATAGATATAGAATTCTATTACCTTGAAAGTGCAGGAAGGCCCATTAAGAACAGGGCACCGGTACGATTCCACGTAGGCACTGCAGAGGTTATTGGAAGGATACTTTTCCGGGATGATGAGATCATGCCAGGGACTATGAACTACTGCCAGATCAAGCTCCAAGAGCCTGTTGCAGTGCTTCCAAATGACCGCTATGTCATAAGGTCCTATTCACCCATAAGAACCATAGGAGGCGGGCGCATTCTTAATCCGGTTCCAAGGAAAAGGAAACGTAGTAAGGCATGGATGTGGAAGGAGCTTGAACGTCTTGCAAAGGGTGATCCGGAAGAGATGGTGGAAATTCATCTTAAGAATGCTGGCTATAGGGGGCTATCAAAAACAGAGCTTGGCATAAGGACAGGGCTATTTGGAAAAACGCTAAAAAGGCTGCTGGACAGGCTTCTTGGAGCAAAAAAGATACTGAAGTTTGAAGGAGAAGAAAGGTTCATCTCTCAAACGGTGTTTCAAGAAATGATGGACAAAACCGTCACGATATTGAAAGAGTACCATTTAAGAAACCCCCTCGTAGCAGCCATGCCAAAGGAAGAGCTAAAATCAAAGCTTTTTCCAACGGCCGTTCCTGCCATCCAGCGCCTGTTCAACAAGCTCCTTGACGCACTTTCCAAACAGGGCGTTGTTGTGTCAGACAAGGACAGCGTCAGGCTTTCTTCCCACAGGATAAGGCTCAAGGGCGATGAGGAGCGTCTTAAAAGAAAGATAGAGGAAATATTCAAGAAGGCCTCTTTACTGCCGCCATCAGTGGACGAGGCTATAGCAAAGGCAGCCAAGGACAAAGAGGATAAAGAGCTTGCAAGACAGTTCCTGCATCTTCTTGTGCGGGAAGGAAAATTGGTCAAGGTAAAAGAAGGAATCTTTTATCATCCAGATGCCCTCCATGAGATAGAAAAAAAGGTTGTGGACTTTCTTACCAAAAATCCCGAGATGTCGGTCAGTGATTTCAGGAGCCTTTGTAATGGCCTTTCAAGGAAGTTCATGATTCCACTTCTTGAATATCTTGATTCAAAAAAGGTTACAATCAGGATAGGCGATAAAAGAAGGCTTCGTTCAAAAGCTTGAGAAAAGAGCAACTTTGTAAATGCTGAAAGACGCCCTTGAAAAGTGTTTGGTCCATGGATCAAATGGAAGAGCCCCTGATTTTCAAAGGTTCGTGTTCACATTCGAACTTGTGCCGGCGAGGGCCTCAAAAGGCAAGGCCATAGACCAGACCATACGTTTTGCCCAGGAGGCTGCTGAACACAAAAGGATCTGCGCCTTATCCATCACAGACAACGCTGGCGGACATCCTGCCCTTACCCCCCAGGCCCTTGGAACTGAGATAAAGTCCCTCGGTATGGCCCCCATCATCCACTTCTCATGCAAGGACAAAAACAGGAATCTCATAGAGTCTCAACTTTTCGAACTGGACAGGGCCGGTCTAAACACCCTTTTGGTGCTCACAGGAGATAATCCCAGGTATGGCTACAAGGGACGGGCAAAGCCGGTATTCGATCTTGACTCAGTGCTTGTACTTGCAATGATCGAGGAGATGAGAAAGGGTCTTTTGCTTCATCAGAAGGCCCCTGGCGGTGGCATCAGGCTTCCAGTAATGGACTTTTATTCTGGCTGTGTTGTTTCCCCTTTCAAGAAGACCTTTCCAGAGCAGGTACTTCAATATGTAAAGCTAAAGAAAAAGATCGCCTGCGGAGCCCGTTTCATCATAAGCCAGATGGGTTACGACGTTAGAAAATTTCATGAGCTTAGGCTCCTTTTGGACAAACTTTCAATTAATGTGCCCCTTCTTGCAACTGTACTTATCCCAACACTAAGGCTTGCAAAGATAATACACAAAAACATAATTCCAGGGTGCACCATGCCACTTAGGCTCCTTGAAAAAATGGAAAAATGGCCTGAGAAAAAGGCCCTTGAGCTTAGAATCGACACTGCAGCAAGGCTTATCTCCGTCATATATGGTCTTGGATACGAGGGAGTTCATCTTAGCGGCCCTGGCCTTGAATACAAGCATGTCAGGGAGGTGATACAGAGGGCTGAATTCTATGCTTCAAACTGGCAGGATCATGTAAAGGATTTTCTATTCCAGGAGGAATGGCATTCATTTATTTTTGAAAGGGATAAAGAAACCGGGCTTAACAAAGGCACATTTGTAAAAGCACCAAAAGGCCTTGCCGTCTCCCTAAGGCCTGGATTTCTACTTGGGAAATGCATACACAGACTTTTTTTTGAACCAGACAAGGGCCTGTTTCAAAGGGCAAAAAAACTTATTCTTAGGTGCGGGCAAAATTCGAGATGTGTCAGATTGCTTACATCCATAGAATATTTTTTCAAGGAGATGCTCTATGACTGCTACAGATGCGGAGACTGCTATCTCGGGGAGATGGAATTTATTTGCCCACAGTCACAGTGTGCCAAAAGGCTTCTTAATGGGCCGTGTGGCGGAAGCCATGATGGGTGGTGCGAGGTGTGGCCCAAGGAAAAAAGGTGTATGTTCGTAAGGCAGTTCAAGAGGGCCGGATGGGACTCAAGTCTAATTCTTAAGGACCAGCCAGTAATTCCTCCAAGGGACTGGGCCCTTGACAGAAAGTCATCATGGCTCAATTTCTATCTCGGGAAGGATCACAATAACGTTACAGGAAGAATTGAACATGAAGATTAGACCCTGTATTGACATACATGATGGAAAGGTGAAACAGATAGTAGGCTCCACCCTTAAAGACCATGTGAACCAGGGCCCAAGAGAAAATTTTGTATCAAACAAATCTCCTGGCTATTACGCATCTCTTTTTAAAAAACACAACCTTACTGGCGGCCACATAATTATGCTTGGGCCAGGGAATGAAAAAGCTGCCTCAGAGGCCCTATCTGCCTGGCCAGGCGGAATGCAGATAGGCGGTGGTATAAATCTTGACAATGCAAAATCGTGGCTACATAAAGGTGCAAGCCATGTAATAGTCACCTCTTTTGTTTTTTACCAGGGGCTAATTGACATGGACCGTCTGACACGACTCAGCACACTTGTGGGGAAAGACCATCTTGTCCTTGACCTTAGCTGTCGAAAAAGAAATGGCAGGTATTTCGTTGTCACAGACCGTTGGCAGAACCTTACTGAGGTAGAGGTGAATGCCGAAACCCTTGAGAGCCTTAGCAGATACTGTAGTGAATTTCTTGTGCACGGTGTAGATGTTGAGGGTAAATGCAAGGGCGTTGATCTTTCACTGGTTGAGCTTTTGGCCAAGGCATCGCCCATTGTCACTACATATGCAGGAGGAGCACGGTCAATTCAGGATGCCTACATGGTTAAAGAAAGGGGCAAAGGCCGCATCGACCTTACCATAGGAAGCGCCCTTGATATCTTTGGTGGAACCGGTGTCAGATTCGATGAAATCCTGCAGTTTAACAAGGCATTATGAAACCTCCCTCAGCTTTCCCTTTTCCATTAAAAAACTCTTGTTTACAAGGCCCTTAACGAATTGTGGCATGTGGGTGATTATGACAAGGGCATCGAGCTCGGTCTCATCTATGATGGAAACAAATCGATCAACGGCCTTTTTTTCTAACCCTGCCATTGGTTCATCAAGAAGGAGCACCCTTGGTTTCATGGCAAGAACCGTTGCAAGGGCAACAAGCCGTTTCTCACCTCCTGAAAGCTCGTAGGGCACCCTTTTTTCAAGATGAAGTATGTTTAGCCTCTTGAGGCACCTTCTTGAAACATCAAGGGCCTCACGGGCCGAAAGGCCAAGATTCAATGGGCCAAAAGAGACGTCTTCTATGACAGATGGAGAAAAAAGCTGGTCATCCGGATCCTGGAAAAGAAGACCAATCCGGGTTCTTGGCTCGTGAAAATCAGATTCCTTCACACACTTTTTTCCAAAGAGTCTCACAGTGCCACAGTTTGGTTTTAAAAGGCCAAGAATTATATGAAAAAGCGTGCTCTTTCCTGCACCGTTTCCGCCAAGAAGGGCAATCCTGTCTCCTTTTCGAACCTTAAAGTTCACTCCAGACAAGACCTGCCCACAGTTTGGATAGCCAAAACGTATATCTTTCAGCTCTATAAGTGACAAATCGTACCCCATTCAAATATCAGTAAAAAAGTGACAAAGGCTACCATCAGCAGCATTAGAAGAAAATCCCTTGTTTGCAAATGAAAGTGGGAAAGGAGCCAGAAGGTTCCGTTGAAACCGCGGCATGTCATGGCCCAATAGACGCGTTGCCCCCTGTCATAGCTTCTTACGAACAACGTACCAAGAATATTTGCATAGGTCCTGTAGGTTAAAAGATTCGTGCCGGGCCTAAAACCCCTCACAACGGCAGCCCTTTTTATCCGCAAATATTCATCCTCAAGCACGTGTAAGTAGCGGTATGAAAAGAAAAAAAGCTGTACAAGCACAGAGGGAACCTTCAAATGGTCAAGGGCATGGGCAAGGGCAAAAATGGTTGATGTGGAAAGAAGGGCCATGTTGAAGATAACTATTGCGTTACATTTCATGGTGATCGAAAGGGCAGTTGAAAGGCCCTCTTTAGTAACAGAAAGTGGCCCTACTGAAAAAACTAAATCTCCAGGAGTAGACCAGGGAATCAGCAACCACATGAAAAGCACAAATACATTTACCACAAGAAGGCGTCTGAGGATGAGCTTATAATCGAGACGGCTTAGCAAAAGTGTCAAAATTGCAAAAAAAAGGGCGAAAAAAAGGGCTGTCACAGACCTTAAAAAGACTATCTCAAAAGAGATAATAAGGGCACAGATAAGCTTGACCCTTGGATCTGCTTTATGAAGGAGTGAGTCCCCCCTTGCCATTAGCTCACACGTCATCTATCAAACCTCACGGTTTCCTTCTTGATGACATGTAGGCCCATATGCCCATTATACCAATTATGTATCCAAGCCCGGAAACAACATCCTTTACCTTGACCCTGGACTGGGATATGGCCATATCCTCAATGGCCTTATAAACGGGCTGAAGACGCACCTTGAGCACCTTGTCCACAGCCTTTTCAATGTCTTTACATGAAGAGGTGTCCTTACTAACACCTTCAACTGAAGAAAAACCACCGTTTCCCTGCAACTTAGAAAGACCCTTTCCTTTGTTATGCGAGTTGTCCTGATTTTTTGTTTGTTCATCAATTTTTACATTAACCAATGTGGTTGCCCTATGTCCCTGCCCTGCGTGCAGTATGAGCCTGTATGTATCCTTCCCTGGGGGTTTGAACGAAAAACCTCCCTTCTCGTCTGTGATACAACTTAGCCTTGATCCAGTCCTTGTTCCTATGATCTCTATCTTTGCGTGTTCAGCCGGTCTTCCATTTGAATAGTACGCCTTTCCAACCACCTTTTCACCGTTAAACCAGGCAAAAACGTTGACCCTGTGTGCGTGGGAAACCGCAGGCAGAAAAAGAAACAAAGTTATGAAAACCAAACATATCAGGTTTGTCTTTCCATCAAGGCTATGGCCTGCAAAATTTACACTGCAGCCCAAGATCTCTGGCCTTACCCTCAAAAGAAATCTTACCACCATGCCTGTCAGAAGGGCCTCCACAAAGGCAATGGGCAGATGGGCTGAAAATATTATCTTTGAAACTACTGAGAAACTGTCTCCAGAAAACCAAAGTGACAGGGCAACCAAAAACCCGGCACCCAAGACGGACAAGCCGCTGAATACTCCTGCAACCGTTGCAGAAAGAGCAGGCCTTTTCAAAGACATAAATCTCTTAGCAAGGATGCCAAGGGCCACTCCGGGAACCGCCATATTGGCAGTGTTCACCCCAAGAGTGGTAAGGCCTCCAAACTGAAAAAGCACCGCCTGCAATAAAAGAGCAATGAAAATGGCAGGAAATGCCTCCCATCCAAGGATGATCCCAAGGAGACCGTTTAGAACCAGATGTGCATTTGATGGGCCAATTGGTATATGAACCAGGCTGGCAACAAAAAAGGCTGCAGTAAGAAGGGCAACCTTTGGTATGTCCTCTGGGCCGACCCTTTTGATGCCAACTGTGAGCCCTGCTAATGTAACGGCTGCACCTGTTACAAGAACAGGAACGCTTAATACGCCCTCTGCTATATGCATTTCATCACCTTATGTCATGGGCATTGACCCATATGACAGCACCAAGTTCAAGATCCACTGGTTTCCCTTGGTGTTTCATGGCCTTAGAAAGCGTATTTAGTGCAGAAAACCCCCACCAGCCTGCCTTTGGTATGGAGTAACAAAAGGTGCCATCACTGTCGGTTCTGAGGGTTTGGGTGGAAAATGCAGGAGAAGGAATCTTGAGATCTTGCTTATCATTGTAATATTCCACCTCAACAGGAACAGATGGTGCCAATTTTCCATCAAGTAATACCTTTCCACAAAAAAGGTTCCCCTTCCAGATTCCATAGGGCCTTGTAAGGGGAACTATCTCCGTCTTAAGGCCAATGGGCTTATCCCAACCATCTTCAAGGCCAAAGGCACCTACTATCACCTTGGTGTAATGCTTTATGTAGCTATCTTCAGCAGGTTCCCAATAGGCCTGTGGCTCCATGAAAAATATATGGTCGCCAGGGGACACTACCTTATAATTGGCCCTCCACGTTTTGTGAGATTTTACTATTGCTGGCCTTAAGGTAGCAGTTAAATCCACTTTCTTTCCACCAATTACCACCCCAAATCTTTCCGGTCTTTCAAGGTCCATGAATTCAAAATCGAAAGGGTGCATAAACTGAAGGCTGATCTCGAGCTGTGACTGACTCGAATCATCAACAACAGGACGGGAGACCATTATCACTCCAAAGTGGCCAAATGCAATGTGGCTCGATGCAATAAAAGCAGCAAGACAAACGAGCAAAGACAAGATGAGACGCCTTTTCATTAAGTGATAACTCCTTTGGCCTTTTCCTCAGGATAAGCCAATAGGATTTGGTAGTCAATATTTAAATTTCGTAACACTATTTTTTGGCAAGAGCCTGAAACCGGCTCTATCGACCTGAAAGAATCGTGTGGGGAAGATAAATGAAAAACCTGACCACTCCGCCTGCCACCGCAAGGGCAGAACCAAGTCGAAGCGGGCTTTTGTCATATTTACAGTATAGCCTTACCGCACTTTTATGGAACCAGTAAAGGCTTTTAACACGCGTCCTTTTGCTAGAACTGCCAGCATAATGGGTTACTGGGCCAAGGGCCGGATGGTACACGACTTTCCACCCCCTCAACCTGAACCTTGTACACCAGTCACAATCTTCCCAGTACATGAAAAAGCCCTCGTCCAAGGGGCCTACTTCATCCACCGCTTTTTTTCTAACTACCATGCAGGCCCCGCTTACCCAGTCAACCCGTCTTGGTAACGAGGCATCGGGCTTCACCTTGATATTTTTTTTTGAAATGGGATTTTGAGGCAAAAGTCTTGTGAGTACGGAGGTGCGACCAAAAAAAGAGGTCATGATGTTTGGAAAACCCCGGGCTGAACCCTGAACAGTACCATCTGGATCAACGATCTTTGGACCCAAGACCGCAACCTGCCTGTTTTCTTCAAGCCATCCCACCGCCTCTTTAAGAAATGGGGCCTTAAGTTCCGTATCCGGGTTGAGAAAACAGACATAATCCGAACTTGATTTTTCAAGTATCTGATTGCACGCCTTTGCAAAGCCAAGATTTTTATGGTTCTTGAAAAATCTTACTTTGGGAAATTCCTTCAAAAGAGAGCCTGGGAAATCTACAGGGCCGTTTTCAAAAACCAAGATTTGTTTAAAACTTCCTTGGTCAAATCTGTATAGGCTTTCAAGACATCTTTTTAAACAGTCGAAACAGCAGAAACTAACTATGCCAACGTCACAACTCACTGAACGCCCCACCTCTTTAGTTTCTG
>Ga0256833_1001492_pt1 | contig 17224 bp, 9 predicted proteins | sample 356284metaG_FD_190535 | JGI IMG/M metagenome (GOLD analysis project Ga0256833, IMG submission 190535) | Hydrothermal vent microbial communities from Mid Atlantic Ridge, Atlantic Ocean - 356-284 | ecosystem: Environmental > Aquatic > Marine > Hydrothermal vents | place: Atlantic Ocean: Mid... | reverse complement strand
CCCCGCTTTCCTTCTTGCACGATCAGACCGGGGCAATGATGTGCGGCAGGGCCCATGTCCGTCGCGATATTTGCATACATAACAAACGGCAATACGCCGGCATTGGATATATTGTTCACCCTTTACATTATGTTTTTCCGGGCAAGATATGCTTCTGGCCGTTGATGTAGGCAACTCCCATACCGTGAGCGGACTGTTCAGCGATGACAACCGCCTGGTCGCCCACTGGCGTCTCAAGTCGGACCGGGACCGGACCGCCGACGAGCTGGCCATCCGCTACCATGCCCTGTTCCAGATGGCCGGATTCGATGCCGAGGCCATCACCGGTTTCATCGTCTCCTCGGTGGTGCCGACCCTGGAGACGAGCTGGCTGGAGTATGCGGACAAATACCTGGGTAAGCGGTTGCACGCCCCGCCCATGCGGGTCAACCACACCACGCCCACCGGCATCACCGTGGCCACCGACAACCCGGCCGAGGTGGGGGCGGACCGGATCGTCAATGCGGTGGCAGCATGGGATATCCTGGAGCAGGCCCTGATCGTCATCGATTTCGGCACCGCCATCACCTTTGACTGTGTCAACTCTGACAAAGAATATGTGGGTGGCACCATCCATCCGGGCATCGGCATCTCCCTCGACGCCCTGGCCGGCCGTACTGCCAAGCTGCCCAGGGTGGATATCAGCACAACACCGAAACAGGTCATCGGCACCAGCACCGTGGCCGCCATCCGCTCCGGCATGCTGTACGGCTTCGGCGGCCTGGTGGACCGGATGGTGGAGATCCTGGCCAGGGAACTGGCCCCGGACCAGGACCGGGTGCCCACCGTGGCCACCGGCGGCATGGCCCATCTGGTAGCCCCCTTTGCCGCAGCCATTGACCGGATCGAACCCGACCTGACCCTGCACGGTCTGCGTCTGATCCAGGCGATGAGCCACCATGGATGATACACGCGCCCTGGCTCCGCCGGCCCCCATTCTCCTGCCGCCGCGGCTTCGTCCAGGCGACACCATCGGCATCATTCTGCCGGCCGGTCCGGTGCGGGACCGGTACCGGGCCGAGCAGGGCATGCGTATCCTGCGGGACATGGGCTTTGCCATCCGCCTGATCGCCACCGATCCCGCTGACAGCGAATACCTGGCCGCACCGGACAGCGAACGGATCCGTGCCCTGCATGCCCTCTGGGCCGACGAGGAGGTCAGGGCCCTGCTGGCCATGCGCGGCGGCTACGGCTGCCTGCGGATCGCCGACCGCCTGGACATGGACTTTTTTCGCCGTCATCCCAAGTGGCTGGTGGGGTTCAGCGATCTGACCGTGCTCCATGCGGCCCTGTATTGCAAGGCCGGCCTGGTGACCCTGCACGGTCCCATGGTCACCACCCTGGTCCGGTCGGAAACAGAGGACCTCCGGCGGCTCTTCTCCCTGCTGGCCGGTGACCTGGCCGGACTCCATGAACCTGGCACCATCGAGATCCTGCGGCCCGGTGTCTGCCGGGGCCGGCTCATGGGGGGCAATCTCTCCTGCCTGACCGGTCTGCTGGGGACACCATGGGAGCCTCCCTGGCAGGATGCCATCGTCCTTCTCGAGGACACCGGAGAGCCCATGTACCGGCTCGACCGTATGCTCACCCACCTGGCTGCGGCGGGCCGGCTGCAGCGGGTGGCCGGCCTGCTCCTGGGCAGCTTCGATCATCCGTCCGGTGATCCCCTGGAGACCATCCGCCTGCAGGAACAGGTCTGGAAACGGGTCCTGGAGCTGACCCCGGAGGCATCGTTTCCGGTGTGGGGCAACGTCCCCTGTGGCCACGGTCGACGCAACAGCGCCCTGCCGCTTGGCATGGAGGCCGAGATGAACAGCCTGACCGGCGCTCTCACCCCGGATCCGGGATCGGTCCTGCGGGAACCATGGTAGATGCAGGGATCACGAGATAGCGGTGAACTATTACGAACTGTCACGGAAAACCATGCTGAAACGATATATCCAGACCGGTTTTTTCCTCTTCCTCCTCGCCCTGCTCTATGGCTTGGGCCTGCTGCCGGTGCTCCTGGTCCGCGCCAGCCTCCAGACCGGCCAGTACCTGCTCGCCCTGCTGAGCTGGGCTGCACTGGTGGGCCTGTCCCTGCCCTTTCTTCTGGGCATCATCATCCGCAGGGTCTGGTTCTTCCCCGGCAGGGGCGAACCGGTGCTCCAGGACCTGCTGCGGGAGAAGATCCTGGCCATCAACGACATGGAAGCGCCGGTCCGGGTGAAGGAGAAACGGCACAGGCTCATCGTCTGCTGGCGTCACGACGACCCGGCCTGGTGCGAGAGGATGGACAGGGCGGGTATGAAAAAAACCTTTGAACTGCACCTGGAACTGGACAACGCCACCAAGACGGTGACCATGACCGACCGGGCGCGAAAGGTGGACTTTGATCTCTGCCCGGTCAAGGTCAAGACCGGTTTCCTGGCCCTGCCCCGGCCCTGCTTCCGGGTGGCCACCGGGCCCGACTGGAGCGTGGAGGCCTACCGGGACCGCCGCGACTCGGAGTACCGTTTCCAGCCCTGGGAGATCAAATCACCGGTCATGGGCACCATCCTGGCAGGGGGCTGGAACGTGCGTTTCAGCCTGTTCTGATGACCACCACCCTGGCGGTCGTCGCCCCGGTCTTCCTCGTCCTCTTCACCGGCAAGGGCCTGCAGCTTGCCGGCCTCGTCGACTCCCGCTTCACCGAGCACTGCAACCGGCTGATCTACCACCTGCTGCTGCCGGCGCTCCTGTTCAGAAAGATCTCGGCCGCCGATGTCCGGCATGTAGTCAATCCGCCCCTTCTGCTGGTCATGGCGGCCACCATCCTTCTCATGTTCGCCATCACCTGGGGTGTGGCCAGAACTCCGCTGGTGCCCCGCCGGGCCAGGGGATCGTTCATGATGAACTCCTTCAGGGCCAACTATGCCTACATGGGTCTGCCGGTGTCGTTCGCGGCCTTCGGCAACACCGGCCTGCTCCACGCCTCTGTGCTGCTGGCCTTCATGGTGCCCCTGGTCAACCTCCTGTCCGTGCTCAGCCTCCGCCTGGACAACCGGGACAGCCGGGGATCCACCGCTTCCCTGCTCCGCACCAGCCTGTTCAATCCCCTGGTCCTGTCCTGCATGGCCGGCCTGGCCCTGGCAGCCTTGGGATTCGGCCTGCCGCACGTCCTCGGCCGCACCCTGGATATCATTGCCGGCGCCACCCTGCCGCTCGCCCTGTTCAGTATCGGCGCCTCCCTGCGCCGCGATCAGCTCCGGGGCAACCTGATGGTCGTCCTCCTGTCCACGGCCTGCAAACTCCTTCTCATGCCGGCCGTTGCCCTGCTCCTTCTGCACATCCTTGCCCTGCCCCTGGATACCATGGCCAGGGTCATGATCATCCTGGTGGCCTCGCCCTCGGCAACCATCAACTTCATCCTGGCCGCCACTCTGGGCGGGGATACCGGCACCACCAGCGGCACCATCGTCACCACCACCCTTCTCTCCATGGCCACCTATGTGCTGTGGCTGAGCCTGCTGGCGGGATAAAGCCAACAACGGGCTTTGCCCGCACAGCGGGGAATCTCTTCATTTTCCTCTCGCTCTGCTCCCATGCAATCAAACCCGCTACAGGCGGTACGGCTGTTTCCGCGCAAAAAACCTGAAAATCAGCCCAAATTTCTTCTGTTTTGTGACCTATCTGTGACCGCAGTCACGGTATGTTAGGCCATGCTCTACGGATAGATCTTCATGCCCGCTGGGAGGGGCGCCAAAGCGATGAGAATCAGGCAGGTGGCGTATCCGTTGCTCCGCAGAGCTAGGCAACCAGGTTGAGATGCGGCAGGCCGATCTTCATCTTTCCATCAAAGACGGCACGAAGACTGGCGACTTCCGGCTTTCTGGATTTCTGAAATATACCTCAAGCGGGAGACCTCATGACCATCGACAACCCAAAGGTTTTCATTGTTCTTCTGTGCGTCATTATCGCCCAGGCCCTGTCGGACATACCACGCTGTCTGGCCGTATCTTTTACCGCCGACCTGGTGCAAAACGAATCAGGCGAGATATCCACCGGGAAATTTTTCCTGCAGGATCACAGGTACCGGATGGATATCATGGAAGACGGTCAAGATCTTTCCATCCTTGTCGACCAGACAAGTGGAAAAACCAGTGTCCTGGTTCCCTCTGAAAAAGCCTGGATCGAGATCGCAAACAGCAGCATGCAGAGCCTCATGAAAAATCCCTTTGAGACCTTTCAACACCTGGAGAAAAAATACAAGGTACGTCCCGCGGGCCAGGAGACCGTTCACGGATTGGTTTGTGAAAAGCGGATCATTTCCATGGACAGAAAAGACGTCATGGTTGCCTGGATTGCCAGGAGATACGCCTTTCCGGTGAAGATCACCAACCCCTTGAACCACTGCTCGGCAGAGCTGAAAAACATTGAGGAAAAGGATCTGTCCGTTGCCCTCTTTTCCGTTCCTCCCGGTTTCAACAAGATGGATAAGCTTCCCGTACCAGCGCCTGCATGGGCAGGTGATATACCGGGCGCCCCCGTCCTCGGGCCTCCTTTTTCCAGGGAGCTTTCCGCAACAGAGGTACTCAGGATACGGCCGGTGAAAGGGTATTTCGTCAAGCTGGAGATGGCCACTTCCGGGGACATACCCTGCCAGATCACCGCGGTGGGCTTCAAAAACGGCAGGCCGGTCCGCAACCCCTCCTACATGACCTATACGCTTTCCCGAAAGGGAGAGAAGATTCTCTCAACGAACAAGGACCGGCCAGGTGTGATAGACGAGATCGTTGTCCGTGTGACAAAGGGCAGGGCAACGGTCCGTGCCCGGCTGGAAGAGGCGCCCCCTGAAGGAATCGTACTCAAAAAATACCGTCTCTCGGTGAACCACGGCCGCCAGATTATCATCAACCACAAAAAGGCCTCGCACCTCATTGTCCAGGATGACCCGGAAGACGGCAATCCCTCGCGCGGGACAATCAATGTCTTTGCAACCATACCCCGGGATGCGGGAAATGGTGTCACAGCCTACCAGAACAAGAGGGTGGAAACTCTTTCTTTCCGACTTGCAGACGGGGTCTCCAGGAACTGGTGGTTTTCCCGGGACAGGAAGATCGGTCTCTTCGGCTTCAACGTCATGGAAGGCGGGGTAAACATCCGCATCGAACAACCGGAAAGGGCCGGAACGGTTCCCCCGTCCTGGGCGGGCATGCGGCAACCGCAAAGAGAACATCCTGCTCAACCGGTCCCGGCAAGGCAGAAGACCACTCATTCAAAGGTTATCTTTATCCTTGACGGCTCGGGTTCCATGTGGGGACAGATCAACGGGAAACCCAAGATCGTCATCGCCAAAGGGGTTATGGATGATCTTGTGGACCACCTGCCTCCCTTTATGGAAGTAGGGTTGATGGCCTACGGCCACCGAAGAAAAGGGGACTGCACGGACATAGAGCTGCTCGTACCCGTAGGCAGCGGCAACCCGGCCGCCTTGAAGGCCAGGATAAACGCCCTTCAACCCAAGGGCAAAACGCCCCTTGCCGCTGCCGTTGAGAGGGCGGCACAGACGCTGCGCTACACCGAGGAACGAGCCACGGTGGTGCTGGTCAGCGACGGCCTGGAAACCTGTGGCGCAGACCCCTGCAATCTGGCGGAAAAACTGGCCATGACCGGTGTTGAATTTACCGTGCACGTGATCGGCTTTGCCCTGACAGATGAAGAACAGGCCCGTCTCCGCTGTCTTGCCGACAAGACCGGCGGCCTTTTCCTGGCCGCATCCGATACCGGGGCACTGCGCCGTGCCCTGAGAAAAACCGTGGACAAGGCCAGGCAACCGGCACCTGTCATCCGGGAAACACCGGGAAAAGCCGAACTCAAGGCCTCTGATACCGTGCCTCTCGGTTCGGTTTTCATGATCCAGTGGCAGGGACCGGACAGCCGGGGAGATTATATCGCCATTTCCGGGAAGGGATCAAAGGATTCCGAGTACAGGGATTATGGCTTCACCCGGAGCGGCAATCCGCTGCGCATGACTGCCCCCGGCGAGACCGGTACCTATGAACTGCGCTATGTTCACGCCCTTTCCGGCAGGGTCATTGGCCGCAGGGCTATCACGGTCGTTCCTGTCCCTGCAGAGGTATCAGCTCCCGACCAGGTTGCCGCAGCAACCGAATTTGAGGTGCAATGGAAAGGACCGGCCCATGCCGACGACATGATAACCCTGGTCCGGCCGGACCAGGAGCCTGACAGTTATCTCGCCGTCGCCTATGTAAACAGGGGTAATCCTGCAAGGCTGCGTGCACCGGCCGATCCCGGCAGATACGAGGTACGTTACATCCTGGGTCACGGTGCCAGCATCCTTGCCAGGACGGCCGTCACCGTCAAGACGGTCACGGCAGTGCTCAAGGCGCCCGGATCGGTCGCCGCAGGAAGTCCGTTCGAAGTCCACTGGCAGGGGCCGGGAAACCAGGATGACCTGATAACCATTGCCCGGTCGGTTCAAACACCTGACAGCTATCTCGGGATTGCCTATGCCCGAGGGGACAGCCCTGCGAAACTGCGTGCCCCAGCCGATCCCGGCAGATACGAGGTCCGCTACATCGTGGGTCACGGTGCCAAGATTCTGGCCAGGATGCCCATCACCGTCAGGACGGTCACGGCGGTGCTCAAGGTGCCCGGATCGGTCGCCGCAGGAAGCCCGTTCGAAGTCCACTGGCAGGGACCGGGAAACCCGGACGACATGATCATGCTGGCCACCCCGGACCAGGATGCGACCAGTTACGTGGCCATCACCTACATTTCCCGGGGCAACCCTGTACATCTTACAGCCCCTCGGAAGCCCGGCAGCTACGAAGTACGCTACGTTCTCCTTCAGGGGCCCAGGATTCTAGCCAGGGTGCCCATCACCATCAAGACCCCATAACAGGGGAACCACTGCCATGCTCGCCCCAAAAGACCACATCACCCTGTCACTTGGAGCTGTCGTCCGTTCTGCCGCATCCTGGCCGATCATCGTTTTTCTGTTTCCGGCATTGACCCTTGCGTCTGCCGGAGCTGATCAGCCCAGGAAAAACATGTCCATCGGGATCGGCTTCAATGTCCACTGGCAAATCAGGAGCGGCGACAACCTGAACCGTGGTGCCTTCGATCTCCGCTGCAACGGCATTGCCGATCTGAATGCAACCTGGAGCATGATGGACAAGGCCGCGCCACCCGGTTCTTTTGTCACCTACTCAACAGATGGGGTGACCTGCCGCCATGCGTACGAGGAGAAGATCTTTCAGGACCATCCGCCCGAAGGCTGCGGGTCCCTGCTGGCGGAATATCACGGTACCGGCTCCTTCAACCTGCAACAGCTGAACACCGGAATGACTTCGGGTCTCAACATTCGCAGGCTGGGCAGCCTGATCCCCAGGGAACTGCTCTACATGGCCCCGCCGGAGGCCCGCGATGTGCTGGTGGACTACTACGACTTTTTCGCCTTTTCTCCCGGTATGCAGGTACACGGCCGCAGCAGGGAATCAAATGACTGTTTCTTTCGGGATGTTACCAGGGATATCCAGCCGACCATAACCATTCGCTCCAGGATCGCGGAGGACGGGAGCATGGCAGGCAGCCGGCGATGGAAGGCGCGGGGAAATGTTGGCGCCCCGTCGCTGCAGGTCCGGGTCGCAAATCTTCCCCAACGAATGGAGCGCAGGTCCATGGTGCCGGAGCCGGATCCCGAGGGAGATGTCTCTTATGCATTGAGCTGGACCTTTGGCAAGGTCCAGCCCGTGCTGAGGATCGAACATCGTGAAGGGCAATCATGGATTCCGCTCTCGGCCGATGAACCACTGGAGGTGACGGCCGGTGAAAAAATCGAGCTGCGGGGCATTGTGCTGCCGGAAGCAAAGGACCCAAAGCGTGGCAGGTGGAAAATGACGGAAGATACCTCCTCCGATGGCAAATTGTTCATCAAAAAGTTCAAGGCCACCAGATCCAGGGGAGAGGTGAAGTACCTGGATGGACGGGATCTCGGGAGACCGGCCATCATCTTCTACGGTGTCCGTAATGGCACGGCGAGGGTTGAGTATACGACCGTGGCAGGAGGAAAGCAACTCAACGAACATATTGAAATCAAGGTTAAAAGACCGGAATTCCAGGTAAAGGTGACAGTGGAGGACTCTTGCGGCGTCATCAGGCCCCTTGCACTGGGCGTGCCCGTAGACAGTACCGGATACGATTGCTGCTATACATATTCCGGGAAGGATCTTGAGGAACTCACGAAATGTGATGATAAGCGCAAGGCATATGAGACACTGGAAAAAGAATGCCAGCGTATTGCCACGAAATGCGCATCGATTCCCGATGACAACTCTGAAAAACCGCAATGCAATGCACAGCTTGAAAGTTGTATCGGAGATCGTGACGCTGCCAGGCTGGAAGCGGAAGGAGCATGCGGCAAGGGCCCCCAGTGCAAGATCGAGTTTGTTGCCACCCAGACAGCCGGACGCCCGGGTGATGTACAGTATGTGCAGCTGGTATCAACCGACAGCAGATCAACAAGGATGGATAACGGCCATACGCACACTGCCCGTTCACCCGAAGGTATTGACGGCTGCTATCCCACCTACCAGGGACCCCACGAAACGGATCAGCCGGGTTTCGGAATACAGTATGCGATACAGGCGAATGACAAGGTTATGCCTGTCTATTCTCATGAACAGCATTGCTACCATTTCAAGACATACATGATGTATCGGCCACAGGGTGAGGACAATGAATGGGTGCCCATCAAGATGCATCCCTGGGAATGGTGTGGGGCGGTAGAATGTGATTCCTATGGAAATTGCGGCAATAACTCGACATCAAGGCCGGAATCGGGCCAGGCAGCCGATACTGCCAGATACCCCGAGTGGAGACGCTGTAGCGGCCAGGAAGACTAGAAGTAATAGTTCACCGCTATCGGCAACCACATAAAAAGACAGATACTTTTGGTAAAAGTTCAGCAGCACGTCAGTTGTGCATGATCGCGGCTGGCCGGCTATAGGCCCGCTATGCGGGCAGCCGCGAGCGCGTGCAGATGGCGTGCTGCTGAATTTTTACGGCTCAACAAACCATGAAAACAGAAGCCGTAGCAGGAATCGACGCTACACCAATATCAGCGGCGATTCAAGATAGTTGCCGATAGCGGTAAACTGTTACAAAAAATTGCCTCCGGTGAACTATTACATTGTATGAACCTTCTCCTTTAATGATTTTTTGTCGAGGTGGCCTTTAACATTGCAAGATCGGGGCACGGGGTTTCGGTCAGCCGGCTTTTCCTCTATTGCCGGAAAACCGGGATGTTCTCCCCCATACCCCGCAGCCCGTTTCAGTGGCCCATGTAGCGTGTTCCGCCGATATTGTTGCCCTCGTTGGCCTCGGGAACCCGGTTATCGAAATCAACTTCGGCCCGATATTTGACCGCACCAACAGTGCTGCCGGGCACGAGATCGGTAAAGGTCAGGTTTTTTGTGGAAGCTGCCACTGCGTTACCGACACAGAGATCAGCCACTCCGCCGATACCGACGTCCGTCCATCTGCTGCCCGTGAACTTGCTCACTTTGACTTTAAACGGACCTGAACAGACCCTTCCAGGCACCGAGGAAGCCGCTGAGGCCATGACCTGGACCGTGATCTTCACCCGATCATTTCCACCTGAGCTCCCTTTTTTGACAGCGCTCATCTTCCTGACTGTCAGGTCAATGGCTTTTTTCACCGGCACCTTTGTTCTGTCCATGCTTCGGGATAAAGCCATCTGGGCGGGAATACAGAGAGTAAAACCAAGCAGCAATGTTGTTACAGTAGATTTTTTCAGATTGACAGTCATTTTTTCCTCCATTTTTCCGGAATGAATTTGCCTTTTTCAGGCCATCTGTTCCTGGGTGATGATACAGGGAAAAAAGGTTCAATTTTTTTATTTTTGGGGCGAAATGAAAATCGCTCAATTCAGGAAAGGAAAAAAAATCTATGTTTCAGTGAACCTTTTTACGTTCTCCAGGTACCCATGGCTACAGGGAGGAGAACTGCGGCCATACAACCTGCCGCTGATCCTTGAACAGGCAATCGAGACAACAGGAGAACACCGTGAAATATTCCACATATCTTGTGATTGTGCTGTCAGCGGCAATTTTTTTTCTATTCACCGGTTTTGACACTGGTTCCTATGCTGCAGAGAAGACAGGATGGTGCTGCAGGAACGGCAAGGTGTTTTCAAGCACCAGGTCGGCCTGCCAACAAAAGAAGGGCCGATTCTTTACCGACAGGAAACAGGCCATGGCCTGTGCTGATGCGGAAACCAAAGGGTACTGTTGTGCAAGGGGCAGGGTCCTGGCCATGAAAAAACAGGACTGCCAAAAGCGCAAAGGGTTTTTTTCAACAGACAAAGCCAGGGCATCAAAATACTGCGAAGACCGCCAGGCAGGATGGTGCTGCAGGAACGGCAGAATTTTCTTGACCAAAAAAACCGACTGCCTGAAGAAGAAAGGGGCTTTTTTTGTTGATAAGCGGGTCGCTGCAAAAAAATGCGCACCTTCGGGCTGGTGCCTTTGGAAAGGTAAGGTGCACCGGAGCACAAAAGCGGATTGTCTGAAAAAGAAAGGCCGTTTCTTCGCCACCAGGGCCGAGGCCATGAGGGCGGAAAAATTCAGGAAAGCCGGTTTGAAACCTGCCGCATCCGCAGCATCGCCATCCTCCATACAGCTCATGGTTGAACGTGTGTATGTCAAAGACGGCACCGTGCGGTTGCGTATCCGGAGCAAGGGCAGGGGCCGGTTGAGCCTCGAGGAGTACAGGAACGGTCGTCTTGTCCTGAAACTGGACAACACTTCCAGATCCTGGTCCCTTGACAAGATCGATCCCAGGGGCCAGTTGAACCGTGGCAGGTATGTGGAGTTCAACACCGGGATGCATCTTTCCGCACGCTCCAGAGCCCAGGTAACCTTTGCCAGGCTTCCCGGGACGAAAAAAACAGCCCTGCTCACCCCTTCTGCCGGCAAGACAATGAAGCAGAAGAAACTTCTCGGTCAGACACTGCTTCCGGCCTCCTCTTCCCTGGCCACCATGAGAGGAAAGAGAAAAAAAACCGCCGGGTCCACCCCTGCCATGGTGCCGAGAACCCTTGACCAGGGTTTTTTGATCACATTCCCCCGGGAAGGTGATGTCATTCACCGGGGCCAGTCGCTGCGAGTACAGTACCGATATACACGGCCCGGTACGGCTGAAGGACATATTATTTTTCGTCTGAAAAGGATGCCGGAAGGAACGGCACATGCTGTCTTCATCAAGATGATAGACAGTCCCGGAATGACCATGGAAGATGGGCTGCAGGAGGTAAGTTTTACCGTCCCCGGAGGAGACGGTGTACCCTACGCGGATAATTATATCATCGAGGCCGAGCATAGCGAATCCGATGCTTACGGCTTAAGCGATATGTTCGCCATCCAACCCAACGCCATCGGAGAGGGAGGCGCTTCCGGAACGGGGCCACCGCATGTGGAACTGCTTTCTCCCAAAGGCGGGGAACACTGGCCCGAATCCGGAACTACGCTCAGGATCAGGTGGCGTTATCATGGTCCGCTGGAAGATGCTCCTTCCACGTGGCGTATCGAGGGCGCCCATCCCGGCGACAGCACGCCGGCATTTACCCTGAACTCCTCCTGCCGGAACCCGATCGACGAATCGGCCGGAGACATGTTCAGCTATCCTGTCCGAACCTGCGAGTATCTCTATCCCATCGATGACGGAACCTATAACCTGACAATCAGCGGCGGTTCTTTTACGGATCAAACAGATCGCCCTTTTCACATCGGAACAGACCGTCGTTGGCCACATATCCAGATATTTAGCCCTACTCCGGGAGCTGGTGGAGCTGGTGACTGGTTGTTCCAGGGCGACCCCATTCCGGTCGACTGGTCAGTCAAGCCCGCTGATGCGGTGGTGATCATAAAGATCACAAAAAACGGGGAACAGCTTCTGATGGATCTGGAATCAGGCGGGCGGGATTTTTCAGGCTGTGATCCTGTGGGCGACAGTTCCACGACCCGGCATTGCCGGAAAACCTATACCATGCCCGAAGACTTTGAACCCGGTTCAGGCTACAAAATCGTCATATTGGGCGCTACCGCCAACATCCAGGCGCAGGCGCAAAGCGGTCCCTTCAGGATACTGGAACCGCCGCTGACCTCTTCTCCGCAGCCGGGTGCAGTGGATTTTTCCCTTCATTCCCCACTGCGAGCCGGGGAGGACGGTCATCTCATGGTTCCGGTCCAGGTTACGCCCGCCAACAATGATGAGGCCGGAACGGACAACTATAACCTGAAGTTCCAGGTCGGGCATAACTTCAGCGGTACAGCAACCTCCTGGGGCATTGCTGTGGAGCGCAGCGTGCCCTCTTCCGCAGGTGAGCACATCATTGATCTCGGTCATGTGAACGGTTTCCTCACTGCAGCGGAACGCGCAGCTCACGTGGATGAAACCCATGCAACATTTACCGTGCGGGTCAACCTGCCTCCAACGGTTGTGGAAAGAGATTACGAAAATAACCTGCAAACAGGGGGAGTCCGGATTAAGCCGGTCTATCTCAGTCTCGGCCGGTCCTCGTCTGACCCAATCTTTTTTCACGGTCTTTCCCCGGCTACTTCTAACTTGTCAAGGTTTACGATAACAATTGACAATTCTGGATATGCTCCGGCCTCCGGAACGATTGTGGTACGTCAATACGCCGGTGAGGTGCCTGGTGGACTGAGCGGTGGTTCTGTGGAAAGAATTCCCCTGGGCAGCAGGGAGATCACCGTTGCACCCACTTTTGATGTCCAGTCATTCAATCTGTTTTCCAACGGTGTCACCCTGCCGCAGTGGCGTAACGGAGAGCTCGAAGTGATCTTTTATGGCGAACTGGGGCAACTGGAACCAATTCGCATCCCGTTTCAATACCAAGAACCGGAAGAAGACTGAGAAGGATGAACGGCTCCGGGCTGCCGGCAGGCAAGGACTGGTACACGGCAGCCGTCTTACGGCCACAAGAGCACCGGGTTCTGTTTTCTCCACACCCGGTGCATCACTGAAATAATTTCTGTCAGGTCCCCCCCGGCTTTGCCGGGGACCCTTTTTTCCTTAACCAGGGGGAGGTCGACCATGGCCAGATTACGGTATATCGTGCTCATCACTCTTGCCACAGGCTGCCTGCTGCCTGCGATTGCACCGGCCAAGGCGCAGGCGGCGACACCGGTCCGTATGATCTTCCCCAGGCCAGACACGGAAATCACCGCAAAACATCCTGATATCCAGGTGGCCCTTATCCGTTCGGTTGACCCGGGGTCCCTGATCGTCATGGTCGATGACACCGATATCACCGCCGCCCTGGAACAGACCGAGCAGGGCTTTCACTGCCTGCTGCCCTTTGCGCTTTCGGCCGGTGAGCATACCATCTATATCGCCGGCAACAGTGACAGCGGCCTCTTTGAGCGGGAAATCCGCTTTTCCTCCCGCCAGAACAGCATGTTTGACGAGGCAGCGACAACCAACGACTGGACCCTGAACCTGCAGGCCGGCAACGTCCATGGCAATCACAGCGATGATTTCACCACTGCCTCCATTGACTCCATCCTGCAGCACGAGTCTGCCATCAGAAAGGGCAACTGGCAGCTCGGCATCAGCGGCAATGTCCGGTTTCTGGAGCAGAGCCAGCATGGAGGCGGCACCAGTCTCGCCAACAATCCCTTTCCCGATCAGTCCGACGCCTACGGGCCCCAGGAAGCCCAACCCCGGGGTGAGGCCCGGAACCAGGGTTCCATGGATCCGGAGCGGCAGGGGCTGGACCTCAACACCATCCTCATGCGGGCCCAATACCAGGACAATACCCTGCAGACTTCCTTTGAGCTGGGTGACCTGCAGGTGGTGGCCTCGAAAAATACTTACGAGTTTCTGGCCAGAAACGGCGGCCAGCTCAGCATCGACTACCACAACCTCTACCTGAACGGTTTTTCCGTGTTCGGCAAGGATACCTTTGGCCTGCATGACGGTTTCGGCATCGGCTTTGATACCGGGAACCATGTCAACGGCTTTTCCGGCGGCGTCCGGCTGCTGGAAAAAAGAATCGACCTGCGCGGGTTTTACCTGGACGGCGGCCAGAAGCAGAACTCCTACTCCTCCTGGTCCCAGGAACAGAAGAATTCCGGGCGGGTGTACGGGTTTGTTCTGAGCAGCAACTTTCTTGGAGAGCGGCTGACCACGGAATTTGAATATGACCGTTCCGATTTCGACCCGGACAGCAGTGACGAATTCAACGGCAACAGGGACGAGGCATGGCGGGCCGAGATCGGCGGCCAGCTTGATCTCTACTCTTACTCAATCATCTATGAACGGTTTGGACCCGACTACGACCTGCCCGGTAACCTGGCCCCGAAAAAAGACTACCAGGGTATCACTGCCAATGGTTCGGCCCAGTATGATGAACATATTATCAATATCGTGCTGGCCGGTTACCACAACAATGTTAACGATAACCCGACATTTTCCCGCATCAACTCCCTGTCCGGGCAGTTCGATTATATCTATTCCGGGTTTCCCCGGTTTCCCCTGGGATTCAGCTACCAGCACACCAGCGACCTGTCCACGGACGACCCCCTCGACAGCCCTGAAACCAATCTGACCACCGACACCATCGGCATCAACCTCGGCTACATGGACAACAGCGGTATCTTTTCCCTGGATACCAGCACCAGCTACTCCTGGCAAAATGACGACTCGGACCAGGACGCGGACCTTGCCATCTTGAGCTTCACTCTGGCACCAGCCCTCAACCTCGAGACCTTCAGCATGAGCATGAGCGCCACCCTCAACCAGAGCCGCGACCTGCTCTTCGGAGTACGCACCGATGACTATGTGCTTTCCCTGGATACCATGGGATCGCTCTTTGAGGGCCGGGTCAGCTATGAACTGGGCGGCACCTACGACCATACCCTGCTTACCGACAACAGCGGCGATCGGCACGGGTTCACCGGGTATTCACGAATCAACTATCACCTGCCCTGGCTCATGGAGCTGACCCATTCGACCATCAGTCTTGAGCTGCAGTACAACAGCGATGCGCCGCAAGGGGTATCGACCACCGAGGATATCCGGGTGTTCTGCACCCTGTCCACCTCGATACCGTTCAATTACTGATGAAGAGGCAGATGTGGAGACAAGCACACTCTCATCCTTTCACGAGGAGTTTCAGCATGCAGAAGACAACATGGATTTTTTCGTTTTTTTGGGTACTCTTTCTCTCCGGACTTACACCTTTGACCAGCCAGGCGGTCACGGTAACCGCCTCGCCGACAAGTGCGACCCCGGGCCAGACCATTACGGCTACGGTCACCAGCTCCTATGTTGCAACTCCCTCATGTACTCTGCAGATCAATTTCAATGATGGCGGAGGATGGCAGAATATTTCCCCAACATGCTTGACAACTCCCTGCACCAATACAGTCAGTCACTCCTATGCCAACCCGGGAACATATCTCATCCAGGTGCAGCCTGCGCCTGTACCTCCTCAAAATTGTGCAAACCTGGTTCCACCAAGCAGGGCCCAAACATCGGTCACCATCACCGCATCACCATCCCGGGAGATCGACCTGCCCGACGGGGTGGTGGGCATGGACTACGAGTATACGCTGGGAAACCGGGGCAACCGCTACCGGCTCACCACCGGCCGCATGGATCCCGGCCTGAAGATCAGGTTCAACAAAATCGAGGGGGCTCCGGCACGGGTAGGCAAATACCGTTTTCTGATCAGGTCCACCGATCCTGTCGGCGCGACCAGCGACACCTGGTATAACCTCAAGGTTATCCGGGCCCGGCTCAAAGTCACTGTCAGCCCGCAGAAGTCCACCATTGCCCGCAACCGGGCTGCCTCCCTGCGCCTGACCTGGTCCTTTTCCGCCTCCGAGGAAATCAGCGATACGCTGGAATCCTTCCAGGGAATCTTCTTTGCCGGGTCCAGGCGTCTTGGCCAGGTCAACCGGCGCATCTCCACCCGGATGACCAACGGGAGGGCCCGGCTTGCCGAGCAGGTCACCGTGCCCATCGAGGTGATCAGGACCGCGCAGCGGCTGGGTCTGGATGAAATCCGCTACCAGAGGACCTTCAAGGCCAGGTACATGGATGCGGCCACCACCAGCTCGGCGGCCATTGCCATGTCCACCGGCTTTGTCTTCACCAGGATCCATATCTATTTCGACGACGACAGGAGCAGCAAGAAGTTTGTCAAGCGCAACCAGAAGGGGATCACCGCTGCCGTGGACCTGCGTTACGAGGGAGCGGGCCTGCTCAAGGGATACTGGCAGGTGGATGACCGCATTCTTGCACGGGTCACCAGGAACCTGCCCTTTTCCAGCGGCCGAACCATTACCCTGCAGCTGCCCAAGGTGCCGGCGCTGCCCACCCATTCCACCGGCTCGCACCGGCTGCGTTTTGTCATCACCCGGCCGGCCATGGATATTGCCTTTCCGCAGGTTATCTACGTGGTCACCGGCGAAGACCTTTCGGACAGCCACCCCATCCAGTTGCTCACACCCGTGGCAGGGGCGACACTCCCCCCCCGGGACCTGTACTTCACCTGGAAGAGGCGCCGCGGTGTCCACATGTATAAACTGGAAATTTTCCTTGAAAAAAAGAATGGCCCGGAAACGATCTATTCCGCTTTCAGCAAAAAAGGCGCCTACACTCCACCGGGAACGCTACTGCTGAAAAAACTGAGCACCGGTTCGGAGTACAGCTGGCAGGTCAGCGGCCTTGACCGTAATAACAGGGTGGTGGCCCGCAGTAAAAAACGACGTTTTACACTGGGCAGTCCCGATCTTACCTTTGTCCCTGGCCGTCTCCTGCTGCTGGTGGACAGCAGGCACCAGGATATCTCCGGCCTGCTGGACCGGTTGCGTGATCGCTATCATTTAAGCATCAGTATGCGAAAGCCGCTGCCCATGACCGGGCAGGAACTGATTGTCTTCACCACCACGGCTGATGTCCAACAGTTGAGCAAAAAAATCTCTGCCGAAAACCGGAAAATCGTAATCCAGCCCGATTACATCTATTCCACCCTGGGAAAGATCGTCGAAACACGGAACCGTGACACCATCCTACGCTATCTCCATCTTGACCACCTTGCCACGGGCAGGGGAATCCGGGTGGGGATCATCGATACCGGCGTTGACCTGAG
>Ga0256833_1001491_pt1 | contig 17225 bp, 14 predicted proteins | sample 356284metaG_FD_190535 | JGI IMG/M metagenome (GOLD analysis project Ga0256833, IMG submission 190535) | Hydrothermal vent microbial communities from Mid Atlantic Ridge, Atlantic Ocean - 356-284 | ecosystem: Environmental > Aquatic > Marine > Hydrothermal vents | place: Atlantic Ocean: Mid... | reverse complement strand
TAATAAACATAGTGCCTAGCTGGAAACATTGAATGAATTGGTTCGAATTTCTGGTGGGTCACGAGACATGCACGACTGTGATCCCTTTGTTTGTACTCAATCGCTTAACCAAAGGCACAACAGTATTTTCATTTCCAAGATTTAATATGACGGATTAATTAAAATTTTAATGGGAATTTTAAGTAAAAACTCGGGGTTTAATAGTTGAATGCTAAATTCTTTAACTGTGAAACAGTATTTGTGACTCGTTTTGAGCTTGAGTGAGTATTTGGGGCGTTTCTTTCCTTCTTTAGCCCTAGTAGTTGAATAGAAGAATAAAAAAGAAAACGTTAGTTCAAAATACCCACATAACCAGTTGCTGGAATAACAAGTTGAGTTTTCATTGCTGTTGTTTCTTGGAGGAGTATGGCAGTTTTTGTATCTCTATCAACCATACTAACTTGTCTAGACACCATTGCAGGTTTCAACACAGCTTTTCTTTCTACTAAGCCTACCAGCATCTTCTGTTCCTCTGTAAGCACACTTAAATCATAATAAATCTCCTTGTAGTATTTCCAGAGCTCGGAGGTACTTATTTTGGCATAGTTAACTCTATGGACATCGCTTAAGGGTCTGTGTCCGGTTAATTTCCTAACAGCTATGAATACTTTCTCGTTGTTCATTCTCTTTTTCTCTTCCTGTCTTTCCCACTCCTGTATGTAAAGCTTCCTGAAATATTTCAATTCAAAACCTGTGAAGTCCGTCACTGACAATAAAGTTCAAGTTCGCCCCTGAATCCTCTAACTCTCTGCTCTTTTTGATTATCTTGTGTAAGAAGGTATCTTTCAAGCTTCTTTTCCCTGGTTTCATGAATAAGTATCCCTCCTGTCGTCTAATTTCATCATTGTTAAGTCTCAAGTAGTATTTAAGCACGTATTCTGCTTCTCTTGTCATGAACACAATCTTATGGCCTTCTATTCCAAGTAATTTACCCTCCTTTGTCTGGCTAGCCCGAATCCTGATAGTGTGCGTCTTAAAGTCAATGTCATCAACCTTAATTTGTACTACTTCACTAACTCTCCTGCCAGTACTAAACAAGAGTATCGCAAACGCTAGTGCTTTCACGTATTGCTTCTTGTTCAATCTCCTCATTTTAAACAGCAGTTCCAGTCGTCTAAAGAACTCTCTAGCATCCTCGAGTGTGAGAATTGGAGTATTCTCCTCCTGCTCAATTTTTCGAGCGATGTTTGCTCTCCTAAGAGGCTCTCTCAATACGTCTACAAATACTTCTGAAACCCCTAATCTTCTCAACATAATAATAACTGACTGCAGTCTTTTCGTGAGGGATGAGTTTGATTACTTCTCTCTGTTGAGAGCTTTTACATATTCTATCAAAACTTCCTGCGATATCACGTACTCTTCTCTCTTGAGGGGAGCTTTTATTCTGCTTCCTGATTCAAGCCTTCCGGTTTTTACAAACTTTAGAAACTGCCAGACGTATCTCTCAAACTCCTTCATGTATGCTTCTGAGACATCGTGTGTTAAGGCATAGTCAGCAAGTAGCTGTTCGATGTCTTCACTAGTGAATACATACTTTAACTCCTCCGGCTGATATTTTAGTTGGATTACACCCTCCCTACGCATACATGGCTCCCACCGTCCTTTAATTCGTCATTTAGCCTTTTAAACGCACCTATTGACAAAATGATGTCAAGAAATCGCTCAGATTTTCACCGGTAAGTTTAAATATGAGAACTTTGGATTTCTACTTCAAGCCCGTGTAATATGTAACAATAGCTTATCAAAATGATGAATAAAAATTAAAAACTGATTCACTTTTCCTTCACTTCAAACTCCTTCTTTTTAAGGCGTATCCCGCTCTGCATTATTGCCTCAAGTATCTTATCCTCATACTCGGTAAAGCCTATGAATCCATCATCTGCCCTAATGCGTATTTCAATAGTTATGTCCTTGAATTTTTGGCTCAAGTAGTCGATGATGTTGGAGAACGTGTAGAGCTCCTCTATGGGGACCTCAAGCTCCAAGTCAAGCTTGGTGTATCCCTTTGCTTTGACAACTCCTTTACTTCCACCCTCGAAGTCAATAATTGTTTGACCTGTTCCTGTGTCTTCAGTCCCCGTGATTGTTACCCCGATATTTGATATTGTCCCCCGCCCTTCGGACTCTTCTCCTTTTTTCTTCTTGGCCCTCTCCTCAAACTGCTGTTTGCATATCTCTGGTTTGATTATGACCTCCCCCTCTTCCAGTGTTGGTGTTACTGCATTCCTGAACTTCCAGCAGACCGGCTGTCCGTCTTGGAGTTTACCCAGCCCAAACAGACCGCGCTCAACTCCCTCCTTTATCCCCGCTGTTACTGCGTCCCTGTTGAGGGGTCTCGGCTCACCAGGAGTTTTTAAAAGGTGTTCATACAGCTCCTTTGTCTCTATGTATCCCCCATCCCTTCCCTGCAGATACTTCATCCATATTACTTGATGATTAATCTTTTCAAAGAGCTGTTTCTTCTCGAAGAGTATCTCCTTGATTTCCTCCCAGAACTTCAGTTCCGGAGAAGGAGCCTTTCCGAGGGAGAACTCCTTGAAGTCCCTCGTCGAAGGAACGACTACGATGCGGTACATGTTTCTAAGGACCAGGCTAAGCCTGCTCTTCCGGGAGTTTTCAAATTCTGAGAGCTCGTTTGATATCTTACGCCTCTGCTCGTTGGTTAGGTTGAGCTCGGATTCCTTCTCCTTTATCTTCTTGAGGGCCAGATATCTCTTGGCAGTTGATATGAACTCGGACCTCATGCTCTCGTCCGGAGCGAGAAATATCAGCACGTTCTTGTACTCCCTATTAGTGTTTCCAGCTTTTTCGCGGATTTCCTTCATCAGTTCTCTATCGTAGCCCTTGAGAACTATGAGTTTTAGGTTGTGAGTGTCCCTGACGTCGCTACTCCACCTGGGCCATATTACAACCTCAACGTCCCTTAGGCCCTTGAAGGCTTTATCAAGGAGCTTCTTTTCGAGCTCTTCAACCTCGCTATCCTCTATCGTCTCCATGGCATCAATGATTATCTTGTTCAGATTGGGCACGTTACTGAAGAAGTACCTCTCGTTCTGCTTGTTGAGGTAGAACAGGTTGGTTTCGAGCTTCGCAACGGCCGCTTCAACGTCACTACTTGAGTAGCCGAAGTCGAGGGTTGAGAGCGAAATCTCATCAAGTGTGGCTCCCCTGTGGTGCTTTGAACCAGCGTGGAAAGAATGCATGAATATCGTAGTCGCGCTCTTGGTTCCGAGCTTGTAGGGAATTAAGCTCTCGCCGAAGGCCTTGTCAACCTTCTTCGCACCAGCGGTAGCTGAGGTTATGTCTGCGGAGATGACGGTGTCATACTGGTCCCCGATTATCTTCAAAAGCTCCCTCCTGATCCCAGGGTTCGCGATGTTGAAATCTGCCAGCCTTATGAAAGCCCTTGTTTTACCCTCCTCCGAGTGGTAGAGGTCGTTGACTACCAAGGCGAGAATTCTCAGGACGCCCCTCGTCCTCTGGAACTCGGGATAGCTTCCCCACTTGTGGTAGAGGGTATCTATCACCTCGGGCTGGAACGGATACGTTTCCAAGAACCTCTTCCGGTACTCGCTCTTCTCAACCCCAAGCCTCTTTAGAAGACCAACCCTCTCAAGGTGATTCACGAAGTCATCTACGATGTACTTCGCTTCCTTCTCGTCTATCTCATCGAAAAGACGCCTCCTTATGACCTTCGCGACTTCCTCGTCTTTAACTGGGGCATAAACCCTCTCAACCCTGCCCACGACCTTCTGAACGTAGGTGGTGAACTCCTGGTAGGCCTGCTTGGCGTTCTCGTCGAACTTCTCAAACTCGCTTGTTGGTAACGTTACCACGAGAAGAGCATGGGGAGCGTTCTTGACGGCCTCAGTCAGCTCCTTCATGAATGCAACGGTGAGAGCACCGAGGTTGGTATCGCCAACCCTTATCGCGGAAGCCTTTGTGACATAGGAGAGAAGCTCATCAACGAGTATGAGAACCGGCTGGTTCCTCTCAAGAAGCTGGATAAGTGCCTCCTTTCCCGGGGTTGATTCACCTGCGGTGAGCTCAACCTTCCCTTCGAGCTGCTTCTCAAGAACCTGCCAGAGCCTGTCCCTGTTGGGGTTCAGGGCCTCACAGTCGAGGACAACGACCTTTGCCCCCCATTCCCTGGCCTTGTGGTAGAGGGCTATGAGGGAGTGAGTCTTACCGCCACCGAAGGGAGTCTGGAGCTGAATCACCGGGTCTCCGTTGCCATCTTTGAGCCTCTTCCTGGCATCTTCTATCAAACTCTTTAGCCCCTCGGTCATGTAAGTCCTCCTGAAAAACAGGTCCGGGTCTCGGTACTCATCCGGAGCCCTGCCGGTGTAAACCGACCACAGGTCGGCCCCAAAGACGTCTAAGGTGAGCCTGCCCTCCCTAATATCTTTATGAGGAACCGCAACTTGAAAGAAAGCCTTCATTCTCCTCCCTCCTTTGGCTTAACACCGAAAACATCGAGAGTGGCCTCTTTCTTCTCCTTCTTCTTTCTGCCCCTCCTCTTTGGTGCCTCCTCAACGGTTTCGAGTGGGATTGAACGGTATTCACCGCTCCTTATGGCCTCGACTATCGCCTCCCTGCCCGTGAGCAGGCCGTCTATGAGCTTCTTCTCCTTGCTTTCATTCGGCAGGGAGCTCGATATCGCCTGCGCGACCTTGTAGAAAACCTCGCTCGTCCCCCAGCCGGTCTCGGCTAAAAGGTGGAGCATGTTACCCTTCATTCCCCCCTCCCAGTAAAGTAAAGCCTTGTGGAGGACATCGATGAGGTCTTTGCCGGTTATCTCCTCGGGCTTTCTCTCATGCGGCCCGAGGACCCTTATGAACTCGCCTTCCTTCTTTATGAAGCCCCTGTTCCAGTGCTCCTCAAGCTCAAGGCCAACACTCGTGGCTAACTTTCTTGCGTCATCGAAGTGAACCTTTGCCTCGCCGTAGGCCCACCTCCACAGGATGTAGAACTTCGTCAGCGGTGAGAGCTGGGCGGAAACATCTTCGTGGAGGATGTTCCTGAGGGTGTATTTTGCCACGAAGTCCCTGACGAACTCGAGGAGTTTATCGGCCCTGACCTCGTTGCCGTCGTAGTCCATCACCTTCTCATATCTGCCGAAGACCTCTATGGCTGAGCCTATTGCTGCTATGAAGAAGTCGGCACCGCTTATCCCCTGCTCCCAGAGGTGGTCGAGCTTCTTGGTGAGGTATTCTTCCAATTCCTCCTGAACCTCCTCGAACCAGCCTATGCCCTGCTTTTTCACTTTTCTTGCCACGATGTAGATTGATGAGGCGAGGGCGGCGGATTCTTTGGCTCTCAATCTTCTATTTAGTTCAGTATGAATTGGCCAAGATGCTGTTGGAACAAGTCCAGAGTCAAGAAGAGCATTAATCATTGATTCCCAGCCCTCTGTGGTCTTGTGGGCGTAGACAACTATTACAATCCCATTCGGCTTGAGAACACGATAGATTTCCTTAAATGCCTGCATCATTCCAGACTCAAAGTATCTCTTGGCTTCTTCACTGTTACCTCTTCTAACTGGGTCTGCTACAAGCTCCTTAGTTTTTGGGGTTAGTGGAGTCGTAAAAAGATCAGGATAAAGATATCCAATGCTCCTTTTAAGCCAGACATAGAAAAAGTCACTAAGATCAGAATAAGGAACGTTATCATAGTATGGTGGATCAGTAAAGACTGCATCGAAGTAGTTGTCAGAGAATGGAAGATTGGTCGCTGAAGATTGAATAACTTTGGCTGGAAGTTCAAAAACATTGGACGAAAGTCTGTTGAGTACTTCTTGTATCAACGCTAAAATTGCAGGCCATCCTTGATCTGCTGTGACAATGTTTAATTCTGGATAGTCCCATATCATTGGAAGGGCCTGTCTTGAAAATGTTGCCGCAGCGACTTCCCAACTATTTACCCATCTCATTACATTTGATGAATAGTTTGATGTAGATGATAAAATTAAACCAAGATAATTAGCAATGGCTTGAGCATAGTCACTATCATACTTAATCTCAAGCATCTTTGAATATGCCGCTCTTATCTTTTCAGCAAAAGTGATCAAAACAAGCTTCTGCCTGTCGTTGAACAAATCACCCCACTTGGTCATTCCGTAGTTCTGAACCCTGAAGCCGAGAGTTCCCTTCGGTGGCAACGGCTCGTTCGGCACCGGCTCAATTCCCCACTCCTTCCTGAGCTTTGGTATCTTCTCCTCCAAGTATTTCTTAGCTTCCTCAAAAGCCTTCACATCTTTCTCCGTCGCTATGCGGTATCTCTTGCCCTTCTCGCCAGGCTTGGTAAGAACCACAGCTACCATTCTCTCGCCAGCTTTGCCGTCTCTGAAGTACTGCCTAAGCCAGTCATCGCCGTGGGTATAGCCGCAGACCGGACAGGTAACCTTGGCCCTCGAAATCGTCCCCTTGGAGGGGTCGACGTCTATTCCGTCCTTCAGGTAGTGCTCGTAGTAATACGGATACTTCGCTTTAATTTCCTCCTCGTAGGCTCTCCAAGCTCTCTCGTCCATGCCGAGGAACTTCCTCAGCCTCTCTTTAATTTCCTCCACAGGGAACTTGAAGCCGCTCAGGTCGCTGGCATCTATTATGGCGAACTCTATCTTCCCCTCCTTAATGTATGGGAACAGGAAGACCTTCTTGTTCTTCTTTTTAGCTAACCAGAACTGCCTCATCAGGGGAATCTCGACGCCACACGTTAAGCTCTGGCACTTCACAGTTCTCGCCCATATGTAGCCGACCGGAACTGAGCCGTCTTCATCCTTGGGGTAGAACCTCCCAAGCTCCTTCCTTGCCTCCTCCAATACCCATTTGCCCCACTCCTCAACGTCCTTCACGAGGTCGTATCCATTATCCTCGCTCTTCCCGATTCCGTACTCGTCGAGGGGCTTTCCTTGCTCGCCCTTCCCCCGTTCTTTCGCCCGTACTTCTGCGGATACTCGAGGGTTGCCTTCAGGATTAGAACGGCAACGGGGTTGTAGTCAACCGCGTAGGTCTCACAGCCGAGGCGGAGGGCTTCCAGTGGAATCGCACCGCCGCCTGCGAAGGGGTCGAGGACGCGGGGCCTCTCCTGGTTCGGGTCGTCGCGTATCTGCTTGAAGTATTCGAGGATGTCTTTGCGAGCCCTCTCGATGACCTCCTTGTTGAGTGAATTTTCCCATTTAGAGAGCTCGGCTATGAATTTGAGCTTTTTCTCCCGCTCTTCGTCGTCCTTTGGAGCGGGAATAAGTGCCGCGTAGTTGGTCGCCCGGGAAGATGCCAAGGGCCGTCTCGCCCACCAGATGTGAAGGGTTGATATGTGACCGTGACGGATGTTCTTCTCCTTTTCACTCTCCCTGCTGACCTCCCTGACAGGGAAGTCCTCCTCAATAAAGCGCCTGTCCACCATTTTACCATCCCCCTTAATGCCTCTTCTATTTGGACTCCGTGACTTAAAACCGTTCCTATGCAAGATTTTTAAGGAATTGTAACATAGTCTAACGGAGGTTGAACTATGAGTGGTGGGTGGAGTGATTTGGTAAGAATACCGTTCTTTGGGTTCCTGCCTAACTTCTTTCTCGGCGTTGGTTTTCTCTACATTCTCAAGTGGACGGGAGTTATTGGATGCTGGAACCAGCTCTTTGAGCCGATTTACAACATGGGGCCTGAGTGGGCTATTCCAAGCTGGCTGGTTGCATTTTTCATTTTGGTCGTCGTTTTTGGCCTTGGCTGGGGCGTTTCGAGCGTTGGAGACTTTTTTACAATGTTGCCCTTCAGGATTGACATGACTGCCGAAGATTATCTGAAGCACACTTACTTCTACGATTACTCCAATACCCGACCAGCTTATGCCGGATATCCAACAACTATCAGGTACACGCCGTTTAGGAAGTCGGCCATCCATCACGGGATTTTGTGGCACATTTTCAAGGGTGAGCACACCGTTTCAGAAGTCACGGAGAAATCTTTTGCAATAACTGGGGCATTAAATTCTGGACTGTTCGTGCTCGCACTTACTTATGCCGTGCTTGAGATGGTGAGAATAAAGGAGTTTTTTGCACTTGTCCTAATTGTTGCGATGGTGTTCGTGGTTTCGGTAATCACCTATCGCTGGATGCGGGAGGAGTGCAAACAATTGAAATTGGAACTTATTTCAAAAACTCCTACAATTGAACTAACTAGCCGTTCGAGGGAGCTCTTATTCTATCTCCTAGTCTGCCCAATTAGTGGGTGGTTGGTGGCATTTGCCGGACTGGGTTGGTTGGTAGCCTATGCAAATAAACTTTCTATGTGGAAACCAGCTTTTAGGGTTTTATTTGCCCTTGCGTTGGCACTGAGGTTTTACCGAGAGGCAGTCCGCGACAGGATACACGCCAATGCCCTCGACTACACCCACTACTGGAAGATTAAGGAAGAGGAGACTAAAAAGGAGCAAGAGGACAAGAATCAAAAATCATAGTCCCATGAGGATGTCCAACGTTGATTGCTTTGGTTTTACTTCTTTGACGCTCATTAAAACTTTAAGCTTGTCAGGATACCTACGAACAAATGGCTTTTTAGATACGTATTTGGTGACCTCTCCGTCATCAACTTTCTCCCTAATCCTAATAGCCTCGATTCCGAGCTGTTCGTAGTTAAACATCCTCTGGGCGTCCTTTCTCAGGGAGGCGTTCTCCTCTTGGGTCAATACTTCAATTGGAATCGCGGTGTCATCGGGATAAACCCTGGGGAGGTTTGAAGGCTCAACCTTGTGGTATGCGTACTCGTCCTTGCTGAAGATGCGCAGGTTATCGTTTCCGCCCTTTCCACCGCCGAAGGCTATGTGGTTTTCACCTATCGCATCCAGTCCAAACCCAACGGACAGGGCATCCTGTGCGAGTATCGAAGGACCCTTTTTGCTGGGCTTTCCGGGGTTGACGTTTATTGCATAGACAAAGGAATCGACCTCGTTCTTGTGTAGAATGTTCTGAACTAGACCTATCTGCTGGTAGTGGGAGAAGGGAACCCTTCCTGAGAAGTCGAGAGCAAACGCCCTGACGTCGTGCTCCAGATAAATCTCAAGCAGTTGTGGGATAACCACGTGGGGCAACGTTACAGGAATCGTTCCAATCACGGCTCGCTTCAATTTCTGCTCTTCGATTATCTCAAGGTACTGGGTGATGAACCTGATGTAGTGTTCAACCTCGGAAATTTCCTCCACCCTAAGATGAATCCTCTCGACTGTTGGAACAACGTAAAAATCAAAGATACTCTGAGTGAGTATCAGAAAGCCTATTTGTTCCTCCGTTATTGATGACAGCTCGCTAACGTGGTTCACCCTAAGTGCAGGGACCATAACGACGGGCATCTCATCGGAAGGCACCTTTGATAGGACACTCCTGATTTTTTTGTTGAACTCCTTCTGAAATTCATGGTCTCCGTTCGTGAGCCTCTTCAAGGCCCCCACGGAAATTCCCTTGTAAACCTCTGCTATGAACTCATAATGTGCTAAGGGCACATTCTCTCGGAACACCAGTGGATTGGCGACCTTTATCGGAGTCTCCACCTTTTTCCCTGATAGTTTAATCTGTTTGTGAGCGTAAAAGGTCTTCTCGTCCTCCTCGATGACCTTAACCTTGAACACCGCGCTCACCATAACCGTTATTAGGGCTCCTTAAATAAAAGACTTTGTGAGGCCGATGGGAGCTAAACCGAAAATAAAATCATGGGAGATTGACATAAACAGCCTTAGCCCACTCCAGGCGCTCATTCTGCTCCTACTCGATGCTAATGAGGGAGAACCTGTAAAGGGAAAAACCTGGCTCCAGAAGGAGATGTTCCTCCTCGTTCACAACACTGGAAGGGATGAGATAATCCAGGGAGCCCAGTTTGAACCCCATCACTACGGACCCTACAGCGAGCCCATAGATGTCGAGCTTGATATTCTAAGGGTGATGGGGCTTGTTGAAATCAATGGACTCATATCTCTCAAGCCAAAGGGCAGAAGGCTCGCATCCAAACTGAGGAAGATAGTTAGCGATGAGTTTCTTGAGCTCGCGGAGGAGATAAAGGAAAACCTCAACGACTTGAGCGAGGATGAGCTGTTGGCGTACATTTACTTCACTTTCCCCAACATGACCACTGAATCTCGGGTGCTTGAGAGGATAAAACGCAAACGTGAGAGGTTGGCAGTTTCACTTTACAGGAAGGGAAAGGTCAGTCTCTCCAAGGCGGCACAGATAGCAGGTATGAGCGTTGGGGACTTCATTGAACTGCTGAAGAAGCGCAAGATACCAGTGGAACTCGGCAGATAAGGAGGGTCTTAATGACATGGAAAATAATCCTCGACACCACGGCGCTGATAGCCTTCTACACGGAACTCCAACGACCCGATTTGCTCAAATCCCTACGCGATTTTGGATACGAACTTATTATCCCGCGCGCCGTTTACGAGGAGCTCAAACCTGATGGAAATTTCAAGCAGATTGATTGGGATGTAAAGAATGGTGTTATCTCGATTCTGGACGAAGTCCCTCAAGGTGAACTTATGCGCTTGAGATTTAGATTCCCAAGCCTCCACGACGGAGAGCTTGAGGTTATCTGGTGGGGCCGAAAGTTCCATTCGGAGGGGGAGAACTACTTCTGCGTTCTGGACGACAAAACTGCCCGCAAAAGTGCGTCCAGATTTGAGTTAAGAATAACGGGCACAATTGGAATCCTGAATCTTTTGAACGAGCTTGAAGTAATAACAAAAGAGCAGAAGAAGGAGCTATGTATCAGCCTCGTGAAGTCAGGTTTTCGGTTCCCTCCGGAGTGGTGTTATTAGGCTAAACATCAACTCTCTCACCTTTACCCTTCCACTCTTCAATGGGGATGACGTATCTAATCTCTTTGCGTTCAACTGGCTTGAGATTTTCGGCTGGGTTCTGGATTATGTAGAGCGTTGGGTTCTCAAGGGCGTTGGCCACGATGTAGAGCCAGTACCGGTCTCCGAGTCTCCTCGCCGCTACCCATTCATTGTAAGTTAACTCCACATCACCCAGATGAGCACGTGCCTTGACTTCTATGTGCCTCTCTTCTCCGTTTCCAACAGAATAAATGTCATAGCCCACGTTCTGGTCTGAGACATCCTTGGGAGTCCTTCCCTGCTTTCTTTCATACTCAATGGCGATTCTCATGCCGATTTCTTCGACTTCCTTGCTCCTCTTCATATCCTCCGCGGGCCTAATGTAGATTGCCCCGATAAAAACCGGCATACCGTATTTCAAGTGGGTCTCCTGTTCTATCTCCTTCTTGAGTTTTTCGAGGGCTTTCTGGTATCTCTCCAACTTGTTCTGTTCGCGCGCTATGTGGGGTTCGTATCCCGATGCGGCCTTCAAGTTGCCCTTTTTCTGTAAGCTCAGCTGTTTAAACTTGTACTGGGCAAGTTTTCTCTTTGTATCCCTAATTAGCTCCTCCAGTGATTTTATTCCGTACTTCTTTTTGATTTCCGCCTGCCTCTTTCTTTCTTGGAGAACCTGTTTCTGATACTCTTCCAAAATCTCTATGGCCTTTCCAAGGGCCAGATTCTTTCTGTCGTCGGTTAATTCCAGCTGAACACTGCCATGGTACGGTTCCAAATCCCATATTATCTTGGGGTCGATTTCTCTTAGGTTCTCACCATCATCGTAGATTGCTATGAGTTTCTTACCAGCAACTTCATCTTTTCCATCTGTAACCTCTCCCTCGAAGAACATTATGAACCCGTTTAACCGGCTCTGGGGATCTACAAATACCGCTCCACGCCGGAGGGCATCCATAAGGTTTCTGCGAACCCATTCAAGGGTTGCGTCGAACAGAGGATGCCCAAAGGACACGAACTCAACGTCATCGCTTCCCGTGACCTTCTCCTTATCGAATGTTATGCTCCTGTAGGAGGGTTCAACGAAGTAGCCCAGTTCCTTTCCAATGTCTCGGATGTCCTTGGGAACCCTTTCAACAGCCAACCTCCCGTCCCTTCTTGTGCGAACCTCTCCTCCGGCCCTCTTAATGGCCCTAATGAAGAAGTCCTGAAGGTACTCTGGGGCCAGTCTGTTTTCATTGGCTTTTTTGAGCATCTCCTCAATCTTAGCAACGTTTAGATGCTTGGTGGCGAGGCTTTCTCCAAGGGCCTCTTTAACTCTCTTGATGTATCCTGGGTCGGTTACACCAATTTCCCTGAGAACATCCTCCTCGGTCTTGGTCCCAGCGGCGACCTCAAGCATGAGGTTGTAGAGCCTCTCCCCCTGGAATATCTCCCCGATAACGTCGAACACCTTGTCACTGCCCAAATCCTGCCGAATCTGTTCGAGCTTATCGAGCAATCTCGCTAAAACGCGGCCTTCACGGGTGTTCGCGGCCACAAGGTTGAATATGTAAACGTCCTTTTTCTGACCGTAGCGATGAATTCTTCCTATCCTCTGCTCCAAACGGTTGGGGTTCCATGGAATATCATAGTTTATCATCAAGTGGCAAAACTGAAGGTTGATACCCTCACCAGCGGCTTCCGTTGCCACCATTATTTGGGCGTGATCTCTGAATTCCCTCTCACGCTTGATTCTCTCCTCCATGGACATTTCGCCGTGAATGTAAGTTACGGTGTACCCCCACTCCTTTAGTTTGTTGACCAGATACTCGAGTGTGTCTTTAGCCTCGGTAAATATTAGAACCTTCTCCTCTTTCCCAAATTCCTCTTTTAACCTGTCGAGGGCGCTTTTAAGCTCCGAAAGTTTGACCTCTTTTTCCTCTTGGATTATCTTGTCTGCCGTCTGGATTAGTCTTTCTAAGGTTGCTATTTCCCCTTCCAATTCATTTATTGTCTTCGCAACGCTTAATGTTTCAAGTTTTCTCTCTATCTCCCAGCGTTCTTCTTCCTCATAATCTTCGGACTCCATGAACTTTTCGAGGGTTATTTCACTCTCTTCTTCGGGGAGCTTTCCAGTTCTTTTGACTATCTCTAAAAGCTCCTGTAACTTGTCTTTTCTCCTCTCAAGAGATTTCTTCAGGGCATAAGTGCTTGAGGCCATCCTACGCTGGAGAATCGTCAAGGCGAATGCGATGTTTCTTCTTTTACCCTGAAGCTTTGATATCCTATTGTATTGGTGTTGAATGTACTGGGATAGCTCCATATAGAGATCCATTTCCTCATCCGAAAGTCTGAATTTCAGCGTTTTGGATTCTCTCTTGGGAAAGAGCGGGCGCCCATCGAATCCTTTCAGGTCTTCTTTCATCCTTCTCAGAAAGAATATATTCTCTCCTCGCCTGTACGCTTCCTTTATGGCCTGTTCCAAATACTCTGGTTTTCCAAACAGACCGGGGAGGAGAAGATCAAGTAGCAATCTAAAGTTCTCGGGATCCCCTTTATGGGGAGTCGCCGTTAAGAAGAGCATGTGGGTTGAATTCCGGGATAAAACCTCCCCAACGCGGTATCGGTCCGTCTTCTCTACTTTGTTCCCATACCTGTATGCTGACATCTTGTGTGCCTCATCCACTATCACGAGGTCCCATAGAGTATTTTGAATCGTAGAGAGAACATCAGGTTGCTTGAGGAAGTCTATCGAGGCTATTATTTGGTCGTACTTCTCCCACACGTTGTATTCGGAGTTCAGTAAAGCTCTATTAACGAACACAAAATCCTCGTTGAATTTTTCTTTCATTTCTCGCCTCCACTGGTCAACAAGATGTCCCGGAACGACAATTAGAGTCCTCTCAACAAGACCCCGAAGCTTGAGCTCCTTTAATGTCAGGCCGGCCATGATGGTCTTACCAGCACCTGGATCATCAGCAAGAAGGAATCTTACTCGTGCATTCTTAAGGATGTAATTGTACACAGCATCAATCTGGAAGGGTAGAGGGTCAATTTTAGAAACGCTTATCGCCATTAATGGGTCATACATTGCGGCAAATTTGTACCTCTCGCTTTCAACGGCCAGAAAAACATCCTCTGGATTAGCTTGAAAATCTAAAAGGTTCTTAATAATCTCTATCTTAGAAGCCATCTCTGGTGTGATAACTACTTCAACAAGCTCCTTAGAATCCAAGTATTTGCCAATAACAACAATGTTCTCCCCAGCAGACATAATTGCAATGACTCTCAATTTTTCAGAGAGAAATGGCCCCTGAATTATGTCTCCCTGCTTTATTTGCACCACCATCCTCACCTTTGATATCTTCCCAGATAGAGAGTAATAAGTGTTATGGAAGAAAATAAACGTTTTTGAAGACCCCTGGGCTACCAAGCCAAAAAATGAACACCTTCACCCGATGATGGGGCTTCACATAGTCAATGGAGTATCCAATGACATATGTTGTCTCAGAAATTCAAAGGTTTTTATTAAGTTGTTTTGAGACATAACTATGTATGAACAAATCGGCGACTAAGGAGCCCATGTTACATCCACCTCTGGTGTTAACCAAACATTAACTTTTTTAATGGTTAGTTGATAACTCTGAGCATGAAGCTCATGACTCAGTTCATTCTTTCGAGATATGGGGGAAAAGTCATCACCAGAGAAGAGCTGAGAGAGGTTTGCGAAAGATTTGGGGAGAGCTTTGAATACATCGTGAACTATTACATAAGCCGGGGTTACCTCGTTAGAATCCTGCGCGGGGTTTATTACGTGAAAACTCTCGAGGAATACAAGTTCGGGAAGACTCCGGACCCAATGACTCTAATCGCCAAGGCCATGAACAAGTTAAAGCTGAAGTGGTATTTCGGTCTGTACACTGCTTTAAGACTGAACGGGGCAACCTACGAGTACTACTCCCAGATTTTCCTGATAACACCGGTGATAACCAGGCCGAGACCTGTTACAGTTCTCGGAGAGAGAGTTCAGTTCGTCAAGCTGAAGGAATCCCTTCTGGGCTTTGGAGTGGTTAAACGCGGGGAAATTCAATATTCGGACTTGGAAAAAACCCTGTTGGACTTTATTTATCTAAAGCGGTACAACAAACGCCTTAATGCAAATGCCGTCGTAAGGGAATACATTGCAAAGGCCCAAAAAGCAAAGCTGGTAGAATACTCTAAGGCATACCCAGAGTCTGTTCAAAAGGAGGTTGAAGCCATTGTTTCCGAGCGATGAGTTCACGGGCTTCATAATCCGGAAGACCGGCATTGAAAAACCACTGCTTGTGAAGAGAGATGTCCTTCTGCACGCAATCCTGCGGGAACTCTATTGGGAAGAGCGGTTCTACGGACGGTATCTGTTCAAGGGTGGAACGTGCCTGGTCAAGTGTTACCTGGGCTATTACCGTTTCAGCGTTGATCTCGACTTCACGTTTCCGCTGAGGGGCGAACTCTCCCGCTCGGAGAGGAGGAAGCTGATAAGTTCTGAGGTAAGATGGCTTTCAGAAAAGCTCTCTCACATCGCCGAAGAGTTTGACTTGGACTTCAGACCCGGTGAGGGAAAAGCATACAATCGAGACTTTGTTCACTTTGAAGGGAACGAGAACAGGAAGATAGTCTTTTTCCACTTGTTCATGCCAACGGGTGAAATCGTGAAGATTGAGGTTAACTTTTTCGAACCGATACTGTTTGAGGAAAGGGAGGTACAAGCCAGAACGCTTCTTGAGGGCGTTAAATTAGAAAATGAAGAAAGGGCATACTTTTTCGAAGAGCTTGAACGGTACTCAACGCTTTATGTAACTGCATATTCTCCGGAGGAAATTCTGGCCGAGAAGATCAGGGCCATCTTAACCCGCAGGATTCAGAAGCTGAGGGATTTCTACGACGTTTTCATGCTCTACAGGGCGGGTTATGATTACTCGGACGTTATTGACGAAGCCTTTGAGAAGATACGGTTCAGCATGAGGTTCAGCCCGGAGAGAACCGCTGAAAACCTCCGGGCGAATCTAGAGTCAATTCAGGATGGCAGGTTCAATGTTGCCCCCGAGCTCATGGAAAACGAGCTTGAGCTGGTTCTCACAAGGCCACCTGAATCCGAGTTTCGGGAGTTTATGGAGGACTTCCTTGAGGTTATGGGTGAAATTAACCTTGATAGAATTCTGAGAAAATAAAAAGAGCCGAATTAGATTCATTTCAAAAATCTGAGATTACCGAAGATCTTATCATACGCGTCCTGTAGTTCGTCCACCGTGTGGTGCGAATAGTGGAGGGCATTGATGTCGTATCTGATGGAATGTCCCATAATCAGTTTTTTGATGGTTGCGTTGCCGTTTCTCCTGTCCCACTCCTGGGCAAAGAACTTCCTCATGTGTTTGGGTCGAAGTTTCTGACTCTTTAGCGGGCTTTTTCTTCTGAATGGACGTTGCATTTGCGGAACCGTCACCAGAGGCTCTTGTAGATTCGGCTTGTAAGTTTGAATGTACTCCTGCAGGAGTTCCTGTAGTTCTTCCGTGAAGAACACCACCCTGCTCTGTCTGGTTTTTGTCTGGGAAGTGTTGAGATAAATTCTGCGATTTTCTAAGTCTATGTCTTTCAAAGGCACTCTGGCGAGTTCACTTACCCTCATTCCAGTTACGGCCATTAAGAGCATTGCAACGATGAACTGGTCCTTTTTCCAGTCTTCGAATCTACTGCTGAGGTGAAGGGTGTCGATGAGCTGGAGAAGGTTTTTGATGTCGTCCACCGTAACAATTGTCAAATCGACGTTGAATCCCGCTGGAGCCTTCAAAGACTCAGCAAGGTCTATTCCCGCTATCCTGAAGAGCTTCTTGAGGTATGTAATGTTCTTGCGGTAGAAGGATACCGAGTATTCCCTTTTCAGTATCTCAAGGTACTCGTTCAGGTCTTTCATTGTGAAGACGTACTTTCCTTGGTGTTCTTTGGTGGCCTCTTTCAGGAACGTGTTGATTAGGTATTCAACGCTCCTTTTGTGTGCGTAGCTGACCCCCTTTGCCTCAAATTCTAGGAACAACCTGTCGATGTCCTCCTCAGTGATTACGTAGTACTGGTTCGGATTCTGAACCTGGAGGAGCCTTCTGTAGTACTCCTGTTTACCACTGCTGTGGAAAACGTGTCCAATTGCTGGAAATGCTGATTGGGGGCATTTCTATGGTTTCTTCCAAAATAGGCTCTGTAAGGGCTTTATTTGGCGAATAAAGGATTTTCCACCTAGCTTTGGATCCCGCGACCCGGGTTCGAATCCCGGCGGGGCTACCATACAACCCTTTGCTGGCGCAAAGCGTTGACGGAAAATTGAAGACTGCTTTTAAGACACTATTCTTAGAGTGGTG
>Ga0256833_1001490_pt1 | contig 17242 bp, 15 predicted proteins | sample 356284metaG_FD_190535 | JGI IMG/M metagenome (GOLD analysis project Ga0256833, IMG submission 190535) | Hydrothermal vent microbial communities from Mid Atlantic Ridge, Atlantic Ocean - 356-284 | ecosystem: Environmental > Aquatic > Marine > Hydrothermal vents | place: Atlantic Ocean: Mid... | reverse complement strand
TAGCTGTCCCCGGCACTTCTACGGGGTTTACTTCGGCGCCGGGTAGCCCGCTGGCCCGGGTTTTTCTCGGTAAAGCCTAATTAGAGGTGTAGAAGCGTTGACGACCCCATGAGGCGTTGGTGGGCTGGCTGCATAGACGCCCGCCTGTCGGAGGGATGCGCCGGGGGCCTCCCTTTGCCCGGCGCTGCTGCGTGTAAGGGTGTGGAGCGGTATGGCCTCTAAGCGGATGCGTCTCGACCTGCGCGGCTTCCAGCGGCAGCGCGTCGCCGGGGCCCTAGTGATAGCGCTCATGGTGTTCGCGTCGCTCCTGGCCGCCTACTTTGTCCACCGCGAGGAGGGTATAGGCAAGTACTACCTGGGGACCAGTGGCAACGAGATACCCAGCACGGAGCTTTTCGACAAGATAGTGTCGGAGAGCAAGAAGCCAGTGGCTGTCATGTTCGAGTCCTACACCTGCCCGGTCTGTAAGAGGATGTACCCCTACTGGCGTGTCCTCGAGCAGCAGTCGCGCAACCTGCCCCTCGACTTCTACCACGTCTACTACACTGAGCGCACCGCGAAACTGTTCAGCAGGTACGGCATAGACGCTACGCCAACATTCATAGTGTTCGTCAAAGGCAGGCCCGTGGCGCGCCACGTGGGCGCGTTCATGGCGCAGGGCAATGTCTCCGACGTGATGCTTAGCTGGGCTATCGCGGCCGCACAGACAACCCCCTCCACTCCCCGCGGCTACGCGGAGGAAGGCCTCCGCATCTTCAACACGCGCTGCGCCTCCTGCCACGGCCGCCTGACCGGCCTGGACAGGGGCTCGATAGAGGAGTGGCTACGCAACGGCGCCAAGACGGCTACTGATATGAGGAGTGCGGCCGCGTTCCCCGCGCTCGCGGACAGTATAAACAGGGCGGTCCGGGAGGGCAAGTACCTCCACGAGCTATACCACGGCTTCGACGGCCTCATGGCGTCCGTCCGCGACATGAGGAAGTACGTGCCAGACCTCCTGGAGCACGAGATAGAGCGCACATCGTACCTCCTCGACTACGTGACGGCGGTGCTGGAGAACCGCACGCCACCCGTCTTCCCCTGGATGAAGCTCTCCAACACAACCGCGGCAGCGGCTACGGCGGCGGCGAAGGAGGACACCAGGGGCGGCGCCAGTAGGCTAGAAGCCGCCGCAGCAGGCTCCTCCGCCGTCGGCCTAGTGGCGGTGGTAACGGCCGCGGTCAGCGGCCTGGTCGCGGTGTTCTCCCCCTGCGTGCTCCCCCTGCTCGTCACGCACGCCAGCGTGGTCGCGGCGTCGAGGCAGCGCCTGGGTGCCGGAAGGTGCGCGGCATGCGGCGCAGCGGCCGCTGCAAGCATCATAGCCGTCGGCGCCCTGTTCCTGGCCGCGGGCAAGCTGGTGGCGTCGGTGCAGCAGCTGCTCCTAGTCGTAGTCTCCGCGGCGGTGCTGGCGGCGGGCCTGGCGGGCCTCCTGGGTGTGCCGGTGGAGCTCCAGGGCCTGGTCTCGGGGAAGAAGGGCGGCCTCATCGGCTTCTGCGCCGTCTACGGGTTCCTGGCGCTCCAGTGCAACCTGCCGATAGTGGCGGGGGCGCTGCTCCTGGTCGCGGGCCTCGGCCTCAGCCTTGGCGGCGTGGCGTCGCTCTTAGCGCTCGCGGCGGGAGTGGGCGTGCCGCTTGCCGCGCTCACCTGGGTGGTGAGCCGCGGCGGCCGCGCTGTCGCGGACCGGCTGCTCGCCAGGAACGAGCTGCTGACCCGCATCGGGGGCGCGGTGATGGCCCTCGCGGGGCTCTACCTCCTGCTCCACAGCCTCGAACTCGTCTAGACGTGTTTGGCCTAGCCGCGTGTAGGGGTGGTTTACCGGCGGGAATGGCTAGATGAGTGGGGTGGTTGAGCGGTGGCGCACCTGGCTATCCACTACACCGGTGTCCTGCCCCTGGCCGCCGCCGTGCTGGCGGGCGGCGCGGGGCTCGCGGCCGCGAGGAGGGAGAAGCCCAGCTACTTCAGGGTGGCCGTGGCGGCTGCGGCCATAGTGTTCGCCCTAATGGCCGCCTACGGTGTGCCCAGGTGGGGCTCGGCCTCGGCGCCCTACCTGGCGCTGGCGGCGGGCATGGCTGCTGCGGCGGTGCTGCTGGGGCTCTACTGGCGCGGCGAGCCGGCGAGGCTGCTGCGCTACAGCGGCTACCTGCTCGTCGCCGGCTGGCTGCTCTACTGGGTGCCGTTCGTCACCCTGGACTTCAGCCTGCACGAGGTGTTCTGGAACACGTCGCCCGGGCTCCCCCTGTGGATGAGGTTCGCCGCCGCCTGGAGCGGTGGCGGCGGCAGCCTCTTCCTCTTCGCCCTGATAGCGGGCATCGGCAGCCTCTACCTGCTGCGGGGCGAGGAGCGGGGCAACCTGCTGGTGGCTGGCCTCAGCCTGGTGATAGTTGCCGGCGTGGCGGCCGCCGCGCTCAACGACGCCTTCACGCTGCTCGAGCAGCGGCCGGTGAGCGGCGCCGGCCTCAACCCGCTGCTCAAGAGCCCCTGGCTCTACCCTCACCCGCTGACCACGTTCTCGGGCTACGCTCTGCTCGCGGTCGCCGGCGTCGGGCTGCTGGCGGGCGCCTCTAGGCGGAGGAGCTGGCTGGTGTACGAGGTCGGCTGGGCCCTCCTGACGGTAGGCATAATGCTCGGCGCCTACTGGAGCTACGAGACCTTCGGCTGGGGCGGGTACTGGGCCTGGGACCCCGTGGAGACCAGCGAGCTGATGGTCTGGCTGGCGGCCACGGTGCTGCCCCACTTCGCCGTGGTCGCGCCCGCCATAGTGGGGTTCCTGGCCTCCTTCGAGGCGTCGACAGTGTTCCTGGCCATGTTCGTGACGCGTACCGGGCTCAGCCCGCTCCACAGCTTCGCCGCCCCGGGCGTGGGGGCGCTCCTGCTGCTCGCCTCCTCCCTGAGCTTCCTAGGCTACGGGCTGTACCGGCTGGTGCTAGACGCCGGGGAGGCGGTCTCGCAGGCGGCTGCGAGGCTGCGCCGCCTCCGCCTCTACGACTACGGCATGGCGGCGGCAGCCCTGCTGACCATGGCTGCCGCGGTGTTCGTTTTCGCCAGCCTCTTCGTCCCGGCCCTCCTCGTGGCGGCCGGCAGGGAGGTCAGCGTGCCGCAGATGTCCGCCGGCATCCACTACTTCCACCCAGTCCTCTACCCGCTGCTGGTGGCGATGCTTGCCGCTATACCGGCGGCGTTCCTCGGCGACTGGCTCGGCTGGAGGGGCTACGCCGCGCTACTAGCCTCCACGGCGGCGACGAGCGCCGCCTTCGCCCTGGCGGCCTACAGGAGGCTCATAGACCTGGCGCCACTGAGCCCGCCCTCGACGAACGCCATGATGGCCGGCGGGCTGCCCTGGGCAGGTATCGCCGCCGCCGCGGTGCTCGCCTACCTCTACCTCCGCCTCCGCCGCGGGGGCCGCGTGGTGCTGCTGCGCGACCGCATGGCGCCGATGAGCCTGCTCCACCTCGGCCTCGCGGTGACCGTTATCGGCGTGCTGCTCAGCGGCACATACGCGTTCAACCAGGCCTACGAGTGGCAGGCGAGCCTGAAGCCCGGCGACACCCTCACCCTCCCCGGCGGCTCCAAGCTCACATTCGAGGACTACAGCTTCGGCATAAGCAGCTCAAAGGTGGACATATTCACGAACTATGTGGGCAGGAGCCAGGTCTACTTCTGGGCCTGGCAGGGCCTCCACGCCCTAGCGTTCGACCTCGGGCACGTGCTGCAGCTGTACGAGAACGGTAGCAGGCTCTTCCAGCACAACGCCACACTCAAGGCACTCGTGGAGCTGTCACGCAAGAGCCCCATAACTATAAAGAGCGTCGAAGAGAACGCCACGCTCGATATATACATGCTCGTGTTCGACGTCCACGGCGGCAACACTACCAGGACGCTGCTCTACAGCGGCAGAGCCAGGCTAGACCTAGCGGAGCCCATGTTCCAGGTGGGCTTCGACGTCAACACTGACCCCCACACGAGGCTGCCCGTGGCCAGCGCCAACGCGGCTGTGACCGTGAAGAAGCTCCTACTGGAAGCGGCGGGCAACACGACGATACCTAAGCAGAAGATAGGCGTCCACCAGGCCCTCGAGCTGGTGTTCCACAAGCCCCTAAGAGTAAAGGTCAACGACACGCTATGGGTCGACGTAGACAAGGCGACCATATACTCTGAGGCCCTGGTCAGGGGAGGACGGGGGGCGCCGATAAACATAACCGGCGGCAGGATAGTCGGCAAGAACGCCCTCGTGGTGTTCACCGGCAAGCTGCGCTACGGCAACGTGACCGTAAGGATCCCCGCAGAGCTGGGAAGCGCCGTAGCCATGTACATCCTCGTACAGGAGAACCCCAGCGCCCTGCAGCTCATAAGGCAGATCAACCAGACCGGCCTCTACCGCCTCCTCGCCGACCCCAAGAAGGTGCTGAACCTGACCGTCTCGAAGACCTGCCTCGCCGCGCCGGACGGCTGCATGGGCTACGTCGCGGCCCCCAAGGCTATACCGGAGACCGCCTGGCTCGACGTGAAGCTGAAGGTGGAGACGCCCCACGGCACAAGGGAGGTGAAGGTGAGGATAAGGTTCGAGGCCTACGGCGAGATACAGGGGATACACGGCCTGGTCTCGAAGGTCATACACCCCAGTGTCGGCCTGGACGACGTCTACGTGGTGGTGAGCCCCCCGGTTAGGCCCGGGGAGCTCAGCGGCTCGCCCTACCACGAGCTGCTCCTCTACTACCTCCACCAGGCCTACAGGGAGCTGCCTCCCGGGAAGCGGCTCGCCCTAACAGCGCTCATGGCGGCCGGCTACAACCTGGACGTCCTGAACAGGCTCGGCTTCCAGAGCACCGAGGCGCTGCGCCGCCTCGAGCAGAGCATAGTAGACCTCTACATATCCGCCGCCAGGTACAGCCCGGAGAACTCGACGCTGAAGAGCGAGGGCCTCAGCATACAGGTGAAGGTCATACCGGGTGTGAGGCTGGTCTGGCTGGGCCCGGCGCTCATGGCTGCGGGTGCCCTCTACGCGGCCGCGGCCCTCGCCTACATGGAGCGCCGACGCGGCGGCCAGGCCGCGTAGCCTCCACTGTTTTCTCCCCCCACGGGGCCCCGGCGCGGGGCCACCATTCGCGCTGCGTAGCCGTGTGTCGCCTGCTCTCGAGAAGGGTGCGGGGTGAGTCTTCGGGGTGAGCTCTGGGAGGAAGACGGGTCTGCTCTACGCGGCGGCGGCCGCCCTGGCGGGTTTGGACTTCGCTCTCGGCGTCTACGCGGTGTACCGTGCGCCGTTCCCCCTCCGTGTGAACCTCGGCTCCCCTACTGCTTATTTCAACATCTACCTCCACATACCCATGGCGTGGGCTACGTATCTGCTCTACACGGGCGCCTTCGTCTCCGCCCTGGTGTACCTTATACGGGGCGGGGAGAAGTGGGACAGGCTGGTGCAGGCCTTCGTAACGCTCGGCACGGTTTACGCCGTGTTCACCCTGGTCAGCGGCATGGCGTGGGCCAGCGAGTCGTGGGGCGCGGCCTGGAACTGGGACCCCAGGGAGACGGCGGTGCTGCTCCTGCTTCTCGCCTACCTGGTCTACTTCGCGCTGCGGGGCAGCATACCCGACCCTGACCGTGCGGCGACGCTCAGCGCCGCCTACGCCGTCGCCGCCTACTCGATGGTGCCCGTCAGCTTCGTGGCGCCGAGGCTGGTGCAGAGCCTCCACCCGACGGCGTCGAGCTTCGGCCACTTCATGGGCAGGCCCGACGTCATGGCCGTGTTTGGGCCCAAGGTGCTGCTGTCGAGCATAGTGGCGCTGCTTCTCGCCTACCTCTACGCGGAGCGGCTCCGCGGCGCCGCCGCCCCAGGGTGGGTGAGGTACGTGGCGGCGGGCTTCATAGTGGCCGGCGTCGCGGTGGGGCTGGTGCTGGCGTCTCCCTACCTCAGCGGCGGCGTCGAGAGGGTTGCGGCGGCGAAGCTGGACAGCCAGGGCAGGATAGTCTCGCTGACCCTGGTGGGCCCCGAGGGTAACAGGACGGTGAGGCTGCCCTCCCCTGTGCCCTCCCCGGTGCAGCCGGCGGTGTACGAGGGCAAACCCACCATAGTGAGCCACCTGGTGCGCGTGGCTGGCGGCAGGGTGGAGGTGGTGAGGCACTGGAGCGTGGCGCTCAACGCCGCCGCGTACCCGGTCATAGTCGGGCTGGTGCTGCTGCTCCTCTCTAGGAGGCCCCGGCAGGCTACGGGCGAACACTAATTACCACAACAGTTTATTCCGAAAGGGTTTCAGGGAGCGACGGAAGGGGAGGGATACAGGCCTTGGAGCAGCGCAGGAAGGCGCTAGTCTTCGCCGCCGTGTTCTTCGCGGCGCTGCTGGGCATAGGGCTGCTCAGCGTGAAGTCCTCGAACTACAAGGACGTGTCCCAGCTGAAGCTCTACAAGGAGCCCGTTCGGGGCCTGAACGTGAGGGGCACCACGGTGCCGCTCCAGCCCGGCGTCTACCTCCTGAGGATAGGCGACACGGTCTACCAGTTCACGGTCCGCACGGTCCAGCCCTACGCTGTGGCTAAGAGGGTGCAGGGCCCGCCGATCGGCGGGGACGACGAGTACGCCCTCTTCCTGCTCCGGGGCGGCGACGGCTACACGGTGGCAGCCCTCTTCAGCGCCAAGACGTTCCAGCAGTTCTACGGCACCAGCCCCATAATGGAGCAGAAGGTCGTTGTCACCGGGCTCTACAACCCCTCCCAGAAGGCGGTCATATACCGCCTGGGCCCCGACGGGCCACAGCCCGTGGCCGGCCCATACCCCGTGTTCTGGGTGGACAAGATACTCGAAGGCTGCCACCAGAGCTACGAGGCGCCCAGCGGCAAGATAGCCTAGAGGAGAGCCCCCCGCCCCGGCTGTTTTCCCCCCTCTCTCCTCCTGTGCTTCTCTCCCCGTGTTCTCTCCTGCACGGGCCCCGGCGCCGGTGATGGCGGGGCCGTGTGGCCGCCATACTGCACTATTTATGCGTATAGTAGGGGTTTGGGGCGGCATTCCCCTTATCAGCCCCTTCTCGGCGAGTCTTTCACTATGTGGAGCGAGGGGCGGAGCGGGGCACAGTCTGCCCACCCGGAGGGGAAGAGGCATGCGTCTCATACCGCGCAGGAGGAAGGTGCACAAGAAGACACCCTGGGAGCAGATGCTGATTTCGGAGGCGCGGCGCCACGCGGTAGCCGACCGCGTTGAGCTGGAAGCGCTGGAAGCAGACATCCTCGAGCACGGCGCGCCAGTAGCCGCGCCCGCCGCGGCCGGGAGGCCGAGCCTGAGGCGCCTCCTAGGCCGCCTAAGGCGGCGCCGCTGAGCCCCAGCCGGGGCCCCCGCGGCCCCATAGGGGCGGCGGCCACACCCGTTCACCCGGTTTTTAGCCAGCCTCTCGGCCCCGAAGGCCCGGGGCCTCTACGCGTCTCCCCCATCCAGCCCTGGTTCTCCAGGAGGCCGGCCTCCCCGGGGGTGGGGCGGCGGGGCCTCGAGGGCTGTAAGGGTAGAATAGGGTGCGGCCCCGTGGCCGGCCTCCAGTGGTGGAGGTAGGGCATGGCTGACTCCTGCCTCGCCGAGGCGCGGGGGGTGTGGAAGCGGTACTCCTATAGCCGGGGCTGGGTGCTGCGCGGCGTCGACCTCTGCCTCCCCGCGGGCTCGGGCTTGCTGGTCACGGGCCCCAACGGGTCCGGGAAGACGACCCTGTTGAAGATAGTCGTCGGCCTGGTTAGGCCAAGCCGCGGCGTGGTGAGGGTCGCTGGGAGGCCCCCCCATAGCCTCGAGGCGAAGAAGGCTATGGGGGTGGTTCTCCACCACAGCCTCCTCTACGACGAGATGACTGTCAGGGAGAACCTGGAGTACTACGCCAGGCTCTACGGCGCCGAGGGCTACGACCCCTCGCGCGACGAGGCCGTCGAGGCGCTGGGGCTCCGCCGCTACCTAGACGCGAGGGCGGGGGAGCTGAGCTTCGGGTGGCGGAAGAGGGCGAACATAGCCCGCGCCCTCCTCCACCGCCCCAGGCTGCTGGCGATAGACGAGCCCTTCACCGGGCTAGACGACGAGGCCGTCGAGGCGCTGAGGCAGCTGCTGGAGGAGCTGGTTCGCCGCGGCCTAGCAGTCCTCGCCACCAGCCCCCAGCAGGGCGCCGTGGAGCTGCTCCGCGCCGGCTTCGCCCACTACCGCGTCAGCGGGGGCCGCCTCGTCCCCGCCGGCTGAAAAGGGGGGCGGGGGCCTCGGCCGCAGGGAAGGACAGCTCCCCACCGCGGCTCCCCGCGCATCGGCCGATACGGGCCTCCCCACCGGCCCCCGTGGCTCCTCCTCGCCCCTCGGGGGCTATTGCTCTGGCTCTCCCGCGCCGCGCAGGCCGAGGGCCTCCTCCAGCTCTCTCGCCGCCTTGGCGGCCTGGAGGGTGGCCGCTAGCTGGGCGGCGGCCGAGGCTGCGAGGGCCGCGGCTGCGGCCGGGTCGTGGGCTCCGGGGGAGAGGAGGTAGGCTGCGAGGGCGGCGAGCGTGAACCCCGCCGCGGCGGCGGAGACGGGGACGAGCCTGCCCCTCGCCGCGAGGAATAGGCGTAGGAGGCCGCGCCGCGGGGGGCGGGCCAGGTAGCCGTCCCTCGTCCTCTCCACGAGGCCCAGGGCTGCGAGCCTCTCGAGGTGGTGGCGCGCCGTGCTGGGCGACGCGAACCCCATGCGGCGCTGCAGCTCCCTCACCCCCACGGGCCGGCCCCGTAGGAGGAGGTAGAGGTAGACCCGGAGAGCCGTACCCCCGAGCGCCTCTATGGGGTCGCGCTCCTCTTCGCCCACGTGGCAGCCACCACCGCCCCCGCGGCGCCTGCCGCTAGGACGAGCAGGGTCCTCTCGGCGGCCTGGCCTCCGGCGCCGGCTGGAGCCGTGGCCTCTCTATGCAGCGTCGTGGTTGTTGAGGGTTTCCCCCCGCCCCCCGTGGCTCCCGGCGCCGCCGTGGGCGCCCCGGCTATCCTCGCCGCCGGGGTGGCCGTGGCGGCTGACGCCGTCGCGGTGCGGGCCTCCGCCTGTACCCTGAGACCGGTGGCCGTAGCCGCCTCGGGGCCGGGGGGCTCTGGCCTGGGCGCCGCGCCCCGCAGAGCCGCGAGCCTCTCAGCCACCCTCGCGCCGAGGACGGCTAGGCAGGGCCTGAGGCCCTCGAGGCAGCGGGGGATGCTGCTCCTCCAGCCCTGGTTCTCCGCGTAGACGACCACCACCACCGGCTTCCCGGCCCCAACCCCGTACACCACCACGGTCGCGTTGCCGCACGACACCTTCGTCAGGGGCACGAGGCTAGAAGAGATGTCGGCCTCCGAGAGGTTAGCCCTCGGCTCCACCGGTATAGCCGCGACGGGCCTAGCCGCGTGGGCCACGGCGGCCCACGAGGAGAGCGCCACGAGCAGGGCGAGAACCAGCAGCCTCTCAGCCACTCCCTACCCCCCGGGGAGCCTGGCAGCAGCTACGCCAGTATTGAGGCTAGGGGCTCGAACAATGGCCCCCCGGGGCCGTTCCAGCCCCTAGCCCTACTAGGTCCCGGGCGTCTCCTCCCCTCCTCCCGGTGAGAACAGGTTTGACGGCAGAACAGTCTCAGCCCAGAGGCGGCCCGAGGGCGGCCCTGCTCTACACGGCGCTACTCCTCGCCGGCGTGATGCTGGGCCTCCTGGCGGCGCCACACATGGCAGGCACGGGTGCCTCCCCCCAGCCCGGCGCGGGCAGCCCCGCCTCCCAGCCGCAGGCGGGGACGGCGACGCCGACTTCTACGGGCGGCGTGGCGGCCGGGCCGACGTCCCCGCCGCCCGCCCGGGGGCCTGCTAACGCGTCGCAGCCAAGCCCGATGCCCGCCCCCGGAGCCGCTGGCTGGGAGGGGCTCGGAGCCTACCTGCCCCCCAGCGAGGCGGCCAAGCTGCTGTCCTCCTCTTCGGCGGCGAGGCCGCCCTACTACTACTACCCGGCGGCCGGCGCGGCCACCATCACCGCGGCCACGGCCACGGTCGTAGCCCAGGCCGGGAAGGCGGCCGCGCCCCCCGCCTACGGCTCCACCAACGTCCAGGTGGCCGGGGTGGACGAGCCAGACATAGTGGAGAACAACGGCACATACATATTCGTCGCCAGGGGCGGCGTGGTCAAGGCCTACAGGGCGTGGCCGCCCAGGGAGCTGCGCCTCGCCGCGGTCTTCGACGCGGGGGAGTACGTGAGGAGCCTGGTGGGCCCCGAGCAGCTGCTCCTGCGGAGCCGCGGCGGCCTAGAGGTGGTGCTCAACCTGACCCACAGTGTCAGGGTCGCCGGCCTCCTGGGCGGCGAGGACGGAGCCCTCTACGTGCTGGCGGTCGACTACCCGTCGCCCATGCTTCCGGGCCTGCAGCCCCGTACATGGGTCATAGCCCTGGGCCGGGACATGAAGCCCAGGTGGGCGAAGGCGGTCAGCGGCGCCCTCTGGGACGCGAGGCTGGCCGGCGACGCCCTGCTAGTAGCCACCACGCAGTGGAGGCTCGCGCCCCCCGTGATACTGGACAATGGGCGTAGCCTCGTGGCGGCAACGGTACTGGTCGGCACAGAGCCCGTCTCAACCACTATAGCGGCGTTCGACGCCCGCAGCGGCGCCTACGCGGCGGTGGGCTTCGCGGGCGCCTACCCCCGCAGCCTCTACATGTCCAGCAGCGGCCTCGTCTACCTGGCCCTGCCGGGCGGCGGAGGCAAGACGGTGACGGTGAGGCTGGGCGAGAAGAGCGTCCCGGTCCCCGCCTACTCGTGGTCGACGACGAGGCTGGTGGCGCTCCGCGCCGGCCCCGGCAGGGTGGAGCCCGTCGCCTCCACCACGGTGCCCGGCGTGACGGGGAAGCAGTGGCAGCTCGACCTATACCGCGGCATCCTCCGGCTAGTGGTGACCGTGTACACCGGGAACGGGACGAGGGTCGACCTCTACCTGCTCAACGCGACGACGCTTAAAGAGGTGTCCAGGCTGGAGGGCATAGCGGTCAGGGAGAGGATACACGCCGTCCGCTTCATCGGCCCACGGCTCTACCTGGTGACCTTCCGCTCCAAGGACCCCCTGTTCGCGATAGACCTCAGCGACCCCAGGCACCCCAGGGTGCTGGGCTACCTGGAGGCCCCAGGCTTCGACGAGTACCTCCACCCGCTGCCCGGGGACAGGCTGCTCGGCGTGGGCCGCGAGGACAGGAGGCTACGGGTAACCCTCTACAAGCTACAGGGCGCCGTCCCCAAGCCGGTCTCCAGGATCTACATAGGGCCGGAGAAGAACGGCTACACCTGGAGCCCCCTCCTGGAGCCCAGGACCGGGCACCGGGCGTTCACCTACTGGCCCGAAGCCGGCGCAGCCCTCATACCGTTCACGGCGTACAGCTACGGCGAGCCCGGCTACCCCGGCACGCGTCTACAGGGAGTAGCGGTCGTGAAGATAGACGGCGACAGGCTCAGCCTCGAGGCGCTGCTCGAGCACAGCGGCGCACAGCGCGCCACCTACATAGACGGCACCGTCTACACCATAGCGCCGGGCCTGGTGCCCGAGGTCAAGGCCTGGAGCCTGCCCGGCCCACGGCTGCTAGCCGCCGCCCCGGAGGCGGTGAAGGCTACGGTGGAGGAGATACTCAGGAACCCGGACGCCTACAGGGGCAAGATAGTCGACGTGGTAGGCGTCTACGGCGGCTGGTCCTCCAAGACAGGGCAGACGCCGCCCGTGACTAGGAGCGACTGGATCCTCCGCGGCAAGACCGGCGCCGAGATCTACGTCGCGGGCGCGCCCCCGGCGCCGCCCAGCGAGGCGGGGAAGCTGACAGTACGCGTAGTCGGCGCAGTGGAGGAGAAGGACGGCAGGCCCTACATACGGCCCCTCCGCGTCGAAATAGTCGCCTCCACGGCTGGCAAGTAGCCCTCCCCTCCGCTTCTTTCCCCCCGCGGCCCCCGCCTAGGGGGCGCCCAGGCAGTCGAGGATGGCCTCCCGCAGCGGCTCCAGGCCCTCCCTGCTGGAGGGCCTCGATGGGAGGCGCGGCACCCTGCAGAGGGGCACGCCGAGCCCCCCGAGGCCCCGGAGGGCCTCCTCCTGCATCCTGGCGTCCTCCAGCCACGGCCTGCAGGCCGGGCACACGCCGGCGTCGACGACCATGTTGGCTACGAGCCTCCAGGGCTCGATGCCGTGCAGGCGGAACTCCTCGACGAGGCTCCTGGAGACGTGTAGCCCCAGCCTATCCGGCTGCGCCACGACCACCAGGCGGTGGCGGGGGCCGCGCAGCCAGCCGAGTATCTCCCCGGCCAGCCTCCTCCACTCCTCTATCAGCTCCAGGGGTGTCTTCGCGGCCTCCCCGCGGCGGAGCCTCTCCAGGCTGCCCCGGAGCCGCAGGTAGAGCCTCGCAGCGTCCCCCAGGTGGCGGTAGAGCTCGTGCTCGAGCCTCAGCAGGCGGAGGCTCCCGCCGGCCGCCGCCGTGTCCCAGACCACTACCTCGTAGCCGGCCTCCGCGGCGAGCGTGTAGACTAGGTACAGCATGTACTGGTCCGCGACGCCCGGCGCACCCGCGACGTAGTCGACTATCCAGCGGTCTACCGGGAGGAACGCGGACACGACCTCGTAGACCTCGTCCCCGAACCTCTCAACCCAGAGCCTCCTCACGTCCTCCTCGCCCGCCTCCACTACCCCTACGCCGCCGCACCTCCTTCCCCCGGGGCCCGCGGGGGCCCCGCAGAGCAGCAGCCCCAGCGCCGGCGAGGGGTCCGTCGAGACGGCTAGCACCCGCAGCCCTAGCCCCGAGTAGGCGAGCGCAGCTGCCGCCGCCAGCGTGGACTTGCCGCTCCCACCCTTGCCCCAGAAGCTCACAACGCGCGCCGCCAGCGGGCCGCCCCTCCGGGGGAGCGGCCCCCGAGGAGAGGGGCAGTGATAACGGTGGCACCGTGTTACCCCGGGAGCCGCCCCGGTGGCGGACGGTGGAGCCGCGCGTCCTAGCCGCTGCAGCCGCGGCACTGGCGCTGGCCGCCTCCCTGAGCTACCTTGCCGGCAGCCGCTGCGCCTCCTCCCCCCAGGGCACCAACTACCGAAACACAGAGACACATCAACAACGGCATCACCAGGAGAGCCAAAGAGCCGAAGCCGCTATTCTTCACGCAAGACGGCATAGCCATAGTGCTTAGCATCCGATATATATACACACACCTCCCTAATCTCAGATAAGCATTGGGCCCTAAACAAGTGCCAGGCTACGAGGTGAAACATGTAATGCCAATTAAGGAAAAATTAGCGATCCCAGCCCTAATCCTCATAGCAATCTCGGCAGCCACCGCGTTCATGGCAAAAGGCGGCACGGGTAACAAAACTACAACCGCCGTAGAAGGATACGTTATACCCTTCCTAGGTAGTGTGCAAGATGCAATGGAGAAGGGATACATCGACGGATACATAGCAGCCAAGCTCCTATCAGTAAACGTTACACCCGGCAAGCTGATCAAAGCAAAAGCCCAAATAACGTACATAGGATTGGCCTCGGCGCCTTCAAGGCTGCCAGTAAAGATTGAGATAAATGGAGGATGGACCCCCTCAATACTTGATACATTTATAAAGTTACATCTTGATAGATATGGCGGTATTAACGGCAGAGCATTTACGAGCCTCGTTTCAAAAGGCGTTGCGCGTCTCGACGAAGACGTTAAGGGCCGAATATGGGTATACGTGTGGAGGACTGTAATCCTCGACAAGCCGAAGAGATTGGTGCTTGAAAGAAACAAGACTATCACGGTAACTTTCGTACTTAGGCCTATACTATTGAATCCTGCAGAGAAAGGCCTGCTTTGTGACATGCTTAGAGCAGGATCAAGACTAGGCAGCACTGGCACCGCTATGGTGGAGTTGAATCCGTTGATTCACTCGGATAAGTTACTTTCGGGTAATTTTAATATCCCAGGGATTAAAATATATTATTTAATATGTAGGAATAATATAATTATAAATACTAGAGAAGGGTGAAACTAATGACCTTAGAGTTAAGTAAACTATTAATTATATTATTCATGTTGTAGTTGTGACTACTCCTAGCATAGCCGTGGTAAAAGCGGAAGCAAATTACTAATGAGCCTCTCTATGTCGTGGACGCCTAGAGGGAGGAGGCTCTGGGGCACAGTGAGCAGGTCGGTGTGCACTCTCTCAGCGTCAAGCTGCGCTATTTCGATCACACCTTCCTTGGTGTCCAAGTACTGTGCAAGCCTCTGGAGGCAGATTGGGCCGTAAAGCATTGTACCGTCGTGGAGCCTGGCGACGCAGCCATAGTAGATTAGCCTCGTGTCCTTTCTCTGGAGTATCTCCATCAGCGCCTCTCTCAGCGACAGCCTGGAGACATCGGTCAGCTTAACAGTGTGGCCACGAGACACGAAGAGAACCAAGAGTCACCCTCCCCGGGTGCCCCCGGGGGTGGCCGCCCGGCTGGCTGGGCGCCCTGGAGCCCAGCAGGTGCCTCGTATACAACTCCTCGACGGTGGTGGGGCTCAGCTGCGTGGTGGACCTGGGGCAGCCGCTGCGGGCCGCCGGCCTGGTGCTCGAGCTACCCGGCCTGAGGCTCAGGGCGGGCCTCCCCCTCGCGGCGGCAGAGGCGAGGATAAGGATCGGCGTGGGCTACGTGGGCAGCGGCGCCGGCGAGGCAGTGGTGGAGGCCGTGGCGGAGACCGCCGGGGGCCCAGCAAGGGCCACAATATACACGAACGTGAACATGTCGCCGGGGAGGCTCGGCCGCGCGGTCCTGCACGGCGCCAGGCTCGTGGCCGAGAAGCGCGGCGAGGCCCCCCTCCTGGTCCAGGTGCCGCAGGCGGCTAGGCACCCCTACCTCGTGGCGATCGTGCCGAGCGGCTGCAGCCTCGAGGCAAGGCTAGGCTACGGCCCGAGCCCCGGCGGCGGCTACGCGGTGGTGGATGTGGAGCCGGGCGGGCTGACGAGCCAGCCTCCCCCGGGCCGGAGCTACGGCGCCGTCATCCCCCTCTGGCGCCAGGCGCCCGGGGGGAGCACGGTGCCCTACAGGTGGGTGTCCCTCAGCTGCCGGAACGGCTACCGGGCAGCCCTGGAGGCCAGGGTCTACGAGGCCGTGCTCGAGGCCAGCCTCTACGCCGGCGGGGCGGCCCTCCGGGTGCCGGTCGTGGTGCTCCCCGAGGGGCCGCCCCTCCTGCTGCGCTAGCCCCCACACTGGCGGGCGCCGCGGCGGCCCCCGGATAAACCCCCGGGAGGCTTGTCTAGGCCCCACGCGGGGTGTCTGGCCCGGTGGCGCCCAGGCTGCGAAGGCTAGGCGGCAGGCTGCACCTCCTCCAGGGGAGCCCGAACACCGTGCTGGCGGTCGAGGAGTCCGAGGCGGCGGTCGTGGACCCGGGTATCGGGGAGGGCCGCGGCGCCGCCCTTGTCGAGGCTGTCCGCGGGCTCGCCGGGGAGGAGGGGGCCGGCGGCGTACACGTCGTGCTCACGCATGGCCACACGGACCACCTGGCGGCTGCGCCTCCCCTGGTGGAGGCGTTCTCGGCGAGGGTGCATGCGCCGAGGCTCTGCGTGGGGCTCGTCGAGTCGACCGAGCTGCGCCGCCTCGCCGTCTACGGCGGCGTGGTGTCGGAGCAGCTGGCCGCGATGCCCATGGTGTCCCTCGCCGTCGACGTCCCCTACGGGGGCTCCTCCGCGCTGCCCCTGGGCGCTAGGCCGCTCCCGCTTCCCGGCCACACGCCGGGCAGCTCGGCGGTGGTGTTCGAGGAGGAGAGGCTCGTCGCCGCGGGGGACGCGGTGCTGGGGGAGCGTGTCCTCGCCCGCTTCGGCGTCCCCTTCGCCGCCGACCTCCGCGGCTGGGCCGAGGGCCTGAGGAGGCTGAGGGAGCTGGCCGAGGCCGGCTACACTGTGGTGCCGGGCCACGGCCCCGTCGCCCGGGGGAGGCGCGCGGTGGCGATGATAGACGCCAACCTCTCCGCGGTGGAGCGGGTCAGGGAGTACGTGCTCTCCAAGCTCCGGGAGACGGGCGGCGTCGGGCTCGACAGGCTCGCCTACCTCGCCACGGCCGAGCTAGGGGCCGCGGAGCCCACGCCCAGGCAGCTACTCCTCAACCGCACCGCCCTGGCCTCCGTGCTCGCCTGGCTCGAGGAGGAGGGCAAGGCGGAGCCAGCCTCGGGCCCCGAGGGCCCCCTGTGGAGGCCGCGCTAGCCACCCGCCGGGAGGGAGGCCGGGGCAATGCTGGCCGCGGGCATAGACGGCGGAGCCACGAGCACCAAGGCTGTGGTCTACGACCCGGGCAGCGGCGGCGTCTGGGTCGGCAGGGCTGGCCCAGGCAACCCGGTCAACGTGGGCGCCGCGACGGCGGCCCTCAACCTGAGGGAGGCCCTCGAGGACGCCCTGCGGGGCACCGGGCACCGGCTGCGGGACATAGCCTCCGCGGCCGCGGGGCTCGCCGGCCTCGACAGCCGGCTCCTAGCCAGCCAGCTCGCCCCCCACATAGCCTCCAGCAGCGGGCTGGGCGGCCGCCTCCTGGTCGAGCACGACGCCCACGTTGCCTGGCTCCACGCCGGCAGGGGCGGCAACGTGGTGCTGGTCATAGCCGGCACCGGGAGCATAGCCTACAACGCCTACGGCGGCCGCCGCGTAATAGTGGGCGACCACGGCTGGCTCCTCGGCGACGAGGGCAGCGGCTTCTGGACAGGCAGGGCCGCCCTCCGCCGCCTCCTCAAGGCCCTGGACGGGCGCTCCGCCTGGGACTGCCTCACCCGGGGGCTCTCGGAGAGGCTCGGCGTCCGCGACGGCGACCAGCTGGCGTACTGGTTCTACCTCACCAGGGGCAGGGTGGAGAGGATAGCAGCCGTGGCCAGGCACGTGGCGGAGCTGGCCGACGCCGGCTGCGGCCCCGCGGCCGAGCTCCTCGAGACCGGGGCGCGGCTCCTCGCCGACGCCGCCCGCGCGGCCGCCGAGGAGACGGCCGCGGACACGGTCTACACCACGGGCAGCATGTTCTCCTCCCGGGTCTACCGCGACGCCTTCCGGGAGGCGCTCGAGGCCCACGGGCTGCACGTGGCGGGGAAGAACCCCTACCCCGCCCTCGGCGCCCTCTACCTGGCCCTCCGCCGCCTAGGCCTAGAGAGCCGCGAGGCCTGGGCCGCGGTCGACTCGCCCAGGGTGGCCGGGGCCGCCGAGGCCCTCTACCAGGCCGGCTACGGCCACGACGGCGGCGACGCCTAGACCCGGGCCAGGATGGAGAGCGCCCCCGCCGCCAGCAGCGCCAC
>Ga0256833_1001489_pt1 | contig 17243 bp, 13 predicted proteins | sample 356284metaG_FD_190535 | JGI IMG/M metagenome (GOLD analysis project Ga0256833, IMG submission 190535) | Hydrothermal vent microbial communities from Mid Atlantic Ridge, Atlantic Ocean - 356-284 | ecosystem: Environmental > Aquatic > Marine > Hydrothermal vents | place: Atlantic Ocean: Mid... | reverse complement strand
GTCTAAACTCTCGCTCTCTATTTAGAGCCTGTGTCATCTCTTCAGATGATAGACGAATAAACTCAATATTTCTCACACCATTAAGTTTACAACTCTCTTTAGCTGCATAGATAGAGCGTTTTGAAATCTCTGTTGCTAAAACTTTATCAAAATATTTTGAAAGAGGAATAGTAAAGTTACCCAAGCCACAATAGCTCTCTAAAAAGTCACCACCATTAACCTTTTTTGCCTGTTCTATTGCCCACTCTATCATCTTAATATTTACAGCAGGGTTGGGTTGAGTAAAGCCACTCTCATAGTGTCGGTAGTAGTAATCTTGACCATCTATAAATAGCTTTTCTGTTACAAACTCATCACTCAAAACCACTTTTTGTTTACGACTTCTACCCATTAGTTTAGCATTTAAAACTATCTCTAACTCTCTAGCCTCCTCTTGCCACTCATCATCTAATTTTCGATGATAAATCAGAGTAATTAAACACTCATCAGTAGTGGTTGCTAAAAACTCAACAGAAAAAAGTCTATGGCGTAATATTTGAGAAGTATTGATTTTTTGTAGAAGAGGTTCCATTCGTTTTTCAATAGGTTCTATCACTTTTGGACACTCATAGATGTTGACTGAACCCTTTTTGTCAACTCTTGACATGGCATAGTTTGAAACCTCATCATCGTGCCAAATTTTAAACTCTGCTCTTGCACGATAGTGATGCTCTGTTGCAGAAAATAGCTCTAAATTTTTAATATCAAAAGGAGAGAGTAACGTTAAGAGTCGCTCTCTCTTCTCTTTTAACTCCTCTTCATAGCTCAATGCATAAATAGCACAAGAGCCACAAACTCCAAAATGTTTACATTCCAATTGTTATACCTAATAATAAAATTAGCATATTTTATCAGAAACTATATTAATACAAAACTTAACAAAAAAAGAGTAATAGGCTTAGAACTCCTCTTGTAGTGCTTCCATCTCCTCTAGTAACTCTTGAGCTTGAGCATTACCTTTTATTTTAGATAGAATCAACTTTGCATCATAGAGTACAATGCTATGCTCTCCAAGATACCCTACCCCATCTATAATGCAACATGCCAAACCAACTCCATATCGCTCTGGATTCTCTTTATATAGAGCTTTATGCATTTTTAAAGCATCTTGATGAAACTCTGATGCCTCATTAACTAAGTCACAAGCATAGTGAATCATAGCTAAATTGGTAAAAACATTTGCAATAAGCAGACTATATCGCATCGGTTTATCTTTTGCCAACTGAATATAGAGAGAAAGAGCCTCCTTATATCGCTCTATTGCTACAGAATATTGTAAATTAACAGCATAGTTGTTTGCCAACTCGTTTAAAACAATCGCACGGTCATGAGTAGTAAGCATAATGTCTCCTTTAATTAACTCCTACTATCATGATACATAAAAAACGTGGATTTTTTTTTACACAATTCTATAAATTTACTTAATTAGCTCAAAAAACCTTAAATTTATTCTATAATCAAAAAAATTCAATACAAAAAAGTAAAATAAATATTATTTTATATTAAAAAGAGTCTTTTAATGTTTTTAAATATTACATCTTACTTTTAGAGCCAAAGAGTTCTTCTCTAATCATCTCTTTGGTTTTAATTGAGCAATCACTAAATTCTTACTAAATGTACTTTTTGATAGCTCTTTTATCTCCTTTGGAGTAATAGCATGAACCAATTTAGGTAAACTATGCATCTCATACTCTAAAGAGCTATTATATTTTAAAGCACTCTTAATTTTATAACTCCAGTAACTGTTCTCTCTCATTGCTGTCTCATGCGATACATCAAACTTCTTCTTATAGATATCTAGCTCCTCTTTGGTAACTCCATCTTTTTTTAACTTCTCAATAGCAAGTTCAACAGCCTTTACAACTTCATTGGCTCGTTTTGGGTCACTTGAAAAAGAGATAGTTATCTCTGTCTCATCTCTATCTAAACGCTTAATATTAAACGAAACACCAATACCATAAACAGCTGACATCTTCTCTCGTATCTCTTTTCGTAAACGAGTAGAGAGAATATCGGTCATAGCTGCTAACTTTATATTAGTTCTATTGCTATAGGCTAAGTTACTTCTATAATGGATAAGTGTCTCTGTAATATTCTCATTATTATAATCACGAGTAAAGGTATGTTTACCATCAACCTGTGGCTCTACTCTATGTTTAAAACTCTCTTTACGCTCCTTGGTTGGAAGATTCCCTAAATAGGTAGCTAATAGTGGCTCTAACTTCTCTACTGTGGTATCCCCAACAATCACAAAGGTAAAGTTGTTCATATCTGAAAATCTATCTCTGTAAATCTCTAACATTTTAGAGCTATCTAACTTCTCAATAGAGGCATTGGTGTCAAAGAAAATTCTTGGATTATTTTTATTATAAAAGAGCTGAAGTTCACGATTAAAATGAGCAAATGGATTTTTTAGCACCTCCTCTACATCCTCTTGTAACTCTTTTTTTCTATTGTGTGCAATGGTCTCATCTATCTTAGGTTGGGTTATCTTAAGATATAGTAGTTCAAACATAGACTTCAAATCCTTACTGTTAGCACCTGCTCCAATGCTCTCTGTAAATTTAGAGATAGAGGTAGAGACCATAATATCTTTGTCTGCTAATATCTTAGACAAATCAATGGTAGAGAATTTTCCTGCTCCAGAAGCCAAGATGAAACCTGTAGCTTTTTTTACATTATCTAATTCATCAACATCGTAGAGTGATGTTCCTCCAAAACTAAAAGCTGTTAGGCTAACGTTATTTTTAGTAAAATCGGTTGGTTTAAAGTAAACATTAATCCCATTTTCTAAAACAAAATGGTAGATATCATCTTTTTTATTATACTGTTTAGAGAGTATCTTCTTAGGCTCTAACTTCTTCTCTAAAATCTCTTTAGGCAACAGCTTAACTTTTGTAAAATCTTCTGCTCTACTCTCTGCTTTTTTAATAGTTTTTAAAACTTTATCTTTAGTGAAAGAGTCACCAGTTGTATTGGTGAAAAGTATTGCTCTATCTTTAATGCCAACTACACGTTTAAACTCTCTGTTTACCTCTTCTATAGTAATTGTAGGAATAAGCTCTTTAGTGAGATTGTAATCAAAATCATAATCTATAAATGTATTGTCAGTATGACGAGCATAAAATACCAAACTTGAAGCTAAACTAGAAGAGTATTTATCATGCACTTGTTTATAGGCATTCTCATTATTGGCTAACATCTCCTCTTTTACAAGTGCCATTTCACTCTTTGAGAAACCATATTTTTTAAAACTCCAAATTAGACCATACAGCTCTTCTAATGCACCTAAATCGTTACCATTTCTAAAAGAGGCACTAAAGGTATAAGCTCCTCGTTGACTACTAATCGTATCATCTCCAAAAGAGATAGAGGTTGCTTTAGGGTCTTTTTTAAGTAGTTGCTCTTTTGCTTTTAAATTAAAGAGACGAATCATAATAGATTCAACCAATCCTCTTCGTACATCTGAAACTCGTTTATTTGGCTCCATCTTATCCATATAAAATATAGTTAAAGAGTTGCTTGTAAGCTCTTTATCTGTAAAAAATTTTATGCGTGTCGTATTGTTCTGTGCTATCTTTCGTGACTTTGTAGGTTTATGATTTCTATTTTTCAGATGAGAAAAATGTTTTTTAATAGAGGCTTCAACTTTAGTTACATTAAAATCACCCACAGCTACAAAGTGCATCAACTCTGGTCGATACCAATCATCATAGAAATCTTTAACTCTCTCTACACCAATATTTTGAATAATCTTCTCATCTCCAATGGTAGGTCGCTGAAAAAATCGACTATTACCAAAGTAGAGTGACCTAGATTTCATATAGAGTCTATACCCTATACTATTTCGTTTACGCTTCTCTTCTAAGACAACTCCTCGCTCTTTTTCAAGTTCATCTTTGTTAAAACTAAGCCCACTAGCCCAATCTTCAAAAACCAACATTCCCTTCTCTAGGTTATCTTTCTCTAATGGGATAGTAAGTTGATAGAGTGTACGTTCAAAACCTGTCGAAGCGTTTAGATGACTACCAAAACGAACACCTAAAGACTCTAAAAAATCAATAAGCTCATTAGCTTTAAAGTGTTTAGTTCCATTAAATGCCATATGCTCTACAAAGTGAGCAATACCTTTTTGGTCATCATCTTCATCAATAGAACCAGCTTTTACTAAGAGACGAAGCTCTGCTCTATGTTTTGGTTTTTTATTTTTCATAATACTATATTTAAAACCATTTGCCAACTCACCCTCTATGACTGATGGCTCTTTTGGTAGTAGCGTAGTATTGCTCTCTAAGCTATATTTTGCCGACAGTGGTGAAACGGAAATAAAGAAGAGAACACCTATTAGTAGAAACTGATTTAACTTCATATTTATCCTTTAAGCTATTTTAAGTTAAAAGTATATAGTTAATTTATTAATGAAGTTTAAATGGTTTTCCTTTGAATGGTTAATAAACAACTTTTAGATATAATCACACTAATGAAAACAGTAACTCAAAAACTAGACCTAGACAACTTTATTAACAACTTTAAGAGCTTCTATGCAAGAGATAAAGACATTGAGATGCAGGGCGATATAAATCAGCACTATCGTTATATTGAGGCTCTATCAAAAATAGAGTTTCCTCCTATTAAAAATTTACCAAATCTTGATGAGCAACTTCAACGTATTAAGAAACAAGGGGTATTGCATATAGATGATATTTATGCTTTTGTTACTATTGTTGGATACTTTAACTCTTTAAAAGCCACTACACTACCTGAACCTCTCTCTAAATGGATAGCAAATATTGATATACCTGAAGAGGTAAACACTATTCTACTCTACTTTACCGATGAGGGAAACATTAACCCAGAGCGTGAACCTGAACTTTACGATATAGAGAAAGCTCTAAAACAGAACAAATCTGAACTAAAAGATAAACTCTACCGATTGGCTCACTCCTCTACCCTTAAAGAGTATCTAGTCGATACTCAAGTTCACTTTTTTAATGGAGAAGAGACGCTTATGGTGCGTGGTGGGTTTAATCGTGTAGTAAAAGCCTCTGTAGTTGGGCGAACCTCTGGTGGATTTTTCTATATTTTACCACAATCTATTAGCCATCTTAAGGAAAAAGAGTCGGCACTTTTAAGTCGTCGTGAAGAGGTGATTTACCGTTATGCTCAACAATTTTCGACTATTTTTCATAAATATTTTCTCTTTATGAGATTTATAAACCGTGAGTATGATAGATTTGACCAATATCAAGCTAGAGTAATGTTTGCTCGTGCCTTTGACTACAACTTCATCTTACCATCTAAGCGAAAAGTAGTAAGAGTCAGTGAGTTTTGTCACCCTGCCATTGAGAACCCAAAGCCTGTTAATATAGAGCTAAATAGATCAGTTATGCTCATTACTGGAGTCAATGCTGGTGGTAAAACTATGCTCTTAAAGTCTCTACTATCGGCTGTCTATATGTCTAAAAATCTTCTACCCTTTAAGTGTAACCCACAAAAGACAGAGGTTGGACACTTTAAGAGCATAGAGGCAGTCATAGATGACCCTCAATCGGTAAAAAATGACATCTCTACCTTTGCAGGGAGAATGGTAGAGTTTGCAAAACTATTTGAAAAAAATAATGCCATTGTAGGGGTAGATGAGATAGAGCTGGGAACTGACTCCGATGAAGCAGCTTCACTCTTTCGAGTTATGCTTGATGAGTTACGAAAAAAAGGTATTACCTTTATTGTTACCACCCACCACAAACGGTTAGCTTCACTTATGAGTGCCGATGATGATGTGGAGCTTATTGCAGCACTATATGATGAAGAGAGACGACAACCCACCTACACATTTTTGCAAGGGAGCATTGGAAAATCTTACGCCTTTGAGACAGCAGAACGGTATGGCGTTCCTGCTGTGATTGTAGAGAAAGCAAAAGAGATTTATGGAGAAGATAAAGAGAACCTCAATGAACTCATAGAGAAGTCCACTACCCTAGAGCGAGAGATGCGTCAAAAACTTGAAAAAATTGACAAAGAGTTAGCCTCTGTAGAGAAAAAAAGAGAGGAGTTGGAGAGTATTGAAGAGCGACTAAATGAGCAACAACGTAAAGCCATAGCAACCCTAGAGAACCGTTACAATGCAGCAACTAAAAGAGCATTAGAGGCGATAAAAGCAAAAGAGTCAACAGAGGGAAGACGACTCTTAAATGAGGCTCATAAACATAAAAAGCTCTCAAACCAAGCCAAAGAGGTAAAACAGCCCAGTAGAAGAGTGCTACAAGTGGGAGATACTATTAAATATAGGTCAAATAGAGGTGAAATTTTAACCATACGAAACAAAGAAGCAACCATAGAGGTAGATGGTCTAAAGATGCGTGTACCTCTTAATCAACTAAGATATTTAGAGAGTCCAACCAAAAAGGTGGTCAAAAAACCAAAGAGTACAGTTAATGTTGAGAAGTCCAATAGAGGTGCTATCTCAATTAAATTGCTTGGCTGTTATGCCGATGAAGCGATTGATAAACTTGATGTTTTTCTATCCGATGCTTTAGTTGCTGGTTTTTCAGAAGTAGAGATTATTCATGGAACTGGTTCAGGTGTATTGAAAAAAGTGATTATTGATTATTTAAAAACATATCCTAAGCTACAAAGCTTTCATGGACAAAAAGGAAATCTTGGAATTACTATTGTTAAATTATAATTTTGATATAATAGTGCCAATTTATAAAATATGGAGCAAAAATTGAGTCTTTCAGAGAATATTAACGAGATTAAAAAAGAGCTAAGTAGCGATGAGCAGATGTTGGCATCTGCATTTAAAATAGAGAAACTTTATAAAAAACATAAAATTAAACTATTTACTGTTATTGGATTAGCTATTGCATATTTTGGAGGAAATGCTATTATAGAGAGTATTGCACAGAGCAAGAGAGAGTCTGCAAATATTGCCCTTTTAGCACTACAAAAAGATGCTAAAAATAGTAATGCACTGCAAGAGCTTAAAGCAAACAACCCTGCACTTTTTGAACTCTTTAGTTACCAACAAGCCATTGAGAATAACGATACAAAAACTCTACAAAAATTGAGTAGTAGTAAAAATAATATTTTAGCTGATGCAAGTAGCTACCATTTGGCAGTATTAGAGGGTAAACCAACAGAGTCAACTCTCTACAGTGATTTAGGAAAAGTTTACAATGCATCACTTTTAATAAAAGAGAAAAAGCCTATTGAAGCAAAAGAGGAGCTTGAACTTATATCTGAAGAGTCCCCTCTTTACAATATCGCAAAAATGATTAAACACTATACTATAAAAGGTCAATAATGTATCTAAAAATTCTACTTGCAACCACCTTCGCAACGGTTATATTCTCTGGCTGTTCTTCTAAACAGTATTTTGAGCCTAAAGAGACATATAGCCTCTCTACTTCAAGTATGAGTGATGAGATTATTCACTACAGTCGTGATGGAGCAACACTTGCAAGTGGAACTGTTTTAACAAAAAGCAAATCGGTTAAGCTAAAACTTAAAAAGGGTTTCTACTTTATTAATAGCAATGAGAATGTAGCAATTACTGCTGATTTAAAAGGAGAGTGTAACATTGTAAACTCTAAAGGAGTAGTAGCTTCAGCAAAGTTTCCAAGTGCATTGGTTGCAGGTACAATTATTGGGAAATACCTTGTCTATGTCTTACAAAACAACAACTATGGACTCTATGATTTTCAACAAAAAAAGATTGTCTATAATAAAGAGGCAAAAAAGGCTTACGCTATTGACCAACGTATTGCAAACCCTCTTAGAGTTGATAAGTTAGTTGTTATTCCTACACTTGATGGAAAACTTGTTATTTTAGACTTAACCACACAGAAGATTGCAAAAGAGCTTTATGTAAGTACTGAGAGTTCACTTAACAATATTATCTATCTTGGACAACTTAACAATGCACTTATTGCTGCAACTCCTCACAAAGTTCTCTCTTTAAGCAACAAAGGGAAAAGAGAGCTTGACAAAGCTGTAAGTGAAGTGACTATTAACAATGGTGATATATTTATATTTGAAAAAGATGGAACTATAGTAAAAGTTGATGAACTTCTATCTATTGTTAATGAAGAGAAGTTTAAATTTGCACACTTCTCAGTAGCTGGAGTGGTCTCTGACAAAGTGGTTGCACTTGACAAACAAGGCTACTTAATTGTTGCAAACAGAAACCTAAGTAAACATAAGGTATATAAGCTCTCTGAAGTTGATGATTTTGCATTTATCTCAGGCTCTAAACTCTACTATGATGGAGAGATGATTGAGCTTTCAAAATTGAGTTATGAGTAGAGGAGAGAACCTATTTACAGCCTTTCAAGAGTATCTTTATATAAACAAGGCTCTTGAACCAAATACTATTAAGAGCTACCTTTCAGACTTACGGCAATTTCAAACTTTTTTTAAAAAGCAAGATATACTTAAACTACAAACTACCGATATATTTGAATTTTTAACACAATTTGAAAATAAACGGACACTTAATCGGAAACTCTCTTCTATTAATACCTTTTATGATTTCTGTCATAAGCTGGAGTTTGCACAGACAAATATCAATATTCCCATGGCCAAAGTACCTAAGAATTTACCAAAATATCTCTCCTATGAGGAGATTTTAGAGGGGATAAAAGATATAAATACCTCTAGCTTTTTAGGGGCTAGAGACTATGCACTTATTCTTTTTCTATACGCTTCAGGGTGTAGAGTTTCAGAAGCTCTTATGGCAAAGAGAGAAGATTTAAACAATGGTTGGCTTAAAATCCGTTTTGGAAAAGGGGAGAAGGAGAGAATGGTTCCTATTGCACCTATAGCAATTGAGGCTGTTGAGAGCTATTTAAAAGTCGCTTCTATACAGAGTGAATATATCTGGCTCAACTACCGTGGAGAACAACTTAGTCGAATATCAGCTTTTAAAATCACAAAGAGCTACCTTGGAGTTTCTCCCCATGTATTACGACACTCATTCGCCTCTTCACTAATTTTAGGAGGAGCTGACCTGCGTGTAGTACAAGAGCTTTTAGGTCACTCATCGTTAGAGACTACTCAAATATATACCCACATACAACAAGAGAATTTAGCACAAACTATCAATAGTTACCACCCACTAGCCTAAGGAGAGAAAATGAAAGAGATTGTTGACCTACTTCAAGAGCAGAGAGTTATTTTTAAAAAACTTCAACCCATTGAGCCTAAACTACTTGGTTCAAGAAAAAAGATAAATCTCTATATTGGTGTTGATTTAAAAAAATATTATGCTACTGTTTTACATATTGTTAAAAAGAGCCGTATCTTAAAAAAAGAGGCTTTAGAGTTGATGGAGTTTCATAAAAAATTAGAGACCTACAACGAAAGTAAAATTACTAAAAAATATATCTTTATTCAAGCTCCTCTCTGCTCTAAAGCTAAAGCTCTATTTGAAGAGGAGGGTTGGAAGGTCTGGCATGAAGAGAGTTAACGCCCTGTATAGGAGTAGAGTAACGCTCTTTTAAGTTTAGAAAATACCGACCATCTATCTTCTGGACGAATTGCAAAACAGCCATAACTTCTACCATTCCAATTTACATAAGCAGCTGTATGAAGAAGAATATCTCTCTTTTTAGCATTTCTATTTTTCCACTCTAGCCCCTCAATAGATAAGTATCTATAGTGTTTTTTAAAGGTAACACCCTCTTTAGTTCCTACTTTAAAAAAACCATAAGGTGTCATGTTTGAACCTATTTTATTACTAGAGTGCCAAACTCTACCCCATCTACTTCCAGAGTTTTTACCATGTGCCACAAGATGTCTATTGACTTTACCTGTATGTAAATTAATAACATAAAGACGTTTTTGAGTTGCTGGTTTTGTATAGTCAGCAATAGCAATATAGTCTGGTGAGAGATGTTTTTTATAACGATACTCTTCATAATAAGCAAAGGTTTTTGCCAAAGCCTTTTGACTAACATTGGTTGTTCGTTTGACTCTATTAAAAATATAGTGCAGATGTGATTTACTAACAAAATACCCTTTATGTCTATTTCCATAGGTACTAGTAGCAAAGAGTGTTGATGAGAGTGTAACAAAGAGTGTAACTGTTAATATTATAGATTTCATTATTTTTCTTTATTTTAAATTTTATTATTATATTTATTTTTTAATATTTAATTAATATATCGAATTCTAATCTATTTATTCTATAAACTAGTTTAAAAAACTAATCTACTACTACAAAGATTATGTTACTATTCACTTATTCAAAAAAGGAAGCTATATGCACTATTTAAAATCATTAAATGTTCAAGTTTTTTTAGGAATTCTTCTTGGAATTTCCTTTGGAATCATTGCCCCAGATATCGCCCTAGAGCAGAAGCTAATTGGAGATATTTTTGTTAATCTCCTAAAGATGTTGGTTGTACCTTTAGTATTTGCCTCTATATATACAGCACTTACAGGGTTAGATTCAGCAGAAAAACTAAAAGATATTGGACTTAAAACTATTGGTCTATATCTATTAACTACTGCTCTATCTGTATTTTTAGCTATCTTGGTTATGAATATTTTTCCAATTGGTGAGCCTATAAGTTCAGCAGGGTTAGAGTATGCAAAAGCGAGTGAGATTAAACCATTCTCTTTTCACGATATGATTATAAGCTTTATCCCTACAAACCCTTTTAATGCTCTTGCAAGTGGATATATGATGCAGGTGATTGTTTTTGCTATCTTCTTAGCTCTTGCCTCTTTTAAACTAGAACAGAGACATCAAGAGCTACTCTTTGACCTATTTACCTCTATTAATGAGGCGATGTTTCATATTGCTAAATGGGTTATTAACCTTACACCTATTGGGGTCTTTTCACTAATCTCATACATTATTGCTAAACAAGGGATAGATGTTATTTTAGGACTATGGCAGTATATATTGGTAGTTTTAGGCGTTATTATTTTACATGGTATAGTTACTCTACCACTACTATTGACATTTTTTGCAAAAATCAACCCCTACCACTACCTTAATGCTGTAAAAGAGTCCTCTATTATGGCTTTCTCAACAGCCTCTTCTGCTGCAACTCTTCCTGTAAGTCTTCGTGTGGTTCAAGAAAAGGGTGGTGTTAGTAGAGATAGTGCAGGATTTGTCCTACCTCTTGGAGCAACTGTCTCAATGGACGGAACAGCTGCCTACTTAACCATTGCTGTGCTATACATTGCAAATTTAGCAGGTTTAACCATGACACTTGGAGACCAACTTCTTTTAGGTGTTACTGTTGTTGCTCTAAGTGTAGGTGTAGCAGCTCTCCCCTCTGCATCATTAGTAATGATGGTAGTTATTTTAAATCAAGTAGGATTACCTGTGGAGTATTTAGCAATTATTGTAGCTGTAGATAGAATTTTAGATATGGCTAGAACATCACTTAATGTAACTTCAGACTTAGTAGTTACAAAAATTGTAGATGTTTTAACAAAGAAAAAAATGTAGTCAAAAGACTACAAAACTATTGATTATTTATCATCTCACCAATCATAAATGAGAGTTCTAAAGCCTGAGATGCATTAAGTCTTGGGTCACACTGTGTATGGTATCGGCTAGATAAATCATCAGCTGTAATGGCACAAGAGGCTGAACCTGTACACTCTGTAACATCATTTCCTGTCATCTCAAGGTGAATCCCCCCTGCAACAGTTCCCATCTCTTTATGAATAGTAAAAAATTGTTCTACTTCTGAAAGAATATTTTCAAAATCTCTAGTTTTATACCCTGTTGAACTCTTCTCTACATTTCCATGCATTGGGTCACATGACCAAACTACATTTCTACCTTCATCTCGTACCCGTTTAAGAAGTTTAGGGAAAAACTCTTGAATTTTATCTGCACCCATACGTACAATAAGATTAAGTCTTCCCTCTTCATTGTTTGGATTTAGTGCATCAATAAGCTCAATAAGCTCATCTTCTTGCATTGTTGGACCAACTTTACACCCAATTGGATTAGAGATACCTCTAAAATACTCAATATGTGCCTCAGTTAAATCTCTAGTTCTATCTCCTATCCATAACATGTGTGCTGAACAATCATAAAATTTATTATCTACTTCAGAATCTGGTTTAGTTAATGCCTCTTCATAGTTTAGAAGTAGTGCTTCATGTGAAGTAAAAATGGTTGTTTGATGAAGTTGTGGTACTTCTGTACTATTTAAACCACAAGCAGACATAAATTTAACAGCATTATCTATTTTATGGCTAAGTTCCTGATATTTTTTACCCAATTCATTATCTTGAATAAAATCTAAATTCCACTGATGCACCTTATTTAAATCGGCAAAACCACCTCTTGAAAAGGCTCTTAAAAGATTTTGTGTTGCTGCTGATTGATTATAGGCACGTATCATATTGTAAGGGTTAGGAACTCTTGCCTCTTCTGTAAACTCAACACTGTTAATAATATCTCCACGATATGATGGCAGTTTAACTCCATTAACCTCTTCAAAATCGGAACTTCTTGGTTTCGCAAACTGACCTGCAATTCGACCTACTTTAACCACTGGTTTTCCTGTAGAGTACATCATAACCATGTTCATTTGTAACATAAGTTTAAAAAAGTTTTTAATATTTGGGGTATTAAAATCTGCAAAACTCTCTGCACAATCTCCACCTTGAAGTAAAAAAGCTTCTCCTCTACCTACTTTTGCTAACTTCTCTTTTAGAGTACGTGCCTCTCCTGCAAAAATAAGTGGTGGGTATGAACTAAGCTCCTCTTCAACACGTTTAAGTGCCTCTTTATCATTATATATTGGTTGTTGCTTAATTGGAAACTCTCTCCAAGAGCTTGGTGTCCAGTTCATCTCTTTTATCCTTAAAAATTAATTGGGAGATTATACCAAAAAAAGATATAATATAAGCGAAATTTAAAAAAGGATATTTCATGAACAAAAAACTACAACTCTTTTCGTTGTCGATTCTACCATTAATTTATGCTGGGTGTGTTCCAAAAACAACACAAATAATACCCCAACAGACCCATACAAACTCTTCACCCCCTATAACACAACAACCAAGAGAGCTACTACCACCTAGCCAAACAGATTCTCAAAATATTATCTATCATACACTTCCTACTGTTCAAGGCTCAAAGGTAATTATTGGAGAGAGAAGCAATGGTTTTATCTTCCCTCAATATAGAGGGAAAATTGTTCTTTTGGAAATTTTTGGAAAGACATGTCACTTTTGTTTAGGAGAGATGCCTTTTATAAATTATATTAAAAATAAATATAAAAACGAGATACAAATTATTGCAATTCAAGCACAAGAACCAATGAGTCCACAAAAAACAAGTGAATTAATCCATAGATTTAACATGACCTACCCTATTATTGAAGGAGCTGATGCAACCGATTTACTCTCCTCTATTCGAGATAAATATGAGTGGTATGGGGTTCTACCTTATAAAATACTTATAAAAGATGGAGTAAGTGAATATTTTTATAAAGGAGAAGCCAATAAAAAAGAGATGGAAGAGTATATTCAATCATTACTGTAAGAGAGTTAAATAAGCTCTCTTTTCAAAATTTCTGGTTTTCCAAAATAATACCCTTGTGAATAATCTACTCCTAGTTTGCAGATAATATTATAAATAGTTTCATTCTCTACAAACTCAGCAATGGTTTTAATCTTCTGTTTTTTACAAAAATAGACAATAGTATCAACCATACTCTGTGAGATTTTATTGGTTTCAATATTTTTAATCAATGAGCCATCTATTTTAATATAATCTGGATTATAGTCTAAAACTCTAGAAAAATTTGAAAAACCATCACCAAAATCATCTATAGCTATCTTTACCCCTCTCTCTTTAATAGTATTTATAAATTTTTTAACCTTATCAAGCTTTCTAACTTTCTCATCTTCAATAATCTCAACTGTAATTCTATGGGTTTCAGTTCTATACTTTTCAAGAAGAATAAAAAAAGTCTCTTGAATTCTCTTATCTTCCATATCAAGAGTTGAGAGATTAATTGAAATCCCCATATCGGTTTCAAAAAGTGCTCGAAAAGAGTTATGAAGTACAATAGAAGTTATCTCCTGATAATACTTACCCTCTTTTGCTGTCTCTAAAAAGAAATAGGGAGAGACTATTTTACTGTTTTTATCAATAAGTCTAACCAACGACTCATATTTCTCTATTGATTGTGTATGATTATTTACAATAGGTTGAAAATAGGAGACAATCCTATAATTATTAATTGCTAAACGTATCATTTTAAATGTTTCTAACTTTTGAACAGCAAATTTTTTCTCCTCTTCAAGAAGTGAATTAGCAAAAATAAACTCATCTTTTGTCTCCTTTAATTTACGCATACCCACCTTAACACTCTCTAATGCATTTTCACCATAGGCTAAAGAGATAACAATAGAGAGAGTATAATCAACCAATCCAATTTTAATTTTTGCACTATTAATGTTTAATTGAAACTCTTTAATGTAACGAATAAACTCCTCTTCACTCTTTTTTCTATCGTAAGGTTTAACAAAAATAAATTCACCCCGTTCTAAAAGATAAATTTTTTCAAAACCACAATGTTTAGGCATATATTGAAACAGTTTTTTAGCAAACCGTTTTTGAAGTTTTTTACTAATTTTACTCTTCATTGAAAAGTTAAGATATTTAAATTCATCTATTTTAATTAAAACAATATAAGAGCTTTTTATAGATTCAACATAATCAATAACTCTATTTTCCCCATATTCTAAAAAATCGTTAATTGTAATTTTATGAAAACTCAATGATTCCCTTTCCCTTTAAAGATATATATAATTTAATTGTTTATTTTAGTCAAATAATTAGATTTATTTATCAATTTAATTAAAATAAATTAAAAAGAGTAAAAGCAGTTACAAATAACTACAAACCCCAAGAAACAATGATTTAAAACTCTTATATAGTAATATTTTTAATCACATTTATAGAGCTATTTTAATGACAATTTGACATATTTTAATAGTTTTAACTCTTTTTTCAGTATAATCTATTAAAAAAGAGATTTGCATGAAAGAAGCCAAAGCACTGTTTCAAAAGTTAAAAATTGTCTCTCTTCTTGACTTGGCTCTAATTATTCCAACTTCATATAACAATACAACTCTCTCCACAAAAATTACTTTAGGCTCAATAGAGACTCTTGAAGCTATAGTAAAAGATATCTCAAATATTAATGGAAAACTACGTATTACTTTTTACCTGCCTAGATTTCAAAAAGAGTTAAACTCAATGCTCTTTAGAGTTACTCCATATCATCGTCAACTTTTTACCATTGGTTCACAACACTACATTCAAGGAAAAGTTGAAGAGTATAGAGGCTATCTACAGATGAACCAACCAAAATCACTTAAACAGATTGGTAATATTACCCCTAAATATAGTACTATACTCAAAGAGAGTAGCATACGTTCACTCATAAAGTATTACATTAATAGAGAGACTCTTTTTGAAGAGGGGTTAAATGATTTAGAAGTAAAAACACTTTTAGGCTTACATTATCCAAAAAGTTTAGCTGACATAGAGGGTTATGACCAAGAGGTTTTAAAGTTTGTAGAGGCTTTTAATCACATGAAGAAGCTCAAAGGAAAACGCGAAGATTTTCCTGCACTTAAAGTACTAAAAGGTAAGATAGACCCCTTTATAAAAGAGCTACCCTTTCAACTTACTAAAGAGCAACACTCTGTTATTTATGAAGTGCAACAGGATTTAAAAAGAGAAGATAGAGCAACTAAACGGCTAATTATAGGAGATGTTGGTTCAGGTAAAACAATGATAATTTTACTATCTGCTACTATTGCTTACCCCTCTAAATCTATCTTAATGGCTCCCACTTCACTATTGGCACTTCAACTCTATGAAGAGGCACAAAAATATCTACCTAACTATATAAAGATTGCATTAGTTATGCAAGGTAAAGATGAGGGGAACTACAAAGAAGCTGATTTTATTATTGGTACACATGCCCTACTCTATAAAGAAGATTTACCCTTAGCACCCTTAGTAATGGTAGATGAACAACACCGTTTTGGAACCAAACAGAGAGCTATGTTAGAAGCTATAATGTCAAAAGGTGAAAAACGACCTCACTACCTACAGTTCTCTGCTACTCCTATTCCAAGAACTCAAGCTATGATGCAGTCAGAACTGATAGATGTAAGTCTCATTACCACAACTCCATTTGAGAAAGATATTACAACACGCATTATTGGAAAAGAGGATTTTTCTGGACTCTTAAAAGATATAGAGAGTGAGATAGCTCAACAACATCAAGTGCTTATTGTCTATCCATTGGTTGAAGAGAGCCAAGAGGTTCCCTACCAGTCATTAGATGAGGGTCGAGGATTTTGGGAGAAAAAGTTTAAAAATGTCTATATAACTCATGGAAAAGATAAAAATAAAGAGCAAGTATTACAAGAGTTTAGAGATAAAGGCAACATTCTTTTAGCCACAACTGTTGTAGAGGTAGGGATTTCCCTTCCAAGACTTACACTTATTGTCATTGTTGGTGCAGAGCGTTTAGGTTTGGCAACACTTCATCAACTGCGTGGTCGTGTAGGTAGATTGGGTCTAAAGAGTTGGTGTTACCTCTTTACCAACAATAAAAAAAACAATAGACTTAGCTCTTTTTGTCAAACAACAAGTGGATTTGAGATTGCAAAACTTGATTTAAAGTTTAGAAATTCTGGAGATATTTTAGATGGAACAGTCCAAAGTGGAATGCAGTTTAAGTGGTTAGATTTGGCTGAAGATGACCACATTGTGCAAGTGGCAAAACGTAGGGTGCATTTTAATGCACCTAATTAAATAAGGTGCAATAAATTGACACCCTACAAGCTATTAATAGAGACCAAATTTACCATCAGCTCTTTTATACATAACTCTCATTAAACCATCATGGTCATTAAATACAATAAATTGTCGTTTTTTCTCAGCTTTAAGTGCTTCGATAGCTTCATCAAAATCTAGTGGTTTATGCAACTCTAAATCCATTGGAACTAACTCTACCTCTTCTGGTTCTAGGTCAAGTACAGCTTCTGCCTCTGCACCTAAATCTTTAAAAGACATCACTTTGTGGTCTTTAATTTTATCAGCATGTCTTCTTAATGCTTTTTTTGCTCTCTCAATAGCAGAGTCTGTTGCACTATAAACATCTTTATCACTCTGAGTAATAACAATGGTATTT
>Ga0256833_1001488_pt1 | contig 17249 bp, 16 predicted proteins | sample 356284metaG_FD_190535 | JGI IMG/M metagenome (GOLD analysis project Ga0256833, IMG submission 190535) | Hydrothermal vent microbial communities from Mid Atlantic Ridge, Atlantic Ocean - 356-284 | ecosystem: Environmental > Aquatic > Marine > Hydrothermal vents | place: Atlantic Ocean: Mid... | reverse complement strand
TCGCCGCGACCCACGCCGAGCTCAGGCGACGGATCCGGCGACCCCTGCTCTACGGCGGAAGCGTCAAGCCTTCCAATATCGCCCAGATCGGTGCCATCGCCGACGTCGACGGCGTCTTGGTCGGATCAGCATCCCTGGATCCCGAAAACTTCCACGCGATGATGATCGCCGTGGCCCCGCCTCAGGTATGAAACGCTCCCTCTTTTTCTATCTTGCAAAGAAACTTCTCTACCTCTGTATAATGCTCTGGCTGATCTCTTTGATCACTTTTGGAGCGATCCATATGGCGCCCAACAGCTTTTTCGCAGCCGGGGGCCTCAATCCCAACATGACTCCCGAAGCGATCAAGCATCTCAAAAGCGTCTATGGCCTTGACAAACCTCTTTGGTTGCAGTACTCCGACTGGTTGCGCTCCATGATTCGGCTCGATTTCGGCGTCTCCTTTGCCAGCGGCAATCCTGTGATCCAAGAGATCAAAGCCCGTATCGGAGTGACCCTGGGGATTAATATCGTTTCGATGGTACTGGTTTTTTTCCTCTCTTTTTACTTCGGTATTCGCAGCGCTCTGCGGGGCGGGCTCTATGAAGGAAGCGTCAAGCAACTCTCTCTCCTGAGCTATGCAATGCCCTCTTTCTACCTTGCACTGCTAGTAATCTGGATCCTTGGGCTGGAACTGGGCTGGTTCCCTATGGCGGGAATCGAGGGTTTGGAACCCAAAACGGGGCCGGCCAAGTGGTTGGATATCGCCTGGCATCTGACGCTGCCCGTAGCGGTGGTGGTCTTCACGGGCTTTGGTTCCCTGACGCTTTATATCCGCTCTTTGGTTCGGGAAATCCTCAAAAGCGACTATCTCTTTTTTGCTAGAGCCCGGGGGCTGGAGGAGAAGATTCTTATCCGTCGATACATCTATCCCAATCTTATGCCCTTTGTGGTGACGATTCTGGGACTCTCCCTGCCGGGCTTGTTGGGAGGCAGCGTCATCCTTGAGCAGATCTTCTCCATCGACGGAATGGGCCTGCTCTTCTATCAGAGTGCGCTGAGCCGGGACTATCCGGTGATCATGGGGATCTTGGTGGTAGGAGCTTTTTTGACCTTGCTGGGCAACATGATCGCCGATGCCGTGCTCCTGGTCATCGATCCCCATCGAGGTAGGTAATCAGATTGCGATTTTAGCGCGCTTACGGGATTTGGCTTTGAGGCGAGAGTTGCTTTATGGGTGTAGTGTTTGCGGTTAACGGGGGCGGATCAGGGTGTCCGCTCCATGAGCAATGACTTGCCCCGAATGTGCCCTATTTAAAGAGGTTTTCCAGAGCGGAGAGGTCTTTGCTCTTCTCTTGGCTTTCTGCTGATGGGGCGCGTTCGACGATACCTTCGACCTCATTGAGCTCGATTTGATATTTGGTCAGCATGGAGGCGAGACGGATGTTGATCCCACTCTTTCCGATTGCCTTGGCCTTCTGATCGGCGGTGATATCGACGATCGCTTTCTGCTCCGCGGTATTGGGATTTTCGATTTTGACGTTTTGGACTACGGCGGGGGAGAGGGCTCGGGTGATGAAGATCTCGGGGATAGGGGAGTACTCGATGCAGTCGATGTTCTCCCCGCAGAGCTCGTCACTGACGGCATTGATCCGCACCCCTCTCTGGCCCACGGCGGCACCGATGGGATCGATATCGGGGCGGTCGGCTTTGAGGGCGACCTTGGCCCGCTCGCCGGGAATTCGCGCCGAGGAGATAATCTCCACGGCTCCGTCGGCAATCTCGGGGACTTCCCGCTTCATCAATTCTTCGAGAAACTTGGGAGCCGTGCGGGTGAGTTCCAGGTGCATACCGTATTTGGGATCGATGGAGACGAAGCGTAGCAGCGCTTTGAGAGTATCGCCGGTTTTGAAGCTTTCGCCTTTGATCCGGTTGCGCAGACTCAAAATTCCTTTGAGTTCTCCAATCTCTACGTAGGTGTTGCCCGCATCGTCGACCCGGCTGACGGTGCCGATGATAATAGAGCCGACCTTGGCTTTGTACTTCTCGAAGATCTCCTGCTCGATACGACGCTGGATATGGTACTCCAACTCCTGGAAAAGATTGGCCGCGGCGGTACGGCCGTAATCTTCCAGATGGATTTCGCTACGGATCTTGTCGCCGGGTTCGATACCTTCGTCATATTTTTTCGCTTCATCGACCGTGAGATATTTTTCCGGTTCCTCCTCGGCTCTGGAGTCGTCGTCCGCTACCACGGTAAGCACTTTATAGAGGTGGTAATTTTGGGTATCGTAATCAATTTCGACTTCGTATTCATTCTCTTCCCCTTCGAGACGTCTAGCGGTCTGGAGCAGCGCCTCCTTGAAAGCCTCCATGGCGCTTTCGACGGAGAGATTTTTCTCATGGGCCATCGATTCGATGATCGAAAGAATTTTTTGCACGGTTTCATCCTTTATATTTCTGAGAAATCTATTTCCGGCACAGTCAGATTCTTCATTTTATGACGGCTGAGAGTTACAATTTGTGCAGGAGTGTTCTCTTTTTTGAAGTAGTTTATTCTATCTCATTGTTCCTTTACCCAAAATAAAGTATAATAAAAATGAATAGAACAAAGCCCCCATGAGGGCGATGAAGGAAATGACCGTTATGAAACTCAAATTGGCGCGTACGACCCTGAAAGCGAAGCCCAAAGTGATCGAGCTGAACAAGATCGAAGAGATGCTGCCCGAAAAGTCGATCTTCTACTTTGATAAAGACAACGCTCATAAGGATCTCAAGGCACTGATCGAACATTTCGAGGAGAAGGGCTACAACGTCTATATGCGGGAGGTGAAGTACGGCCTCAACGAGGATGAATATATCTACGAGGTCCACATCGTTCAGCAGTGAACGTCGCCATATGAGTAAAAAACTCTATATCGAAACTCTGGGCTGCGCCATGAACGTCCGGGATACGGAACACATGGTCGCAGAGCTCTCGGTCAAGGAAGATTATGAACTGACCGAGACCCTTGAAGAGGCGGATCTAATCATTATCAACACCTGTTCGGTCCGGGAGAAACCAGTAGCCAAGCTCTTTAGCGAAATCGGCCGTTTCCGTAGCCGGAGGAAAGCAGGAGCCAAAATCGGCGTCACGGGCTGTACCGCCAGCCATTTGGGGGAAGAGATTATCCGCCGCGCTCCCTATGTGGACTTTGTATTAGGGGCGCGCAACGTCTCCAAGATCACCCGGGTCCTGAAGCAGAAGCATGCCGTCGAGGTGGAGATAGACTACGACGAGAGCACTTACCCCTTTGGCGACTACCGCTCCAACCCTTTCAAGGCGATGATCAACATCTCCATCGGCTGCGACAAACAATGCACCTTTTGTATCGTTCCGGCAACCCGCGGGGAAGAGATCTCCATTCCCAGCGAGCTGATCGTGACAGAGGTGCGCAAAGCGGTCGAAAGCGGTGCGAAAGAGGTGATCCTCTTGGGGCAAAACGTCAACAACTACGGACGGCGTTTCAGTACCGGAGAGGATGAGGTGAAGGATTTCACGCAGCTGCTGCGTCGGGTCTCGGAGGTCGAAGGGCTGGAGCGGATCCGCTTTCAGTCGCCTCACCCCCTGCATATGGACGACGCCTTTCTCGAAGAGTTCGCCGCCAACCCCAAGATCTGCCCCCAGATTCACGTCCCCCTTCAGAGCGGATCGACGGAGCTCTTACGGCGCATGAAGCGAGGATACTCCAAGGAGTGGTTTCTCGACCGTTGCGAACGGATCCGGACAATGGTGCCCGGCGCGGCGATCTCTACCGACATTATCGTGGGGTTTCCGGGGGAGACGGAGGAGGACTTTGCCGAAACGATGGAGGTCGTTGAGCGAATCCGTTTCGACCAGATGTTCAGCTTCCGCTACTCTCCCAGACCTCATACTGCCGCGGCTGAGTACGAGGATCAGGTGCCGGAAGAGGTGGCGGCGGATAGACTCAGGCGACTCCAGAGCCGTCACGATGAGATCGTCGATGAGATCATGGCGGCTCAAGAGGGACGAATCTGCGACGTCTATTTCGAGGAGCTTCGCCCCGGAGGACGGGTTGCCGGCCGTTCCGCCGAGGGACGACTGGTGAGCGTCCAAGGTAGCGAGGAGCTTCTGGGCCGGATTCTACCTGTGCGGATCAGTCGGGGAATGCGCCGGGCATTGGAGGGTGAGCTCGTCGATCTTTCATCGCGGGCTCACTGAATATGGGTCGCTCCTTGCGTCCTGAGCTTGAATCTCTTGTCAATGATTTTTTAGAGTACCTCTTCTCCGTCCGGGGGTATAGCGAGGCAACGGTACGAACCTATGAACTGCCTCTGCGTCAGATGTTGGAACGCCATCGCCTGGAGGAGAGCGAAAAGGGGTGGCGCCTCGATATCCTTCCTTTACGACGGCATATCGCCTCCAATACTCCTCGGACCGTTGCCAAAAAACTCAGTGCAATCCGCTCCTTTGTCCGCTATCTCCAAGATCAGCGCAGTCTCCCGATCTTTCTTAGCGGAGACGACTCGGTCAAGGTTCCCCAGACCCTCCCCAAACCTCTCGACGAGGAGCATATCGCGGAGGTGCTGGCCAAAGCCGACCCTGCTGGCGGGTTGATTCTGGCCCTGCTCTACGGTTTGGGCCTACGGATCTCCGAATTGCGTTCTCTGCGTCGGGAAGATCTCTCGGGAAGCTGGGTCCGGATTACGGGTAAGGGGGGCAAAGCCCGCCAGATCCCCGTTCCGCCCAAGGTAGGCAAAATGATTGAAACCTATCTTTCGCTTCATCCCGGTGGAAGCTGGCTTTTTGAAAAAGGCGGTACACCACTCAACGATGCGCAACTGCGTTACCGGGTTCGGAAGCTTTTTCGGGCTCACGGGATCGAAGCGACTCCCCACCAATTGCGCCACTCCTTCGCGACCCATCTCCTGGAACACGGAGCTCGGATCTCCGACGTGAGCGAGCTTTTGGGTCATTCTAGTATGGCGACCACTCAGATCTACACCAAGCTTGGAAGTGCGAAAAAGCTGGAAGAGTACAGTAAGGCCCACCCTCTGATGAAGGAGAAATAAGGAATTAGAAATTGAAGGACGCCGATCAAAGCTAAATTCGACGATGTTTTGCTCTTCTCAAAAAGTATTTTGCCAAGTAAGATCGGTTACTCGATGACTCGGTTGACTATTTTAATCTCCTCCTCCAGCTCGATTCCAAATGCTTCTTGGACTCGCTCTTTGGCTTCTTGAATGAGAGCGATCGCCTCTTCGAAGGTCCCTCCAGCTAAATTGACGAGAAAGTTGGCGTGTACTTCGCTCCAGGCCATTCCTCCGAGGCGCCTGCCCTTGAGACCGACGGCTTCGATGAGCCGGCCGGCATAGTCGCCGGGAGGATTTTTGAAAGCGCTACCGGCACTGGGCTCTTTGGGTTGGTTGTCCCGCAGTCTGAGAAGCGCTCTGCGCAAGGTCTCGTCGTAGCCTTGTCGCAGAGGAAAGCGGGCGGCGGTGGCGATGCCCGGAAGCCTGGCAAAGCGGTAACCGTGGGGGATCTCCGAAGCAGGAATCCAGACCCCGTCGATTTGAATACTCTCAAGAATATTGAAAACCTCGTAGGTCTTGACTCCGGCATTCATCGCCAGCATCCCGCCTAAGGTTCCCGGAAGTTTGGCGACGAATTCGAAGCCGGCCAGATCGTGCCTCTTGGCAAAACTCAGGAGCTTACCCGTAGGAGTTGCAGCGCCTACTTCCAAATACTCTCCTTCAACGCGGCAATAATCGAAGTCTTTGGAGAGCATCATCAGCGGCGGGGGCGTCGGGCCCACCAGGAGATTGTTGGCACCCCCGACGAGAAGGTAGTCCTTGGGGATTGCATCGCACGCTTCGATCATAGCGACTTCGACGACGGGGCCGATGCGTATGCTGGAGAAGCGGGAGAAATCGATGGATTTAAAAAACAAGGGACTCTCCTTAGTTTTTTAGTGAATAGTGAATAATGTCGGTATGTACGGCTTTGCCGTGCTTTTATCCATACTTGCGACTGTTATTTCACTCATTAGAGTGCCCGCAACTCTTCGTATTCTCTTGGGATGAGATGATCCTCCGCTTTGATAGGACAGTCGTAGAACCCCGCTTCGTAGCCGATTTTCCAGAGACGATCAAGGGCTTGGATCTGAGAAGCGGAGAGTTCGGCGGACTCTTCGGAGGCATACATATCGAGGTAGCGCTCCAGCATCTCATCGGAGATGCGCACGAGTTTTTCCGCTTCGAGCCGTTGGCAGAGCTCTCTTTTGCGTTCGTTGGCTATCCGTACGCCGTCGATGAGGATTCGTTCGATTTCGATAGCCCGGTTGAGGGGGAGGCTTCGGCGCAGGGCCATCCCCCCCAGGGGGAGGGGAAGCCCTTCTCCGGCGAGCTCTTGCCAGATCTCCCAGACCTCCTTTTCGACGGTCAGCTTTTCATCGTAGTCGAGGATCGATTCGTGGATCAGTACACCGGCATCGACTTTGCCGTCCAAAACCGCCTGTTCGATCTCCAGGAAGTTCATATAGACCGGTCGCGCCTGGGGGTAGTAGAGGCGAATCAGCATGGCGTTGGTGGTGTAGCGGCCCGAGAGGGCGACTTTAAAGTTTCGTCGTAGTCGTTTATCTTTGAGCTTGATGAGCTTGGGGCCGTAGCCCTCGCCGAAACTTACGGCGGTACGCAGCAGAGCATAATCCTGCCGGATCAGAGGGTAGAGACCGAAGCTGATGGCGCTGACGTCGTAACGGCCTTTGAGAGCCTCTTCGTTGAGGGTTTCGATGTCCAGGGCCCGGTTGTCGAAGTCGAGGTCGCCGGTCTCGACCCAGCCGAAGCGGATGGCGTAGTACATAAAGATATCATCGGCATCGGGAGAGTGGGCAAGGTGGATCTTCATGGTCGCTCCGGTAAGGGTAAGTGCGCTATTTTATCCAAAAATGTCACAACGACATCTTCACCCGTTCCCTAGGAAAATAGTGTTAAAATCCCTTCAAAAGAGTTTAGATATATACAAAGGAAAAGTATGGCAATGGACCCTCAGAAACAAAAAGCGTTGGATATGGCGATCAAGCAGATCGACAAGACCTTCGGCAAGGGGACGCTCATGCGTCTGGGCGACAAGGAGATCGAGCCTATCGCGGCCATCAGTACCGGAAGTCTGGGGCTCGATATGGCTCTGGGGATCGGGGGAGTTCCCCAGGGAAGGATCGTAGAGATCTACGGTCCCGAATCCTCGGGCAAGACGACGCTGGCACTCCAGACGATCGCCTCCGCTCAGAAGGAAGGGAAGGTCTGCGCCTTCATCGATGCCGAGCACGCACTGGATGTGCTCTATGCCAAAAACCTCGGGGTGGATATCGACAATCTCCTTGTCAGCCAACCCGATTTCGGGGAGCAGGCTCTCGATATCCTCGAGACTATCGCCCGTAGCGGGGCGGTGGATCTGGTGGTCATCGACTCGGTGGCGGCTCTGACGCCCAAAAGTGAGATCGAGGGAGACATGGGCGACACCCATGTCGGGCTTCAGGCGCGGCTCATGAGCCAGGCCCTACGGAAGTTGACGGGAATCCTCCACAAGATGAACACGACGGTTATCTTCATCAACCAAATCCGCATGAAGATCGGCACCATGGGCTACGGCTCTCCAGAAACGACGACGGGAGGCAACGCCCTGAAATTCTATGCATCGGTGCGTATCGACGTACGGCGCATTGCGACGCTCAAACAGGGCGAATCCCAGATCGGAAACCGGGTCAAAGCCAAGGTGGTCAAGAATAAAGTCGCACCGCCTTTCCGACAGGCGGAGTTTGACATTATGTTCGGCGAGGGGATCAGCCAGGAAGGTGAACTGATCGACTACGGCGTCAAACTCGATATCATCGACAAGTCCGGCGCCTGGTTTAGTTATGGGGCCCAAAAACTCGGACAGGGTAAGGAAAATGCCAAGCAGGCCCTTAAGGAGGACCCCGAGCTGCGGGCCGAAATCGAGGGCAAAATCAAGGAGGCTCTCGGCTTCGGTGAGCAGCTAGCGATGGATGAGAAGGAGATCGCCGAGAGCGGGGAGTGAGGCTAACCCCCCTTTTCTGATAGCTACGATAAAATATGCTATACGAAAATCATCACCAAAGGAAGCCACATGGTCTATATCGAAGATATCACTGCCGACGAAGTGCTTGACAGCCGGGGTAATCCGACAGTCCGGGCCACCGTGCGTCTGAGCGACGGTACCGTCGCCGACGCTATCGTTCCCAGCGGAGCCAGTACCGGCAAGAGGGAAGCCTTAGAACTGCGAGACGGCGATCCCAAAAGGTATTTGGGAAAAGGGGTGCTTAGGGCGTGCGAAAACGTCAATACTCAGATCGCCGAGGCCCTGGTGGGGCTGAGTCCCTTCAATCAGGCGGAGGTGGATCTGATCATGAAGGAGCTCGACGGTACCGACAACTATGCCAACCTGGGAGCCAATGCCGTCCTGGGAGTCTCGATGGCTACGGCCCGGGCGGCGGCCATGAGCCTCAAGATGCCTCTTTATCGCTATCTCGGTGGAGCCAACGCCGTGGTAATGCCCACGCCGATGCTCAACATCATCAATGGCGGAGAGCATGCCGACAACGATGTGGACTTCCAGGAGTATATGATTATGCCCACGGGCTTTGAGAGTTTTTCCGAGGCACTTCGGGCCAGCAGCGAGGTTTATCACACCCTCAAAAAAATCCTGCATGAGATGGGCCACAGTACCTCCTTGGGAGACGAGGGGGGCTTCGCACCCAATCTCAAAAACAACGAAGAGCCGATCCAGATTATCATGCAGGCGATCGAGAAAGCGGGTTATACTCCCGGAGAGGAGATCGTGATCGCTCTGGACGTCGCCTCCAGCGAATTGGTGAACGAGAGTGGAAAATACGTGCTCAATTCGGAAAACCGGGAGCTCAGCAGCAGCGAGATGATCGACTACTACGAGAAGCTGGTGACCAAATATCCCATCGTCTCCATCGAAGACGGTCTGAGCGAGGACGACTGGGAAGGGTGGAAAGAACTGACCGAGCGTTTGGGGGACAAGATCCAGCTCGTGGGAGACGATCTTTTCGTTACTAATGCCCATATCCTCAATGAGGGGATCGAAAGAGGTATCGCCAATTCTATTCTCATCAAGCCTAATCAGATCGGTACGATTTCGGAGACGATGCTCACCGTTCGCCTGGCCCAGCGCAACGGTTATACTTGTGTCATGAGCCACCGCTCCGGCGAGAGTGAAGATACCTTTATCGCCGATTTTGCCGTTGCCCTCAACACCGGTGAGATCAAAACCGGTTCGACGGCCCGTAGCGAACGGACCGCCAAATACAATCGCCTCCTGGCTATCGAAGAGGAGTTGGGTGAGTTCGAATATCTCGGCAATGCCCTCTTCTAAACCCGTTAGTCCCGAGATACATCCCTCCGGAGATGAAGGAAGCGGCAGTTGGTTCGGCTTTTCGCTACGAAGTCTCTTGCTGATTGTGGTGGGGATTTTGCTCTTTGGTCTCTATGTAGGAGTCCTACTTTTTGGCGAGAACTCCCTGGAGGTCCTCAACGGCCTGGAAGAGGAGAAAATGCATCTTAGTGCCGAGAAGCGACGACTTCAACAGGCCAATCAGAAACTTCAGAAAAAGTATTTTGAACTGCTTCAGATTACCGGGGGGTGAGCTTCTCTTTTTTCCACGCTTTCTGTTTCATCTTTTCACGATAGAACCCCATAAGTTTGAGCAATCCCATCGCAATGATCACTTCGAAAAGGCTGGCGAGGATCAGTTTGTAGTAAGTCAGTAGCGTAATGTTGTCGGTCGTGTAGCCGATGGTGGCGACGGCGATGAGCAGTGTCAGAGGCATCGAGAGGGCGATGGCTACGGTCAGGGCGTCGAAATAACCGCCGAGGGATCGTAAGGTAAAGGCTGACAGAATCCGGATGCCGAACATCAGCGCCGTAATCTCAAGGGCGCCGGAAAAGACGCCGGGAACCAAAAGGGCGCTCAGATCGAAGGATACGCCCACGTGGATGAAGAAGAGCGGCACGAGAAAGCCAAAGCCCAGGCTGGACATCTTCTCTTCCAGGTGTTTTTCGTGATGGAAAAAGGCACTGATGGCCACCCCGGCGATAAAAGCCCCCAGGGCCAGCTCCAGGTGCAGTAGAAGCATTACCGTGATCATCATGAAAAAGAGCGCCATAGCCAGGCGGATATCCTGGTCGGCGATATCGGCCCGGGGCATGAGCTTTTTCTTTAGTTCGGGGAACCACCAGAAGATCAGATGCAGCAGGTGGTATGCCAGGTAAATGGCAGCAATAAAGAGCACAAGATAGGCAATCTTGAAGATTAGTTCCCATCCAAAGCCCACGGTGCTGGCGGCGTCGAGAATCGTCAGAGCAGCGATGCTGGCGATCTCACCCAGGACACCGACGATGATCGAGAGGTTGAGCCAGGGTTCTTTGCGGCCATAGATCTTGGCGAGAGAGGCAAGCAATCCGATGGAGATCAGGGGCAGAGAGACGGTCACGATGGGGTTGAGCTTCAGGAGAAAACCGGAAAGAAGGGCAAGGCCTCCGAGGGAGAGGGTAAAGAAGATAGCCTGGCGGATAACCCGAGGGGGGCTGGAGCTGATCTCTTTGAGGTTGACCTCCATGCCGGCGAGAAACATCAGATAGAGGAAGCCCACTTCGGCAATGAGTTTAAAGTATTCGTTGTCTTGGAGCAAGCCGACAGAGGCTAGCAATGTTCCGAGGATAATCTCTACCGGAGGTGTGGGCATTCGTACGATTTTTGCCACGAAAGGAGAGAGCCATAAGAGCAGAGAGAGCGTCAAGATAAGGATAATGTTAGCGTTCATGACACTCCGTAGCTACTTCATACCCCAGATCTTGGAGGCGTTGACGGTCCCGATCGGGAGCCTCACCGGGTGTGGTGAGGTAGTCCCCGATGACGATAGCATTGGCTCCGGCGTCGAACATGGCGTCTTCGTAGCCCGAGAAGAGCGCTTCCCGCCCGCCGGCGACCATCAGCAGGGGTAGATCGGGTATCCGTTCCCTCATTCGTCGAATCACCGACAGTCCCGCCTCCCGATCGATGGTCCGCTTCGGAATGGGTAGAGCGGGATTGGGGATATAGAAGTTTAGCGGCACGGACTCGGGATGTAGGGACGCGATGCTTTCAAGAAGAGCTTCACGGTCCTCCTTTTTCTCCCCCATACCAAAGATCCCGCCCGTGCAGAGGGAAAGGCCCGTGCTTTTGACTGCTTCACAAGTCGCATAACGTTCATCCCAGCTATGGGTGCTGCAAATTTCTGGGTAGTAGCGGCGGCTGGTCTCTAGGTTGTGATTGTAGCTAGAGATACCGTGGGCCTTGAGATGTCGCAACTGCTCGGGAGTGGCGGTGCCGTTGCAGGCGATGAGACGCAGTCCGGGTAGCTCCCGGCTTAGGCGATCGGCAAGACGGGCGATATATTCGGTCGTCTTGCCGTCGAGTCCTTTGCCGGCGGTCACCAGGCAGTAGCCTAGGGCGCCGTTGGCGGCAGCTTGCCGGGCCTCCTCGAGGACGCGGCTCTCCTCCTTGTAGGTATAACGCTCGATAGGGGCTTTGTAGCGCACGCTCTGGGTGCAGAACTTGCAATCCTCATTGCAGGTTCCGCTCAGGACATTGTTGATGGCACAGAGAAAAATCTGCTTCTTTTGCATGGCGCCATTATACAGAGATATTTTGAACCCGGGCCCATTCTGCGATATGATATGAAACTGTATTGCGAGAAAATAAGTCTGAAAGGTATCGATGCATCGAATGAAGATCGGTATTATACTCGGGGCGTGTCTCGCCTTCGCCCCATTGTGGTCGGCAGTCCCTCCCCTCCTGGTGCTGGGTGCCTCGCAGAAGCGGAGCGCTGCTGATCTCCAGCGCGAACAGGTTATGCATCTTCTCTCCACTCTAAAGCATCCGCCGGTGCTCTACCTGAAAAAGGTGGACAAAATGTGGTTGGTGGAGTTGGAAACTCGGGGTATGAGTAAACCACTCTATGATGAAATAGTGGAAAAACTTAAACATGCGGGGATCGCTTCCATCGCCGTAAAACAAGTTACGAAGAGAGGCTCGGTCTCTTCGACTTCAAGAGAGAGATGGCAGTGGGGAATGCTGCTTGCTCTTGCACTCATGGGCACAGGATTTTTCGCCAGACGTTTTCTTCAGACCCGGTCCTTGAGAAAGAGTCAGGAGGCTTTGGAAAAACGGCAGCAGGGTTTGGAGGGAAAACTGGAACAACGGGGCTCCTTATGAAAAAATACCGCTTGATACTTGCATCTTGTTTCTTTACTTTGTTGATGGTTTTCCCCGTAGCGGCCGAGAAGCTGATCATCTTGAAGAGCGGGGATCAACTCAAGGCATTGAAGGCAGAAACTCAAACGCTGGATAAAGAGTTAAAGCGTCTCCCGAAAATTGTCAAATCTGAAGGAGAATATCACTTGGTTCTCGGTCCGTTGCCGGAAAACGAAAAAACGGCGTCGCTCTATTTTCGGCTCAAGCAACGTTATCCTTCGGCACGCATCATTGAGTATTTTCCCGATCTGGGTGACGCAACGAAACCCGAAACGAAAACATCTTTGATCCCTCGGCATGTTTATGGAACCGAACTCTTCTCCGCAAGGGAGTCAGACCCTGGAGAGTATCGGCTCTGGATCGGGCTATTCGCTTTGGCACTGACCGGTATATTGGCGCTCTTTTTCTCTTCGAGGAAGATGCAGCAGCTCCAGGTCAGACATGAGCGGATCCTCCGTAAGCATGAGGAGATCGAGCAGCGGTTCAACGAATTGTTTCAGCGTTTGGGGGAGCGCATCTATCACCTGAGCAATGATATTGTGCAGTTTACCAGCAAGGTTGCCGACGAAATCGAAGATCAAAATGTGGGAGAGAAGCTTAAAAGAGTGGTCAAAACGGAAAACCGGATCATGGATACTACGAGCAATCTCCTTGATTTCCTTCGCTTGAGGTCGCGAAAAGTTTCTATTCGCAAAGAGCGATTTGAAGTCAACAGTATGCTTGAAGATATCGTAGAGATGCTTCTGAGCGATAAAGCGCCCATCAGTGAGATGGAAACGGAGCTGATCTTCTCTATCGATCGAGAAGTTCCTAAGTATATTACGGGAGATTTCGTTCACACGGGAGAAGCGCTGAGTAAACTACTGGAACATGGGATGACCCAGGCTCTGGGTACGGAGGTTCGGCTTGCTATTCATGTCCATCAGCCCTTCACGGGGGGAATGGAGATGCAGTGCACCATTACCTACTATCCCGGCTCCGAAGAAGAGGATCTCAAAGAGTATTTTGTCCCCCGTTTCGATGAAGAGACCGGGACCTACCGTCGTCTGGGATGTTTTGTAGCTCATGAGCTGATCGAGTTGATGGGAGGGAAGGTGACGGTGGGGAAAAACCCTCGCTTAAATCAGATGATCATCGATATAAGTATTCCCGTCGATAAAGCCGAGGGGAACAAGCGTAGGAAGTATCGCCTCAGACGTAAGGAGTATACCCAGAAAAAAGTGCTGATCGTCAATCGGAGTTATGACGCTTCGTTGGCACTGAAGGAGATGTTCGCCTATTTCCGTCATGAGGTTCAGATTTTAAATGCCGAAGAGTTTGAAGGGGGTGAGCTTCATTTGCAAGGGTATGATATCTTGGCGATCGATGAAGGCCTAATAGATGGGACCCTGGCAGAACAGTTGGAGCTTTGCCGCAGAGATCTGGGAGTGAAGATAGTCGGATTGCGCAATATTTTCGCCCCCGTAGCAAGCCATTGTGATCCAAAAATATTTGACGCCCGTGAAATCAAACCGATGAACTTCAAAAGAGTTTTGGCCCTGATCAATGGACTTTACGGGGAGAAAACAGATAAGCAGGAGAAGAAAAGGGAGTCGGTTCTGCCGCAGAAACCCCAGAGAGAGTTTTGGGAGGAGATTCCTCCGACCCCCCGTGTCACTCTGGCAAGTTTTCGAGATTTTTCCGGTTCGACCATCCTGGTCGTCGAGGACAACGAGATCAATATGAAAATGCTTTCACGCATTCTAGGTATTGCAGGTCTGCATGTCATTGAGACATATAACGGACAAGAGGCTCTTGAGGCAATAGAGGATCCCCGCAACGGGACGATCGATCTGGTGCTGATGGATATCAATATGCCGGTGATGGATGGACTGGAAGCGACACGTAAGATCCGAGCGCTTGCAAAGGGGAGGAAGCTTCCCATCGTGGCGCTTTCCGCTCTTAACAATGAAACCGAGCGGGCCCGCATGAAAGAGGCGGGCATGGACGGCTATCTGCCCAAGCCTTTGGAGATCCGATCACTTTATACACTTTTTGATCGCTATCTCAGACGGGTTCCCCTCTCACAGGAGGAGCGGGAGGAAGCGTCGATACCTGATGTGGAAGGGATCGCAATGGAGGAGGCTTTGGAGCGAACTCAGGGAAGCGAGATGCTGCTTAGGGAGATATTTGAAGAGTTTTTGCAGAGTTACGGTGAAAGTGACAAGAGGCTCAAAGCGCTTTACGATCAGGGAAATTATTCAGCCTTTCAGCAGACGGTTCTCGACATGCTGGGCATCTCCGGAACGATTGGAGCGCAAGAGTTACACCGGATTACCCGAGAGATCTATCGTCTGCAGTTTCACAACAGGATGGAGCTCATCCCTCAGTGTTTAAGCGAGTATGAAACTGCACTCTCCAAACTCAGACGATCTTTGAGCGCTTATCTGAGGAAGTCCGGGGAAAAGAGTGGGAATCCGACATCCAATAGGGCGTATCGGGACTCCTGAAATAGTGGGTCAGATCCCAGCTCTCCTTGCGGCACTCCAACAAGAGACATTCACTCAGGGGTTTTTCTCGGGCGCAGACTTCGCCGGGGTTGAGGTAGAGCGTGCCACCTTTCTCTTCGGCGGCAAAGTGATGGGTATGGCCATAGATTACCAGCTCCGTATCCGGGGTTAGATAGTGGGGCAAATGCATCATTTTGACCTTCAGATCCCTGATCTTGAAGTACCAGGGTTCGGGCTTGATCCGGTAACGCGAGGCGAGAGGGCGTAAGGCAGCATCGTTGTTGCCGAAGACCGCGGCGTAGGGGAGGCCCGTCGCTTCGAGCTGCCGGAGGTTTTCCTCGAGGCAGAGATCGCCGGCGTGAAGTAGGTATTCCGCTCCCTCCGAGAGGAGTTGATCGATGGCAGCTTGCTGGAGGTCACTGCGACGATGGGGATCAGAGAGAATGCCGATTTTCATGAGAAAGATATTGGCTCAAAGGCCCATCTTGCCCGGGTTGAGAATACCGTTGGGGTCGAAGGCCTTTTTGATATCCCGAAAAAGCTGAAGCTCTGCAGGGCTGAAGGCGATCTCCATGAATTCCGCCTTGCTCAGACCGATGCCGTGTTCGCCGCTGAGGGTCCCGCCCATCTCTACGACGAGCTCGAAGATTTCACGGATCGCCTTGTGCCCCTTCTCCAGCTCTTCGGGGTCGGAGCCGTCGACCATCACGTTGACATGGATGTTTCCGTCGCCGGCATGGCCGAAACAGGGGACGACCAGGCCGTATTTCTTCCCGATGGCATAGATCCGCTCTAGGGCTTCGGGGAGCATGCTACGGGGGACGGAGATATCTTCGTTGAGTTTTTTACTACCGTAGAGAGTGATGGAGGGGGAGGCCCCCCGTCGCCCTTTCCAAATCATCTCCCGCTCTGCCGGATCTTCGGCGACGCGAAACTCCTGAGCGCCGTTGGCCCGGAAAGACTCTTCCAGGACCTTGAGTTGAAAGTCCACCTCCTCGGGGACGTTCCCGTCCACGTCGCCGATGAGTAGGGCTCCAGCCTCCTCGGGAAGCTCGATGCCCAGCTTCTCTTTGACCGCTTTGACCACGAGGGCGTCGAGGAACTCCATCGCCACGGGATTGGCTCCCTCGGCCAGAGATTTGAAGACGGCGTTCATGGCGGCTTTGACGTCGGGAAAGATGCCCATATAGCTTTTGGTATAGCGGGGTTTGGGGATGAGCTTTAGGGTGATCTCGGTAATGACTGCCAGGGTTCCTTCGCTGGCGATGAGGATGCCGGCGATATTGTAGCCTGCCACATCCTTGATGGTGCGCTTACCGGCGCGGATGATATCGCCGTTGGCCCGCACCGCCCGCAGGGCCATGACATAATCTTTGGTCAGGCCGTATTTGGCGGCGCGCATGCCTCCGGCGTTTTCACTGACATTGCCGCCGAGAGTGGAGTACTCCTCGCTAGCGGGATCGGGAGGATAGAATAGCCCCAGGGCCTCGACATGGCGCTGGAGATCCTTGTTGATGACGCCGGGTTGGACGATAGCGAGCATGTTCTCCATGTCGATCTCGAGAATCTTGTTCATATGTTTTTCCATGGCCAGGACAATGCCGCCGTTGACGGGCAATGCGCCGCCGGTGAAGCCGCTGCCGGCCCCCCGCGGGACGATGGCGATGCCATGGTGGTTGCAGTAGACCAGGATGCGGCTGACATCCTCTTCGTGACGGGGAAAGACGACGGCGTCGGGTTCGTAATGGGTACGGGTCGCGTCGTAACTGTAGGCTCTGAGATGGGCCTTGTCGTGATAAATGTTATCGTTTCCGACGATATCGGAAAGGGCTTCGAGATGTTTGGCGTCGATCATCGGATCGCTCCTACACTCTGATAGTAGTCACCTTGGGAGGAACCGCCGAATAGTCCGCCGCTGATTTTGCTAAAACGGGTATAGAAGGGGTATTTCGTCTCTTTGCCGACGGGTGTGAAAGGTTTTTCCCCGACGATACGGCCGCTGATAGGGTCGAAGAGGATCGCCCGCTTTTTCTGGACGATGTAGACCAGTCCCACCTGGGCCTCCCGGGCGAATTTGGCCAGATTGGAAGCGCTGGGAGTCCCGTCGCCTTCTCTTGCGAGGAAGGCGGCGTAGAGATCGGGGTGGATCCAGAGCCGGCCGCCGGATCGAACGATCTTGGCGTAGGTCTTGGCGTTGGGAGCCAGGACCAGAACGTTGTTATAGAGATAACCGCCGATGACCTTGTCTCCAGGTTGGACGACGGTTTTGGGAGTCGGAAGCCCTTTGTGATTCAGCAGATCGCCCTTGCGGACTGTGGCTTGCCCGGGAGCTGTCTGGGTGAGGAGGGCAGTGATCGCCTGACGACCTTTGCCGAAATCGTGGATCACGATCCCGCTCATACCGTTGACGGGAAGTGCCCGGGAGAGGGTGATTTGATTGCCG
>Ga0256833_1001487_pt1 | contig 17253 bp, 14 predicted proteins | sample 356284metaG_FD_190535 | JGI IMG/M metagenome (GOLD analysis project Ga0256833, IMG submission 190535) | Hydrothermal vent microbial communities from Mid Atlantic Ridge, Atlantic Ocean - 356-284 | ecosystem: Environmental > Aquatic > Marine > Hydrothermal vents | place: Atlantic Ocean: Mid... | reverse complement strand
ATCTCAAACTTTGTTATTTTTAAAACGTAAACACAGATATTTTCCGTTAATCGAAAAAATTTTAAAACAAAATAATATACCCGACGATTTTAAATATTTGGCTGTTGCCGAAAGTGGATTGCAAAATATAACATCTCCTGCCGGAGCAAAAGGTTTTTGGCAATTTATGAAAGGAACAGGTCTGGAATATAATCTTGAAATTACCAAACAAGTAGATGAGCGTTATAATTTAAAAAAATCGACACAAGCAGCTTGCGATTATTTTAAAAAAGCTTATCGCAAATATAAATCGTGGACTCTTGCTGCCGCATCATATAATGTAGGACATGGGGGCTTACAAAAGCAACTCGATTTTCAAAAAGTTGACAATTATTACGATTTGTTATTAAATAGCGAAACTGCAAGATATGTTTATAGAATTATTGCTATTAAAACTATTTTGTCTAATCCCGAAAAATTTGGGTTTCATTTTCGCGAAAAAGATTTATACCCTGAGATTAAAACCGATACAATACAAATTGACACAAGTATATCTAATTTGGCGGATTTTGCTAAATCGTTAAATATTAATTATAAAATATTAAAAATTTTTAATCCGTGGTTGCGAAAACAAGTATTAGATAATCCTAATAATAAAACTTATGTTTTTGATATCCCCAAAAAAAATTATCGATTGTTTATTGACCGTAAAAATACAGATAGCACAAAAATAAATTAATTAGGGTATTTTCAGAAATAAGCATATTTTTGAGAATTAAGATTTTAAAATCAAGTTTGATTTATAGGTTTGTAATCTTTTATTTTTAAAGTTGCTTTTAGTGGTTTATTCGTTAAAAAAGATACTTTCCTTAAATTTTGAGCATAGCTATTCCTTGAAAAAGTTTAGACCTTAAAAAAGCTTAGACCTTAAAAAAGCTTAGGGTTATGTTATTTTTTAAATAATGATTTTTAATTATTCTGCACTACTGGTTGATTTATTATTACCAATTTTATAAGTAAACATTATTTCGTGTGTTCCTAAACTATATTTTCGTATATCAGATAAAGTAAAATCGTAAGCATAACCAAATTGCAATGCTTTATTATTAATACCTATCATTGCAACAACAGCATCTTGCGAACGATATGAGAAACCTAAATATGCTAATTTTTTATATTCTACTTTGGCATTTATGTCTGCTTGAAATACTCCTGCTTCGATATATCTTAATAAAACAGATGGTTCTACAGAAAAATCGTCATTAATATCATAAATATATCCTCCGTGTAAGAAATAGTGTCTTACTTGTTTTTGTTCAAGGTTGTCGTTTAATAATGTAACTTTACGTCCAAATAATTGTTGAACTGCAATACCTGCATAATAATTTTTATCGTAATAGTAAGCTCCGAAATTTGCGTCGGGTAATATTAATCTTTCGGAACCTTGAGCTATTGTAGGCTCTGACATATCTTCGAACGATAATTTTGATTTATCTAAATAATATTGATTTAATTGTAATGATAAACCAAGCGATAGTTTGCTTGTCTCTGATAATCCAAAAGCATAAGCATATGTTCCTTCGAAACCTGTTTTTACGTTAGGTCCTGCTGAGTAAGAAAATACTTTTGCTCCAACAGCCATTTCTTCTGAAATTGATGTGTGTCCGGATATCATTTGAATTGTAGGAGCATCGTCTATTCCTGTCCATAGTCTTCTGTAAGACAATGTAACCGGTATATAGTCTTTGCTTCCTGCTACTGCAGGATTTATAGAGTATTGGTTAAACATATATTGACTAAACATATTAATTTGTTGTGCATCGACAAAATTAAATGTTAAAAAAGCAAGAGATATTAATATTATTTTTTTCATAATTATTTGATTTTAACTTTTATAATTATTTTACAATTGTTACCGAACCGGTATAAGGTTTAGTTGTTCCATCTTTTAAGTCTATAATGTAATAGTATGTATCTGATGGTAACATTTTGCCGTTTTTAGTACCGTCCCAAGGTTTTTTGTATCCTGTAGATTCAAAAACAATTGTTCCCCATTGGTTATAAACGTTTACACTACAATTTGGAAAAGCATCTATATTTTTAATATTCCACACATCGTTAACTCCATCGTTATTTGGAGAAAAAGCGTTAACTATTGTAATAGTTTTTTTATCTATTAAAACTATAGCTGTATCGGCTGTATAACAATTGTTTGCGTCGGTAATTGTAACATAAAATGTATCTGCGGCAACATAAACCAAGTCTTCTGCAACTCCACCATTTGACCAATAATAACTGTATGGAGAAGTTCCGCCTATTACTGTTAAATTAACAACCCCATCGGATTTGCCTGTTTCCGATTCGTTAGTAACAACAACGGTATCTGTCAATAATTTTGGTTGTGTTATTGTTATGGTATCAGAAATACTACCACAATAATCAGATACGGTATAATAATATGTTCCTGATTTTAAAGAGTCTAATATATAACTTGTTTCGGTAGTATCAGACCATTTTATGGTTACTGGAGAAACGCCATCTTGTGTAATTACTGTAATGCTTGCATTTGAGTCGTTATAACATTTTATTTTGTCTAAAAGATACGAAACTTGTAATTGTGGTTTTATTTTTATTTCTACAGAGTCGGCAACGCTTCCACAAGCATCGCTTATAGTAATATAATGCCATCCTGATTTTAAATTTATTCCTAAAGAATCGATTCCTGTTGCTGATGTATCCCATTGATATGTATATGGAGGAACTCCGCTATGGGCAAGTATTATTGCTGTTCCGTCGGCTGTGTCTGTGCACGATGCAGGTTTTGCTTCGGCAACATCACTAAACATTTTTGGTAAATGATAAACGGTTATTGAGTCTGTTAATGGCACGTTACAATAATCTGTAATTGTAACATAGTGTTTTCCTACATTTAAATCGTGTACTGATTGCGTTGTATCGCCGTTAGACCAAACAAAATGATATGGATATACTCCGTTTTGATAATCAACAAAAGCTTCGCCAATTTGACTATCTTCGCATGGTACTGTTGTTATATGAGCAGCTAAATTTGCTGTTAATGTAGGTTTATGAGTTACAAATACAGAATCGGTTTTTGATCCGCAATAATCGGTTACGGTTACATAATGTAATCCTGTATCTAATGTAGCTACAAGTGAGTCGGTAATACCATTATCCCATAAATAAGAAAATCCTGAATCAACAACTCCAAAAATAGGAGTTACAATTGCTTGACCATCTTGTCCGTCAACACAGTTTATTGTAATGGTATCTGAACTCATATTTGTTTCTAAAGTAGGAATGTGAGTTAGTAATGTAGAATCGATGTATTCACAGCCAAAGCTGTTTGTAATTGTTACGGTGTAAACGCCTTCTGTAAGAGTGTCTATGTTTTGAGTTGTATCGTTATTATTCCATAAATAAGTATAGGTATTGTTAATAGAAGGAACAGCTGTTATTGTGCCATCATTATATCCTGCACAAGTTATTGCAGTTGATGCAAAATTTATAGCAACTTCTTGACAGCCGTATTTAGCTACGAATACATCATATTGTCCAGGATTGGCATTAGTTAAAGTATCATTTCCAAAATATAAATAATCTGATGCATAACGACCGGCCATATAAGTATTTCCATAGTTATCTACTACGATATCTCTTGGTTCTTCATTTGCAACTAACGAACCACCTGGCTGAACTTTAACAATGTTTAAAAGATTTCCGTTATTTACATCTAATGTTGCAAAAAAAGCATCTACATCTCCTAATGAAGATGTTGTAATTGTATCATTATCCCAAATAATAGTATCCGAAAAAGAGCCGGATACTTGTAATTTACTATTTCTATATGTTACACTCCAACCATAATCATTATAACTGCTTCCTTTTGCAGTTGCCCAAAGTTCGTTACCATTTGGATCTAATTTTGCAACAAATAAATCATAAGCAGTTGCATTAGTTCCATATAATGTATCATTTCCAATAATTAAAGAATCTTGGAAAGCTCCTGTAATATAAATATTGTTGCTTTCATCAGACTCAATACCAAATATTTTTTCAACATTATCATCTCCAAATCGTTTTGCCCATATAACATTTCCAAAGGCATCAAAATTAATTATAGCAATATCTGAACTATGATTATCGGCAACGAGTGTATCATTATCAATAAAAAGAGAATCAGTAAAATATCCTCCTAAATAAAAATTGTCTCCATTATATAACGATAAAGCATTAAGTAACATTGATGCGTTGTTAGTATATATTTGCTTGGAAAAAATATAATTTCCGTTATTATTAAATTTTGCAATAAAGCTATTCTTTTTATTTTTTTTATAAATAAGTGTATCGGAATTAGCAGCACCTACAGTATCACCAAAAATAATGGTGTCTTTAAAAAAGCCTCCCATAGTAATATAACCTGAGTTACTTACATTTACACATGTTCCTTTCTGAACATTTTCTCCCCATGCAATATCTTTTGCCCATACAATATTACCATTAGCATCGTACTTTGCCAAAAAGGCATCTTTATTATTTTGAGCATTAATGGTTATTGTAGAAAAATTTGAAGTTCCATTAAAACTTCCTGTTATATAAGAATTACCGTTTACATCTGTAAATAAATTTTTTGGGTCATCGGTATTTGTTCCTCCAATACCTCGCGTCCATTGTAAATTTCCATTAATATCAAATTTTGATAATTGGATATCTTTACCTCCTGCCGAAGTAATAGTATTTCCTTGTACAGTTGATGTCCCGTTTAATTCGTTTAATATGTAAATGTTGTTTGAAGAATCAACTCCAACACCTTCGGTTTCTAATAAATCATTACCTGAAATACTCTCTCCCCACAACCAATTTTGAGCAAATACTGTTGATTGTGCTAATAATAAAAGTAAAATAATTGTTATTGTTCTCATTTTTTTATTTTTTTAACAAATGTATAAAAATTTTTAACAAATATACAACACTTTTGTAAATTAATTGTTTATTTTGTTTTTTTTAAATGTTAACTGTTTAATCAGATGCTTTATTAGTAACAAATAAATTATTTTAATTTCTTAATGATTAAAAAATAATTTTATAAATTATAAAATTGGCTTAACAATTTCTTATTTTTGTTTATAAATTTTATGAATCAAACAATTATTCATATTGGTTATCCTAAAACTGCGACGACTTGGTTTCAAAAAAAATTCTTTACAAAAATATTAAATTTTGAGATTATTGACAGAAAAGATGTTGGTAAGTTTTTAATTACTCCCTATGGAATAAATTACAAGCCAAAAAATTTTGTTAACCATATAAAAAACAAGTATAAAAAAAATGTTATTATTAGTGATGAACGGATACTTGGGGGAATGCTTACCGGCGGATATAATGGTTTTGTAACAAAGGTTGTTGCCGAGCGGTTAAAACAAACTTTTCCTGATGCTAAAATTGTTATTTTTATAAGGAACCAATTTGATGCCATTGCATCGGCATACTTTCATTATATAAGTTATGGGGGAACATATAACATAAATAGATTTTTACATAATCCAAGATATTTTGTAATTCAAAAACTTGGTTTATTTTCTTTTGAATTTTATAATTATTATAATTTAATAAAATATTACAAATCTTTGTTTGATTATGTTGATGTATATTTGTATGAAGATTTAAAAGAGGATAATATTAATTTTTTAGAATCGTTTCTGAATAAATATAATTTTGATGTTAATATATCAAAATTAGATATTAAACATATTAATAACAGATACCGGACAGGTTTATTTTATTTTAAAAAGACATGTAATTTGTTTACAAATAGGCAGATTGTATATAAATATTATCTTTTAAACATTCCATATTGTTATAAACTTTCTGATAAAATAATAAATTCTTTAAACAAAAATAAGTTGTTTGGTAAATATATATCAACAGACATATTGTTAAATAAAGAAGTGATTGGGTTTATAAAAGAAAAATATGCTAATTCAAATCAAAAATTAATAGACGAATATCATCTTAATAAAATTAAAAAATATAATTATCCGGTATGAATAAAGTAATAATACACGCCGCCTACCCTAGAACTGCATCAACTTGGTTTCAAGAATCTTTTTATCCAAATATTCTAAATTACAATTTTATTAATGCAAAAAACTTTAGAGAATTTATTCAAAACAAGGAAACAAAATTTAATTTTAAAGAAATAAACCAGAACAATAATTTAATTTTTTGTGATGAAGAAATAATGAATATAAAAAAAAATACTTTGGATATAAAAAGTAAAGCAAAAAAAATAAAACAAAACTTCCCTGGTGCAACAATTATTATATTCATTAGAAATCAAATTAAAATATTAGAGTCAAAATATTCTTTTTATGTGCAAAATGGAGGAACAAAGTCTTTTAATAAAATGATTGAACATTTGTTTGATACTAATAAAATTAATCAATGGAATTATTTTGAGCAAATAACTTTATATACAAATCTTTTTGGCAGAAATAATGTAAAAATATATTTTTATGAAGATTTTAAAGCTAACAACAAACTATTTTTAAAAAATTACATATCTACATTTAACTTTGATATTGATTTTAATGCAATTAATTTTAATATAAAAAATTATTCATTAAACAATAATATAATTAAATATTTACGGTTTTTTAACCAATTTACTCGAGAAAAGAATTTTTTTGAACCTGATGAAGAAAAGATTTTAATAAATATTCCTTATTTGTTTTATATTACACGTAAGATATTTTTTAATTTAAATAAAATTTTGTCAAAAAATAATATTAAATTAGAAAAAAATATAACAAGAAAAAATTATTTGAGAATAATAAATTTTTTTAGCGAATCAAACCAAAAATTGATTTCGGAATTTAATTTAACATGTTTAAATAAATATAAATACCCTTTATAAATTGCAAAAAATTATTTTACATATTGGTTATCCAAAAACAGGAACAACATGGTTTCAAAAAATGTTTTATCCTAATGTATCAAATTATACTTATTTTAATCGTAAAGAATTTAAAGAAAAGCTTTTACTGCCGGAAGATATTTTTTTTAATTATGCTTATGAAAAAACAAAAAATAATAATTACATAATTTGCGAAGAGAAAATACTTGGTGTTAATAATAAAAATTTACTAAATAAACAAAAAATTGAAAGATTGTATAAAGCTTTTCCAAATGCTGAAATTGTTGTTTTTATAAGAAACCAAATTAATATAATCGAATCGTCATATTCGCAATATATACATTCAGGGGGGACAATGACTCCTACAGAATTAATTTTATTTTTTTTTATAAGTAACAAAATAAAACGATGGAATTATTATAATTACTTAAAACAATACATTGATACTTTTGGTAAAAACAAACTAAATATTTTTCTTTACGAAGATTTTAAAACAAATTACAATGAATTTATTAAAGATTTTATATCTAAATTTAATTTAGATATAAAGCAAAATATACTAAACAAAAAAGTAAATAAAAGTTATACCTCGATTATGTTAAAAACAGCAAGGTTTACTAATAAATTCTCAAAAACACAAATAGATTTTAATAGACCTGATGAAGTAAACTATATTGATATACCATATTTACACCAAATTTCTCATAAAATATATTCTAAATTAAATATTGGAAAACCATTTAATTTACAAAAAAATATCAATAAATTTATATTTAATAGGCTATACGATTATTTTATTGACGACAATAAAAAATTAGCAAAAGAATTTAACCTTGATTTAAAAAAATACGATTATCCAATGTAAATGAAACTTATATTTTTATCATACATTAACCGTTCGGGATCTTCGTTTTTATCTCAAAAATTAAGTGAATACGAAGAAATTATTGTTTTTCCGGAGGGTGATGCTTTAATTGATTATTTTTTACTTAATGATAAAATTACTAAAAAGAATATTGCTACAAAAATTTCACAATTATTAAAAACTGATATCAAATTAAAACAATGGCAATTTTCTGAAGACGATATTAATAAAATATCGGAACAACCCGATAAAAAACAAGTTTTTTTTTCGATTTTAAAAACTTTTCAGCAAAAGAATAAAAAAAATGCTAAATATTTCTTTTTTAAAAAAAGAGACGCTTTTGTTAAAATTAATGATTTAAAAAAAATATTACCCCAAGTTACATTTAATTTAATTTGCCTTTTTCGCGACCCAAGAGCTATTTTTTATTCGCAAAAAATATCTATTGACCCTTACAAAAATAAACCATTTAATATTAATCCACTTATTACTGCATATTATTGGCAATTTTTTATAGAACACTCATCGTGCAAAAAATCAATTCATATTTTATACGAGGACTTTATTAAAAATACCGAAACAAGTTTAAAAAAAATATTCTCAAAATTAGATATTTTATTATCAGAGAAAAAAGAAAATAAAAATACTTATTTTGATTTTTTATCTACAGGATATAAACGCTTGCATAAAGATATAACAAAGAAACAAAAACAAAATTCTCGAGAAAAATGGAAAGAGGGTTTAACAGATACAGAAATTATTTTAATTGAAAATGAATGTAATAATTATATGTTAAATTTTGGTTACAAGCTTGTTTCTTCGCATAAAAAACAGACGGCTAACATATTGTTTCAAAAAATTTATTTTAAATTTAGAATATTTTTTAAAATAGATTGGTATTAAATATTTTTCGTTTTAATCGTAATATCCAATAAGGAAAAAACCAATAATAAAAATTTAAAAATAACTCACTAATATAAAAAAACTTAAAACCATATTTTCGCCAGTAATTAAATTTAAGACGAATAACATTTTTGCTTTGAACTTTTCGAAACCTAAAATTTACACTATAACGAGACACTCTGTAATTAAGTAAAACTTCCGGTAATATTATTATTTTTATATTGGCATACATTATTCTTAACCATAAATCGTAATCCTCGGTATGTAAGTATTTATCCCTATAAATGCCAACTTTTTCAAAAATATTTTTTGGTATTACTACCGACGAATGTATAATAAAATTAGAATTTGGCAGATATTTTTTAATATCCTTCTCTACATAATATTGTTTAAATTTTGTGTCAAAAACTTTTCCTTCGTCGTCGATAAGATTTGCAAAGCAAGCTATTAAACAATTATGTCCAAAATTGTTTAAAACATTAATTTGTTTCTCTAATTTGTTTTGAACCCAAACATCGTCAGAATCGATTCTTGCAATAATATCTCCATTAGATTTTTTTAACAGATAATTTAATCCGTAAACTATTCCTCTGTTTTTTTCCGAATTAAAAACTGTAATTCTATCATCGTTAAACGATTTTATAATATTTAATGAATTATCGGTAGAACCGTCGTTGTAAATTAAAAACTCAAAATTTTTATATGTTTGATTTAAAACAGATTTAATGGCTAACTCTATAAATCTTTCGCCATTATATACGGGCATTAAAATACTTATAATATTATTCATTTACAACGCTGTTAATCATTTTCGATAATTTATCAGAAAAAACATTAAAGGTATAATTTTGCAAAAAATATTTTCTGGCTTTTTTCCCTATATCTTCTCTAAGCTTTTTATTATTAATAAATAAACTTAATTTTTTTTCAAATTCTGTATAATTTTTAGGAGTAAACAGTAAAGCTGTTTCGTTATTAATTAACAAGTCGGAAATTACACCTGTTGCCGAAGCTACAATAGGCAAACCAAATTGCATTGCCTCCATTATAACCAACGACGATGTTTCGTAAAAATACGACGGAAAAACAAAAATATCAGATTCTGCATACAATTTATTTTTATCGTCATCAAAAACATTTGTTTTAATAGTTATTTTGTCTGACAAATTGTTATCTGATATAAATTTTTCTATTTTTTGTTTATTATAGTCAAAATCTTGTCCTGCTATTATAAGTTTTATATTATTATGTTTATTTAATAAATTTTTAAAAACATCTAACAAAATAAACATACCTTTTTCTTTAAAAAAGTTAGAAAAGAATAAAATATTTAAACATTCCTTATTGTTTCTATTATTATGATATTTATTTATATCAACCTCTTTTATACCGTTTGGAATTATAAAATATTTAGTTTTTTTTAATGCTAAATTTAATGTTTCTTTTTCTTTTATTTTTTCTGATAAAAAAACAATATTAATATTACTAAATACCCAATTATAAAGTTTTCTTTTTAATTTATAATTACTATCGTTATTAATTCCAACATTATGAATATATAGTATAATTTTTTTGTTAAACACTTTAATCAAAGCCAAATAAAAGAAATCTCTTAAAAAAAAAGCTTTACCAAACGGAAATAAAGTAAAAAATACAATATCCGGTTTAAAAAATATTAAACTATTTAAAAGTTTAAAAAAAATAATAATTGTTTTAGTAATTTTTTGGATAGTAATTTGCCTTAACTCCGATATCTTTTTCGAGAAATTAAGTTTTATTACCTTTTTTAAAAAAGATTTATTTATAAATTCGCTTGTAACAACAAAATTATTCATAACACTAACGCCATGAACAGGAGGAGGTAATTGAACCAGAAATAAAATTTTCTTTTTTTCTTGTTTTCCCATTTATAAGACTAAAACAAATATTTTAATAATGCTAACTTTTTTATTACTATTCGGTTTGCAAATTAGCAATAAATTTCAAAAGAATTCAATACACTAATATTAATTTTAATTTTTTTGAGCTTATAAATAAAATTAATTTACTTTAAATTTTCTATAAAAAACAAAAAAATACGTTTGTCAACAAAAAATAAATGTTAGTCAAAAAAATAAAAAATAATTGTAAATATAATTGCGAAAAATACGTGTTCTGATTATATTTGTAGTGAGTAAAATTACGCATACAAGTGAGGAAGATATACTTAATTATTTTATTTATATTTTTTGCAGGTATTTTATCTGCTCAATCGTGGTTATGGTCTATCCCTATTTTAGGAGCCGACAATTTGCCTACCGAAGCAATAAAAATAGATAATAACGGAGATATTATTACATTATCCGAGTTAACAGGAAATGCAACAATTGGTAGTTATAGCTTTACTTCAAACGGAGCAAAAGACTTACTTATAATAAAAACTGATAAAATAGGAAATATATTATGGATAAAACAAATTGGGGGAGCTCAAATTGACGATCCAAAAAATGTTTATATCGACAAATACAATAACATATTTATAACAGGTAGTTTCGAAGGCTCTGTTAATTTTGGTTCATCAACAATAGCATCGTCTGACGGAATAGATGCTTTTGTTGCAAAATACGATAAAGACGGTAACGAGATATGGGCAAAAAATATAGGCGAAGGTAATGGAACGCAAAAAGGTAGAGCAATTATATCAGATGGTAATAATTTGTTTATAACAGGTTTTTATTTTAACGAAATAACATTAGACAACACAACATTTACAGGAACAGGAATAAAATCATATTATTTTTTAAAATTAAATAATAACGGCGATGTAGTTTTTGTAAAAAATATAGAGCACAAATCTACTTATAATAGTATTTTGTTAAATAATTTAAAATACTTAAATAGTAATTTATACCTTTCTGGGTATTTCTCTGATACTTTAATTTACGAAAACGACACTATTATTAGCAATGGCGATAGAGATATTGTTTTATTTAAATTTAACAGCGATGGTAATTTAACCTGGATTAGAAATTATGGCGACAATAATATGGACGAATGTTGGGGAATGGATGTTGATGCTAATAACATATACATGTGTGGACATTTTATAGATTCTTTAAGAATAGGAGACATAGATTTAAATACAATTGACGGGTCAGATATTTTCATAGCCAAAATCGACGAAAACGGAACAGCATTATGGGCTCGCTCGGCAAATAGCTCCGAAAATAATAGATCTTTTGATTTAATAATATCTAATAATAATATTTACATATCAGGTTATTACTCAGGCAATTTTTTGTGGGGTGATAATACCGTATCATCGCCACAAGGAAATACAAATCCTTTTATAGGAATATTAAGCACCGATGGGGTAATGGATAATATAATAAATACAGAAACATCTAATAATACACAAATAAATATAGCTTATAGTCTTACGACAGATAATAATAACCATATATTTTTAACCGGTTTTTTTCGTTCGGATAATATTACATTTAATTCTGATATTAATAATGTTAATGATATAACAATAACAAATGCATCTACAAACAAAAAAAATGGATTTATTGCAAAATATGGTTGTTTTGATGGTGTTACGATAGATAAATGGGATGCAGGTTGTAATGGAAACGATGGAAAAATAACCGTTACACCAAACGAAGGAGCCGGACCTTTTAATTATAATTGGTCAAATGGAGCAACAACACAAACAATATCTAATCTTGGTCAAGGAGATTATACTGTTACCGTTTCTGATAATGCAGGATGTTCTTCTGTTGATACAATACATATTTATTATATAGAGCCACTAGCAAGTGTTGATGTGTCAACAACAGATGTCTTATGTGCCGGAGATAGCACGGGCGAAGCAATAGCAACACCAATCGATGGAGGAGGAGTTCCTATACAAGGAGTATTTTCTTACGAATGGTCAAATGGGGATAACGACTCATTAGCACAAAACTTGCCGGCAGGTAATTATACCGTTACAGTTACAGGAAGATGTAATATGCCAAAAACATCAACAATTACCATTTACGAACCCGATTCGTTAGATGTTAGTCTTACAGGACAATTATATAATTATTTTGGAACATGTATAGCTCACGTATATGCAAGTGCTTCGGGAGGAACACCTGGCTACTCATACGAATGGTTTGATTTAAACGGAAACTCGTTAGGAACTGATGATAATATATGGGTTTATGCCGATGATTATTACATAATTACAGTTACCGATGCAAATGGTTGTTTTGCAGCTTGGTGGTTTTATGTTCCCGGTTGTAATAAAGCATTATCTCAAGCTAATGATGCCAATTTAGATCAAGATAATCAAAAAGAAGTTATATTTAACAACAACAATGGCGGGTTTAGTATTAACAGCACAGATAATAATCATAACAACATATCAAACGACGATAAAAAAGGAATTATAGCTCTAATACAAAAAGATATGCTTAACGATAACCTTAATGTATATCCAAATCCAAGTAATAGATTTTTAAATGTATCGGTAAATAATTTAGAATCGTTACACAACAAAATTACAATATACAACTCTTTAGGATCTATTGTATATCAAAGCGAAGTAAAAGATTTACGTTATAGCTATAAAATAGATGTCTCTAAGTTGGAACAAGGAGTTTATTTTATAGAAGTTAATACCGAAATAAATAAATATCGAAAACAAATTGTAATAGCGCGATAATTTTTTAATTTTACAGTTTTAATTTAAGGAAGATTTTTATTATCTTCCTTTTTTTTTGTATTTCTTATGGACAAATATATTCTTATTGTTGCAGGAGGTTTAGGTATGAGAATGAATAATAACATACCAAAACAATTTATTGTATTAAATAAATTGCCAATACTAATGCAAACAATTAAAAATATAAATAAAATAAATAGTAAATTTAATATAATTGTTGTATTACCAAAAGAACAAATAACATATTGGAAAGATTTAATTACCAAGTATAATTTTAAAATAAATCATAAAATAATAGCAGGAGGTAAAACCAGATTTAATTCTGTAAAAAACGGATTAAAAGAAATACCGGATAATACTTTGATTGCAATACACGACGGAGTTCGCCCAATAATATCAGAACAACTAATAAATACAGGCTTTTATTTAGCCGAGCAAAAAGGCAATGCAATACCGTATATCGACATAACCGAAAGTTTACGACAAATTACAGATAAAGGAAATAAAATTATTAATCGCGAAAAAATTAAAATTATACAAACGCCACAATTCTTTAAATCAATAGATATTAAATTTGCTTACCAACAACGATATAAAAAAAAGTTTACCGACGACGCATCGGTATTTGAAACATTAAACAAAAAAATAAATTTATTTTACGGGCTAAAACAAAATATAAAAATAACAACTCCCGACGATTTAAAAATAGCAGAATTTTATTTAAACAAACTAAAAATATAAAACAATGAATATTTTAATTTTAGGATCAGGAGGCAGAGAAAGTGCCATAACTTGGAAAATAAAAGAAAATACAAACATCGATAAAATATTTATAGCACCGGGTAATGCCGGAACAAACAAATATGGCGAAAATATTAATATACAGGTAAACGATTTTAATAAAATAAATAATTTTTGTATAAAAAATAACATAAACCTTATTATTGTAGGTCCCGAAGACCCTTTGGTAAAAGGTATAGTAGATTTTTTTAAAAAAAATAATCCCGATATTTTTGTGTTTGGACCCGATAAATACGGAGCAAGATTAGAAGGAAGCAAAGATTTCTCGAAAAAATTTATGCAAAAATATAATATTCCTACAGCAAAATATTTAAGCGTAACAAATAAAAATATACAAAAAGGTATTAACTTTTTAGAGACATTAAACCCTCCGTATGTTTTAAAAGCCGATGGTTTAGCAGCAGGAAAAGGAGTTTTGATTTTAAACGACCTTAAAACTGCAAAAATAGAATTAGAAAATATGCTAAAAGGTAAATTTGGCGATGCCGGTAAAACTGTCGTTATTGAAGAGTATTTGTCGGGAATAGAACTTTCGGTTTTTGTCATTACCGACGGAAAAACATATAAAATATTACCCAATGCTAAAGATTATAAACGTATAGGCGAAAATGATACTGGTTTAAATACCGGCGGAATGGGAGCTGTTTCTCCGGTTCCTTTTGCAAATAACGAGTTTATTGCAAAAGTCGAGAATAAAATAATAAAACCTACAATCTTAGGACTACAAAACGAAAATATTAATTACAAAGGATTTATATTTTTTGGCTTAATGAACATAAAAGGAGAACCTTTTGTTATAGAATATAATGTAAGAATGGGAGACCCTGAGTCCGAAGTGGTTATACCTCGTATAAAATCAGATTTGTTAGATTTAATTTTAAGCACAAAAAATCAAGAACTTGATTCTAAAACCATAGAAATCGACAATAAAACAGCAACTACCGTTATGTTAGTATCGGGAGGTTACCCCGAGAAATATGCTAAAGGATACGAAATTAGCGGTTTAGAAAATATAAAAAACAGCATTGTTTTTCATGCGGGAACAAAACAAGATGACAAAAAAATATTAACAAACGGTGGCAGAGTATTAGCAATAACATCGTATGGCAATAATATTAAAACAGCATTAGATAATTCGTATAAATCTATAAAAAACATACATTTCGAAAAAATGTATTTCAGAAAAGATATAGGTAACGATTTATTAAAATATTAATTGTAGTTTTATATTATAAAAAAAACATAGAGCCACTCATGGGACTCGAACCCACGACCTGCTCATTACGAATGAGCTGCTCTACCAACTAAGCTAGGGTGGCTTTTTTAAGAATTATTACAAAAATAATTATTTTATAATTTAATTTTTAAGTTTTTCAATAATTCTTTGTTTTTGTTCGTCAGATAATTTATAATTATATTCTTTTATTTTATAAATCTTTTGTATTTTTTCGTTAATTAGTTTACTCTCAACATTATATAATCTGCAAAATTTGCAAGTAAAAAGATGAAGTTTTAAATTAAATTTTTCTTTAAATGATAAATCTGTATATTGACTTTTATCTATAAGAAAACTTGCTTCTTTACAAGTTATCATCATCATCATCATTATATGTTTTATTCTATTTATTAACGTTTTTTTCATATTAATTTTTATACCACAAATTTTCTATACATTGACGTAGTTTTAATCGCGAACGATGCAAAATAGTCCAAATATTTGACTCGCTTACATTAAGCTCGTTACATATTTCGTTATTATTAGCTTCGTCTATATGTTTTAATACAAATACGGCTTTCCATTTATCTGGTAAAAACGATATGCATTTTTTTAATACTGCTAAAAAATCGTTGTCATCGGATAAATTAATATTAGAAATGTTCCATTCGTTTGGAGCAGACTCTTCTTTCCATCTGCCATGCATAAATTTATCTTCGATAAATGGGCTATCGTAGTTTTGCTCTTGTTCAATATTTTTATATTTTTTGCGATAATAATCGGCAATTTTTATTTTTAATATAGAAATAAGCCATGTTTTTTCGCTACTTTTCCCTTTAAACTTTTCTTTACTTTTAAATGCAGCTAAAAATGTTTCTTGTAATAAATCTTCGGCTAAATCTTTTGATAATAATTTACTTATTGCATAATTATATAAATAATCGCCATAATTATTAACCCATAATTCAGGATTTAATTTATTAATTTTATTATCGTCCATAAATAGATTACAACTATTTACAAAACTATTATAAATTATTGTTTAAAAAAATGATTTATTTATTTCTTATTTTTTGTATTAAATAATCGACACTTATTTTTCCGGGACCATAAACCATTAATGTAAACAACATTAATAAATAATATAATGGTATTTCTATTCCATTATTTGCCGCCTCAAAACCATAATCGATATGCACGGTAAATATTGCAACAAGCATTGTTATCATTAATGGTATTGATATTAGTCTTGTTCCAAAACCTAAAATAAGAAGAAATACGCCTGATATTTCGGTTACTCCTGCCAGATATGCACTAAAATACGGAAAAGGATAATTCATTGACGAAAACCAATCGCCTATTGCATGAATATCGCTCCATTTCATCATTGCCGGTCCGAAAAAACCATAAGCAAGAATTAATCGTAAAAACAATAAAGGAATATCTTTTATTTTATCGGATAATTTTTGAACATGTTTACATGCTTTTGTTAATTTACATTTCATAATTTTGTTTTTTTAAGGATTATTTTATTGTTGATAAAGGTTGTTTTATAAAGCCAATAAATAGCTTATTTTGTAATAATTGTGTAAAAATATTTATACTGTTATTTTTAATTTCTTTGGGAATATCTTGTTTAAATTCCTTAGATATTTTTATAAAAGCATCATTTAAAGATAATTTATTAACAGTAATTTTCTCAAAAATCAAAGCATCGAGTTTTGATAGTAAAACAAATTCGGCATTTTTTGTTTCGGGGTGTCTATAAGATACTATTATTGTTTGTTGTTTTTTTAACGATGGGCTGTTTATGTTTATTTTATTAACCGGATATTCATAAATTTGTAAAATATTCTCGGGAT
>Ga0256833_1001486_pt1 | contig 17257 bp, 16 predicted proteins | sample 356284metaG_FD_190535 | JGI IMG/M metagenome (GOLD analysis project Ga0256833, IMG submission 190535) | Hydrothermal vent microbial communities from Mid Atlantic Ridge, Atlantic Ocean - 356-284 | ecosystem: Environmental > Aquatic > Marine > Hydrothermal vents | place: Atlantic Ocean: Mid... | reverse complement strand
GGGTAATGGTTACCCAGCGGGCCCTTATGCATAATCTTCATCTCATTTCCAGATACGGAGTAAACCGTCGCGAGGGGGACCGGGCTGTTTCTTGGCTTCCCTTCTACCACGATATGGGGTTGGTAGGGCTTTTGCTTGCACCCTTAGCAGCCCAAGTTTCTGTTGATTATTTTAGCCCTAAAGATTTTGTTGTTCGTCCAGGGCTCTGGTTACGGCTTATTTCGGAACACCGAGCTACGATTTCTTTTAGCCCTCCCTTTGGTTACAAACTTGCTGTTTTGCGCCTCAAAGAAGAAGATCTCAAAGATTTAGATTTATCCTCTTGGAGGGTAGCAGGTATCGGGGCTGAAATGATTCGTCCTTCTATTCTTGAAAAATTTGCCCAAAAATTTGCTCCCTGTGGATTTGATCCCCGGGCCTTTTCTCCTTGCTACGGAATGGCAGAATGTACTTTAGCTATCTCTTTTACTACTCCCGGAGAAGGAGTCAAAAAAGAAGTCATTGATCGGGAGGTTTTAGCAAGAGAAGGCAAGGCTAAGATCTTACCAAGTCCGCAGGAGGGGAAGACAAAAATTTTGGTCCGTTGTGGCCGGCCGTTACCGGGGCTTGAGGTAGAAGTAAGGACTCCGGACGGAAAGAAACTTCCCGAAGGAAGGGTGGGGATACTTTTTGTACGGGGCGAGAGTGTGATGGCTGGTTACTTGGGAGATGAGGAGGCCACCCAGGAGGTCTTAAAAGATGGCTGGTTAAATACCGGAGATCTTGCCTATTTGCGAGAGGGCGAAATTGTTATCACCGGACGAGTAAAAGATATGATCATTGTACACGGGAAAAACATTTGGCCCCAAGACATAGAAAATATTGCTGAAAATATTCCAGAAGTACGACCCGGGAATACCTGTGCTTTCGCTCTTCCTGATGAAGAAGGGAAAGATCATCCGGTTTTGGTGGTCCAAGGAACCTTTTCTCCCGAGAAAGAAGCAGCCTTAAAAGCCCGTCTTTCTTCGCTCATCAGAAAAGAGCTTGGGATAGATTGTCTCGTGGTCTTGGTTCCCAAAAATACTATCGTACGTACAACTTCGGGTAAGCCTGCACGTAGCCACACCCGAAAGGTGTGTCAAGAAAAAGGTTATCTCCCTCTTTGTTTTTCGAAGACTACATCTCAAGCACTTTAAATGACTTCTAAAGTTATTGCTATTACCGGGGCTACAGGGTTTATTGGAAAGAATCTCTTAAAGATTTTACCTTCTCATTACGTAATAAAGGCCCTTGTTCGTCCTCAATCATATCACAAAGGCCTTTCTTCCAAAGTCAAATGGGTTCTAGGAAATCTAGAAGATCCAGAGGCCTTAGAGTCTTTACTGGAAGGGGCAGAGGTGGTTGTTCACCTTGCAGGAGCTATTAAAGGAAGAGATTACCTGGATTTTGCCCGGGTCAACATTAGAGGTTTTAAAAATCTTCTGACAAAATCTCTAGAAGCAGGGGTTTCAAGATTTCTTTATATTTCAACTTTAGCAGCCAGGGAGCCTTATCTTTCTCCTTATGCTTCAACCAAGAGATGGGCCGAGGAATTGCTTGCCCATACCCCGCTTAAATGGAATATTTTTAGACCTCCGGCAGTATATGGCCCTTTTGATGAAGAACTTACGCCCCTCATAAAACTTACCTTGAAGGGAATCCTTCCGGTATTTGGTGAACTTGAAAATCGTTTTTCCCTTCTTTATGTAGAGGATCTTTGCTACGCAATTTTAAAGTGGATTAAACTAGAAGCTCCTCCTTCAAAAATTTATGAGTTGCACGATGGTAAAACCTCTGGTTACTCTTGGGCTGAAGTTCAAGAAATTGTAGCCAAAATAAGGGGCAAGCCTCCGAAAATTTTAAAAATACCCAAATCAACCCTGAAACCTATTAGCTTTGGAGTGTTATGGGGAGGAAAAATCTTTAAAATTAAACCCATGCTTACTCCTTACAAAATAAACGAGCTTTACCATCCAGATTGGACTTGTGATAATGCCGAAATCAGTAAAGATTTAGGTTGGCAACCACTTTGGCCTTTAGAGAAAGTCCTAAGAGATTGGGCTCAAAATGGAACGAGAAGAGATTTTAAAAATACTTGAAGAAATTTTAGGCGAGGTTTTGCAAAAAAGTGTCAAGATTGGGCCGGAGACCAGTTTTGAAAAAGATTTAGAGGTAGATTCTCTAAAAGCTATGGAAATCCTTGCAGAAGTTGAAGATCGCTTTGATATTACGGTTCCTATAAATATCCTCAACGAAATCAAAACGGTTTCGGATTTCGCAGTCCAGATCGAAAAACTTCTGAAAGAGGGTTAGATGAACATTTTTGCCAAATTTACCAAACTGGCTGCAGAACTTGAGAAGGTAAAGACGGCCTTTGGGGGCATCAATGTTGTAGTGGAAAAGATCCTTTCCCCTACCGAAGCTATCGTTAATGGCAAACAAGTTATTCTGGCTGGCACCAATAATTATCTCGGGCTTACCTTTGATCCGGCCTGTATCGAGGCTGCTTGTCAGGCTATCAAAGAAGAGGGTACTGGTACCACCGGCTCTCGTATGGCTAATGGCACTTACCAAAGCCATCTCATTCTTGAAAAGGAACTTTCGGATTTTTTTGGCAAGGCGCACACCATTGTTTTTACCACTGGTTACGCTGCCAATCTGGGAGTTCTTTCCACCTTGGTAGGGCGTGACGATATTGTCCTTCTTGATGCTGATTGTCACGCGAGCATCTATGATGGCACCCGTCTGGGAGGGGTGCCGGTTTACCGTTTTCGGCACAACGATGTTGAAGACCTTGAGAAGAAGCTCAAACGTCTGCGGGGAAAACAGCCTCAGGACAACATTCTTATTGTAATAGAAGGTCTTTATAGCATGCTTGGAGACCGGGCTCCTTTGCGAGCCCTTGTAGAAGTAAAGGAAAAATACGAAGCCTATCTTTTGATTGACGAAGCCCATTCTTTAGGAGTCTTAGGAGAAAATGGTCGGGGGCTTGCCGAGGAAGCCGGTGTGGAAGACAAAGTAGATTTTATTGTGGGTACTTTTAGTAAGAGTCTGGCCTCTATAGGGGGGTATTGTACCAGCGATTACAAAGAATTGGAGCTTTTACGCTATGCTAGCCGTCCTTATGTCTTTACTGCTTCCCTTTCTCCGGCCAATATTGCTGCGGCCCGCACCGCACTGCGCCTCATCCGTGAAAGGCCCGAGCTTAAAGAACGACTTTGGAAAAATGCTTATCAACTCTATGGCAATCTCAAAGAAATGGGGTTTGAGTTGGGTCCAGAGCCTAGCCCCATCGTAGCAGTACGTTTTAAGGAACCAGCCAGGGCCCTTACCGTGTGGAAGGGCCTTCTTGAAAAAGGCGTCTATGTCAACATGGTCCTTCCCCCAGCTACTCCAGATGGCAGTGCCCTTTTGCGAGCCAGTGTCTCGGCGGCTCATAAACCCGAACAGATCGAAGCCATTTCTGAGGCCTTTTCTGCCTTCTCTCCAGCATGAAAATTGCCATTTTTCTTTATGGTCTGACGGGAGGCGGTGCAACGAGACGCTTAGTCTCTCTGGCCCAAGGTTTTTTGGCCAAAGGTCATGAAATAGAATTAGTGGTTATATCTTCTAAGGGCCCTTTAAGGGAGGAGGTAGCTCGTTTGGGAATAAAACTTGTCAGGATTCCGATCTCTTTTCCCTGGTCTTTGGGAAAAAGACGTCTCAAAATAAAAGGAGCGTTAAGGGGGCTTTCTTCTTATTTTGAAAATCCTCCTGATATATTTTTATCAGGGGCCAATCACGCCCATTTGACAGCCCTTAAAGCCTGGCTGAAAACTGGCCGCAAGTGCCCCCTCGTTTTGAGGTTTAGTAATCATCTTTCAGGAAGTTTGAAATGGAATCCTTTTTCCAAAAAAGTTGTGAGCCTTTTAAAGTGGCGTGAAATAAAAAATCTCTACCCGCAAGCTAGCTTTTGGATCGCAGTCTCCAGAAGCATTCTGGAAGACGCTCTATCTTTTATGAAGTATCCACGCCAGAGAACAAAGGTGGTTTATAATCCCATCCTGGTACAAGAAATTCGAAAAAAAGCCCGCCTGGAACCATCTCACCCTTGGTTTAGAGACAAAAATCAGTCCATTATTTTGGGAGCTGGTAGATTATCTCCCCAGAAGGATTTTCCCACTCTTTTGAAAGCCTTTGCCCTAGCCCGGAAAAAGAGAAAAGACCTCAAGCTTCTTATCCTCGGGGAAGGAAAAGAGAGGTCTAAACTCCTCCGGCTCGCTGCCAAGCTCCAAATTGCAGAAGCTTTCTCCTTGCCAGGTTTTACCTCCAATCCTTGGTGCTATATGGCCCGTGCCGATCTTTTTGTGTTATCTTCTCGTTATGAAGGTCTGCCGGGGGTCCTCCTAGAAGCCATGGCGGTGGGATGCCCGGTGGTTAGCACGGATTGTTGGGGAGGCTGTGCTGAAATTTTAGAAAGAGGGCGCTATGGTCCTCTGGTGCCAGTAGGGGAATACAAGGCCTTGGCAGAAGCTATTTTAGAAGTACTTGAGAAACCTCCCCCGTCCTCCTTACTAAAGGCAAGGGCAGAAGAATTTTCTTTAGAAAAGGCGGTAGAAAAATATCTTTCGGTTTTTGAACGCTTGATTTATGGCCATTAAAATCCGAGTAGGATTTCTTTTTAATCATTATTTTCCGCATCAGGTGCCTCATGCAGCCCCTTACGCCTTTGAACTCTCACGCCTTTACCCTGATCATTTCGACGTTCTTATAGCCTGTGCCACCGGAGAAGAATTTTCTTTCGCCCAAAAGATCGCTTCTTTTTATCCTGGATCCAAAGTAAAATTTCTTCGTCTCCCAGCCCCTTGGTATTACCAAATTTTTGATCCTCTCATTTCTACCTGGGCCTTTGGGCGCAAAACCATGGTACTTAAGAGAAACCTAGATTTTTTTAAGACCTTAGACGCTTTGGTGGCTCCCGAAAGACATTGTTCACGCCTGCGGACCAAATTTGGGCTTTGGGACTTGATTATGATTCATACCCGCCATGGCGCAGGAGACCGCAGGGGCGGCTTTGATCCCAAAATAAAGTATTTTAATTTTGTTCTTCTACCAGGGCAAAAGTATGTAGACCGCCTGAAAGAACTTGGGCTTCTTGAAGAGGGAAAATATGCCTTGGTGGGTTGGCCCAAATTTGAAGTGGTAGAAAAACTTCACCCCCGACGGCCGAAGATTTTTGATAACGAAAACCTCACCGTAGTCTATAACCCCCATTTTGACCAGCGGGTAGCCTCTTGGAATAAATGGGGGCTTAAGGTCTTTGAGTTTTTTGCCAAGCATCCAGAATATAATCTTATTTTTGCCCCTCATGTGGTGCTTTTCAAACGTCGTCTTCGGCACCGAGCCCGAAAAATCCCCTCTAAATACTATCATCTGCCAAACATCCATATTGATCTCGGGAGTATGGCATCGGTAGATATGACCTATATGTTGGCGGCCGACATTTATCTTGGGGATGTAAGTAGTCAGGTCTACGAATTTATTTGGAAACCAAGGCCTTGCATTTATTTGAATGCTCACAGGGTTAAATGGCAAGGAAATCCTTATTACTTTCATTGGACCTTTGGGCAGGTAGTAGAAGATTTTGAACAGGATTTTGAAAAGGCCTTGGCTCAGGCCCTGGAGTTACAGCCTTTTTTTGAGCCTCGTCAAAAAGAGGCCTTCCGTTACACTTTTTACCAGGAGCCGGGGTCAACTGCAGCCCAAAGGGGAGCCAAGGCTATTGCTAACTTTTTATTGAGCCATCCTAGGTTGGAAGACAAGATAAGAAGACTTCAGAGCTTGAAATCTTCTCCCAAATAAAATGCTCTAGCCTTTTTACTTTGGGCAATCTCTACAGGAGTGCCAGCTTCAAGAACTCGTCCCTGATAGATGAGATAGGCCTGGTCACAAATCTTAAGGGTTTCACGCACATTGTGATCGGAGATCAAGATCCCGAGGCCTTGGTTCCGAAGGTTCTTGATAAGCGCTTGTAAGCCTTTAACCGTTAAAGGATCAATTCCGGCAAAGGGTTCGTCAAGAAGAATAAAATCTGGTTCCATGGCAACAGCTCTGGCAATTTCGACCTTACGGGCTTCTCCTCCTGAAAGAGTATAACCTTTATTTTGAGCCAAATGAGAGAGACCAAATTCCTCTAAAAGGGCCTCTTTACGCTGGATTCGTTCTTCTTCGGTAAAGGGTTTAAGTTCTAAGACTCCGAGGATGTTTTTTTCAACCGTAAGGTCGCGAAAAATAGAACGTTCCTGCGGCAAATATGTAAGCCCCAATTTAGCCCTGCGGGCAAGAGAAAGATCGGTAATCTCTTTTTCGTCTAAAAATACCTTTCCCTGATCAGGGCGAAGAAGACCGGCAATCATATAAAAGGTGGTAGTCTTTCCGGCCCCGTTGGGGCCGAGAAGACCCACCACTTCTCCAGCCCGAACTTCAAGACTTATCCCTTGCACTATCTTTCGCTTTCGAAAACTTTTGGCAAGTTTCTGGGCCCGTAAAATCTTCATTAACGGACTCCTCTGACCAAAAGGGCCTTCCAGCCCCACAACAGTAAGGCCAAGGAAGGATGCTTGCGCAAAAAAGGTGGAATTTCAAGCCGTTTGCCAGTGTGTCTTTCGATCTTCCAGAGGGCGTAATCCACCCCTCCCCTGAAGGTAAAGCTGGCTTTAAGAAGTCTTAATACCGAAAGGATTTTCCCTTGAACGATGCGTATTTTCCAGAGTGTTTGTGCTTTTTTTCTTTCTTTTTCTGAAATTATAGTGCGGTAGAAAGTCTCCCTTATTTCTAATGGAAAAGGTAGGGCCTTAGCTGCAAGACATGAGATTTGGGCAAAATGAGGGGCAAATTTTTGCCAGAGTCTCTCAAGTCTTTCCGGGGCTTCAGGGCGGAGTTCAGCACGGTAACTATAGGCGAGACCAGTGAGCCAAAGTTCTTTGAGAGGGCCTTGAGGGGGGGCCAAGGGGGCGGTCCTCAAAAGAAAGGTGACTACGGCTTCGGCAAAAGCCCTTATAATCCTCCGGGCACTGGTTTCATCCTTCCACCAGACCAACGCCACAGGTTGACAAAATCGACCCCAAAAATAGGAATGAAACCAACGCGGAGAGACCGCCTTTTCAAACTGCCAAAGGGCCATCACCGCATATTTGCTCCTCACAAATTGCTGTTTCCATTTCTTTTCTAGATAGAAAACATTAGGAGGTAGAAAATAATTAGCCGCAGCCAGAAAGGGGTTTTTATAGGTACGGTGGTAATTTTCTACCAAAACGTAAAGATCAAGAAGGCCTTCAAGTTCCTTTCCTTCTTGAAAACAAGACCCGTAATAAACCACCCCTTTAAGGGTAGGAAATCTCTTCTTTAATTCTTCCACTAAGAGATTTATCGCGGGGGAAAGATCTGGCCGTTGGGAGAAATTTTCTAGATACCGGATAAGGTCTTTTGGTACTACCATGAGAAAAACTCGATCTCCTCTGTACTCTGGATTACAAAGCGTCCTTCTTTGCTTTCTACAAGTTCGCCGTCTACGGCCAAAGTATAAGTTTCGAGTTCGATTTCCTTTTCACATAATACAGAGAAGGGAATGAAAGTGCGAGCGAAGATCCCCACCTTGATGTCTGGACAGGGTTTTTTTAAAAAAGATTGTATTGGTAAAAAAACCCTTTCTAAAGTCGTTATCATGATGATAGGAATCTTTCTCGGGTAGGATTTAAGGCGAGGCCATTGCTTTGGGGAAGGCAAACCTTTGGTGAGGACTTGTAAAGCTACGGGAAGGGCGTTTCTTAATCCGCGAAGTCCTTTTTGAGAGCGTCGTTTGTTGTAGAGCTTTACCCCTTCAGCCAAAAGGCCTGCACCGCAAAACATACTGTAAAGATTGGGAGGCCAAATTTTAAGCACTTTTCTTTTTTTTATCCGCGGTGGGAAACCCTTGAGAAATCTTTGGAAACTTCTAAGTTGCCCGGAAGGACGACTTACATCCCAAGCAATGAGATTGGTGGTTCCTCCTGGAAGTATCGCCAGCGCAGGAACCTTTTTCTTGCGAAAACAGGCGGTGAGTACGGCTGAAATGGTACCGTCTCCCCCGCTGACAAGAAGGATTCTCTTAGAGAAAACGAGCTTTTCTATAGTTTGTTCTATTTCCCAAAAATCTTTGACAATCTTTACTTCAAGGCCTACATGCTTGGCAAGTGCAAACAAAAGAGGTGCTTCTCTTAAGTTTTTACCTCCTAAAGGATTAAGAATAAGAGCGGCTTCTTTTAATAGGAAGAGGTTTTTCTGGTGAACCACTTTATAGCTCGTTTTTTGTGGGCGTATTTTTCGATCTCGGCAAGCCAGGGTTTGAGAGGTTTGTGGCGCGCTTCGATTACAGCCCATAAGAATCTCAAGATGAGGACGAGACAGGTAATAATCATCCAGATGGTAACAGCTAAGAAACCTTCAGCGGGTCTTTTGAAAAGAAAGCTAGCAGTCAGAATCAAGAGGCAGGGGTTGCGTCGGGCCATAATGAGACGAAAATAAGAATCAAAGGGCTTCCAGCAAAAGATTTCAAAACCAAAACGGGCCATAAAGGCCCCTTCTATCAGTCTTTCAAGGATATAGCTTGCTATCAAAAGTAAACTCAAAAAAGAAATAGAATAAGGCAAACTGTAAAGCGCAAGCTTTTGGGTACCCAAGGCCCAAAGGATGTACCAGACTGGAGGGTGAAGGAGGTCTATGAGATGGTCAAAATAATGGCCAAAGCGGCTGGAAGTAACAGTGACCCGGGCAAGTTTTCCGTCTACGGTATCGAGGAAAGTCATAAACCAGGCCACCAAAAGGCCAAGCCCGAGATGGCCTTTGTAAAAGAGGTATCCCGCTAGCACTACTAGGAAAGCGCCTAAAAAAGTGACATGGTTTGGTTTGAGGCCCAACTTCACACACAGCTTCACTACCAGTTGTGCCGGCCTAGGCCAGATCCATTTGGTGACAAGATCTGTAACCCCTTTATAAGACCAGTCGTACAAGTGCTTTTCGAGTTGAGCCTGGTTGGAAGGGGTGAGTCTTAGGGCAAAAGGGGGTTCGAATTTGCGTAGTTGTTTAAAAAATGCCGTCGAAACCCGGGAAAGATCTTGCACTTGAATAGAAGGGGGTAGCGGGCCTTCTTTCTCAAAAAAGGCCAAAACCTGAAGGGCAAGATCCCCTGAGACTTTAGCAGCAAGAGGGATTTCTCTTCCGGCTTCTTTTTTTACCAGAACTAAATTCTGTTGTTCAGAAAGATACTTGATCAAACGGTCATCTAGGAGATAATCTCCTCGGAGCAGGAAGACATCATCTTCGGGTTTGAGAGAAGAGAGATTTTCTAGGATGGCCACTGAAGGTCCCAGAAGACGTTTGACCCTTTCGGGGATGGTGAGGCCCCAAATTTTTTCTTTCCTTTGTTGGAGGAAGTAAACATATTTAGCCATCAAAACCATTTTAACGGAAACTTCCATGTTAGCCAGCAGTAAGGTCTTTCTTCACGTTTCAGACTGGCATTTGACAATCCTACACCCTCGGTGGTCGAAAGTATTTAATCGCAGGCTTTTAGGTTATTTAAGATGGAGATGGTTGCGGGGTAAAAAACACGCTCTTCTCCCCTTAGAAAGGTTTCTCCTTTTGGCAAAGAGTATTTCTCCCGAAAAAATACTAATTACCGGAGATCTTACCCATTTGGGACTTCCGGAAGAATTTGAAAAGGCCCGAGAATATCTCATAAGACTTGGTCCTCCAGAAGTGGTTTCCGTGGTACCGGGGAATCATGATTCTTACGCCCCAGAACCCTGGGAAGAGACTTATGCCCGATGGGGGGCCTATCTTGGGGAAGGGAGTTCCTTAGAAGAAATATTTCCCCGAGTTGAAGTCAGGGGCCCGCTGGCCTTTATTGGGCTGAGCACTGCTTGCCCAAATTTTCCCCCTTTTGCTAGGGGAAGTTTAGGGAAGTCCCAACTTTTGAAGCTTTCTTCTCTGCTTCGAGAAATAGGGAAGGAAAGGCTTTTACGGGTAGTTTATTTGCATCATCCTCCCTTGGAAGGAGTAGTTTCCAAGCGGAAGGCTTTAAAAGATCTCAAGGCCTTGCAAGAGATACTTTATCACTATGGGGCGGAAATCATCCTTTATGGGCATACCCATAAAAGCTTCCGCCATATCTGGGAAACCGCCTATGGGAAATGTTTGGTTTTCGGCGTCCCTTCTCTTACTTATGTGGGTAGTAATTTTAAGCGTCGGGCACGTTTTTACGCCTTCACTCTTCAGGGGAAAGAACTCGTCTTAGAGAGCTTTATTTGGCAAGGAAAAGACTTCGCCAAAGAATTTTATCTTACTTACGCCATTTAAGAAAAAAGATAGCTAAGGAAATCAACCCTACAGGAAGGAAGGCTACCAAGGGGGCGGGCAAAAAGAAAACCCTTCCGGCATGGGCCAGGGTTTCTCTTAGGAGGTAAAGGGCAAGTCCGCCTGCTAGGCCTCCGGCCAGTCGGGTGAGAAACAATTTGCGACGGGCCAAAGGATCCTTATTGAAAGTCAAGGCCAAAAGCCCCATGACAAAGGCCAAAAGAGGATTAGCTATCCTTTGCCAGATGAGAAGTTCGTAACGATAAACGTTTTGCCCACCAACTGCCAGTGTTTGAGAATACTTTATTAGTTCTTTTAAGGGTAAATATTCTGCAGGGAGAGCAAAATTTTCTACCTGGCGTACAGAAAGAGGCGGTGGAATACGGAGTTTGGGCCAGGTTCTTTCTTCTACCTTAGAGGGGCGGAGAATTTGCTCTTTAGCCTTCCAAAGGAGCCAATATTGGGAAGTGGCCTTACCTAGGGGGGCTGAAAGATAATCTTGGAGGTTATGGCCTTCAAAGCGGAAGATTTCAATCCCGGAAAGGAGACCTTCATCTAACACTCGTTCTACTCTCAAAAAGAGATCTCCTTTACGAGTCCAAAATCCCTCACCATAAAGGGTCATTCCACCTTGAGAAAGGGCTTTATTTCTGAGTTGCCAGGCCCTTTTTTCCGCCCCTTTAAAAAAGGTTTCGGAAAGGCCGCAAAGGGGGATTATCCAAAAGACGAGTGAGAAAACAAGCACACTGGTAAGTCGTTTCTTGGTATAGCCCAAAGCTTCTAAAGCTAGAAGTTCGTTACGGTCCAGCAGCTGACCAAGGCTCAAAAGGGTGGCCAGGAAAGTTATTATCGGTAAGAGATCCAGAAGTTTGTGTCCACTCGTTAAAATAATAAAAAGAAAGGCTTTGGTCAGAGTATAAGTGCCTCTACCTATTTGATCTAGCTGACTTAACAGTTCGAACAGGTCGAAAAGGAGAAGAAAAGCAAAGGAGACAAAAAAGAAAAATTTCCAAAAATTTAAAGTTATATAACGATCATAAATTTTCATTTTGGGCGCCAGAAGATCAAAAAACTTAAAGGAGCAAGGAAGAAAAGGCTTAAAGGGGCCCAAAAAATCCCGGGAAGAGGGGGTATCTTTCCTTGGGCAACAGCTTTTTTCAAGACCACTTGACCATAGAAATAGAAGACGAAGATTAACAGCGCCAACACAAAGGGCCGGCCTCCCTTTTCTCGTGGGCGAGAGGGAGAAATCCCAAGACCTAATAAAATTAACCCCAAGGCCCCCAGAGGTGCGGCAAAACGCCACTCTATTTCAGCCCGGGCTTTGGAGTCTTTGAGGCCGAATAATTTTTTGCTGGGGAGGGCCTTTAGCCTTTCTTCATGGGTTCTCAAAGATCGCGGTAGGGGGAGACTAAAACTTTCAAACTCAGAGATCATTACCAGCCCTTCATTCTGAAATTCATATTGCCGTCCTTCTCTGAAGGTAAGCACGATCTTTTCGGGAAAGTCACGTTGGATACATTCCTTGGCCCGGATCACTTTGACATTTTCACCTTCTCGTTGGTAAAGAAAGACTTCTACGGCCCTTTTTTGATAAGGTTCAATCTTTTCGGCAAAAAAAGTCCCTTCTCCAGTAAGCTTATAAAAGATACCTCCTTTGAGGCGAGAAAGATCGAAAGTTTTTTCAAACTGGACCTTGGTATGAAAAAAATGCTTCCAGGCATATGGTCTTAAGAAAAAAGAAATTCCCGCAACTATAAAAATGAAAAAGAAAATAAGGGGAATAAAAGTTTTTAGGACATCCTTTTCTTCGAATCCACAGGCAAAAAGGGCCAACATTTCGGCCTTGCGAAAGAGACGATTTACCCCAAAAACTATGGCAAAGAAGAAGGTTACAGGAAGTAAAATTTCTTGAGCGATGAGAAGGCGCCAACCTACCAGTTTAAGTACTACTTGAACCGGAATTTCTCCTTCTGCAGCCTTGGCAAGATAGCGCCCTAAAAGATAAATGGCGAAGATTACCGAAAGGGTAAGACTTACCAAAAAAAAGGGCTTAAGGATTTGTTGCCTTAGGTAAGTCTTTAAGATCATCTGAGAGAGAGGGCTTGTTTGATTTTTTGGACTACCTTTCGGCCTTCTTCCAAGTCGTTGGGAAAATCTATTTCACACCAGGAAAGACCGGTAATGTCACAGATCCATACCGGATACTTCTGGGCCATTTTATCTACAGCAGAGAGAAACCAACGCTTTTTGGCCCCATTTTTAGCTACTATTTCCGAAAGTACCTGCCGAAATAAATAAGGGCCTTCTTTAAGGAAGGCTAAAAGGCCAATAGATTCTCCGTTTACCAGAGAAAGATCAAGCCTTTTACCTACATGTCTCAAGAGGCCTTCTTCGGCAATAATTTTCATATCGTCTTCGTCGTAACGTTCTTTACGGTTGATGGTGATAGTAGCTGGAGCTTTGGCTTCCGAGAGAAGCTTTTTGAGTACTTTAGGTTCAAAAAGGGTATCTCCATTCAGGAGGAGAAAATCTTGCTCCATTTCAGGGGTTGCAAGCCAACAGGTCCAAAGGTTATCGGTAATTTCATAATCTTGGTTGAAAAGGGTGCGAAGAGAAAGATCAGAGAACTTTTTGAGAAACTCTTTTACCATTTCGGCCTTATATCCTACCATCACCACAACTTCTTTGATGCCCTGGGAAGAAAGGACAAGGAGTTGCCATTCTAGAATTGGGCGACCTGCTATTTCTACGAGACATTTTGGTCTCTCTTTAGTGTAGGGGAGAAGCCTCTTTCCTTGCCCGGCAGCTAAAATAATCGCTTTCATGGTTTTTTCAGCAACTTATACCCCTGTAGGGTTTTTCGCAATTCTCGTTTAAACTCCTGAGTATGGTAAAGGTCAAAAAAGTAGAAACAAAAAAAGAGCTCCGCCTTTTCTTGGAATTACCACAACGCATTTATAAAGATGATTCCGCCTGGGTTCCGCCTCTACTCTGGGAGAGACGGCGCTTTTTCTCTCGCCAAAACCCATTCTTTAAATATGGAGAAGTCGCTCTTTTTTTGGCCTACCAGAGCAGAGAGGTCGTAGGACGTATTTCAGCCCAGCTAAACCACCTTCATCTAGCCCGTTACGGCCCGGAAGGACATTTCGGGTTTCTGGAAGCAGTCGAGGATAAAGAGGTCTTTGAAAGTCTCTTTTGTGCTGTGGAAGAATGGCTTTCTGCCCGCGGTATGAAGAGGATCCTCGGACCTTTTAATTTTTCTATCAACCAAGAATGCGGCCTTTTGGTAAAAGGCTTTGATAACCCCCCAACTTTTTTAATGGGGCATGCCAGGCCTTACTATGCTACCATGCTTGAAGATCTGGGTTTCAAAAAGGCAAAGGATCTTTATGCTTACTTGATGAAACGGCATCCGCAAACATTAGAACGAGTAGAGAGACTTATCCCCAAAAGTAGCAAACATGTCCGAACGAGAACTATAAATAAAAAGAAATTAAAACAAGAACTTGAACTTCTTTTTACCATTTTTAATGATGCCTGGTCAGAAAACTGGGGTTTCCTTCCCTTTACCCGGGAGGATTACTCTTTTTTTGGTGAAAGCCTAAAATATCTTATTCCAGAAGATTATGTTCGCATTGCTGAGGTGGACGGGGAAACAGCAGCTTTTATCGTGGTCCTTCCGGATTTCAATGAGCTTTTAGCAGATTTTAACGGGCGCCTCCTTCCTTGGGGAATTTGGAAATTAATTTATCGCCTCAAGTTTTGTCCTCCTCGTCGGGCTCGGGTAGTCCTAATGGGGGTTTTACGGAAATACCAACGAAAACTTTTGGGCCCCCTTTTGATTCTGCGTCTTATAAAAGAGATCAAGGAGGTCCTCCTCGCCAGAGGGGTTGAAACTCTTGAGCTCTCATGGATTCTGGAAGACAACTACCGAATGTGCCGTCTTGCTGAGGCTCTTGGAGCCCGAATTTACAAAGTTTATCGTATTTACCAAAAGGAGCTTTTTTGATGAAAGCCCTTATTTTAGCTGGGGAAAGAAAAGAGAAAAGTCTTTTACTTAAAAACTTAGATATTTCCTTCAAAGCCCTTCTTCCAGTATGTGGTGTACCAATGTTCAAAAGGGTCCTTGAGGCCCTTGAGGAGACTTCAAGTTTTGAAGAAATCTACGTTTCTGCCCCTCCGAAACTCTTTGCTCCTCTTCAGGAGCTTTCTCACAGGCCTCTTTTTTTCTTTTCTCAAGCTCCCTCTCCCAGTTTGAGTGTTTTTCAAGCAGTGGAAAGGATTGGAAGTTTTCCAATTTTTCTTACCACCGCTGATCACGCCTTACTTGAAGGGAAGATAATTTCTTATTTTCTAGATAAGGCCCAAGAGAAAGAAAACGATTTGGGGGTGGGGGTGGTTCCTTTCTCTTTGGTAAAAGAAACCTATCCCGAGGCCCGTCGTACTACTTATCGGCTTCAAGAAGGGCGTTTTTGTTCAGCCAATCTTTATTTTATCTCCGGCCCAAATGCTAAAAGGGTTCTTCTTTTTTGGAGAAGACTCGAAAGACACCGTAAAAGCCCTCTTCGGATCATAAGTGCCTTTGGAATAAAAGCTCTTTTAAGATATTTTCGTGGCAACCTAGGAATTAAAGAGGCCTTTGCTGAAGTTTCTCGGGTGGTAGGATGTAGGATCTGTCCGGTTATACTGCCCTTTGCCCGGGCTGCTGTAGATATTGATGATGAATATGACCTACATTTGGCCCAGAAAATCTTACGCTGTGAAGAGGGGTGATTCCTTTGCAAAAACCTGTCTTTCGAAAGATGTTGACCTTGGCCAAGCCCTATTGGGGGCTCCTTTTAATAGCAATCCTTTTGAGTTTCATTGCCTCTGTGCTGTCAGGTTCTATTGCGTGGCTGGTCAAACCCGTTTTGGACCATATCTTTCTTGCCAAAAACTATCAGTATCTCAACTTTCTGCCCTTGATAGTTGTTGCCATCTTTTGTTTCCGGGGTCTAAGTGCTTTTTTTCAAGCCTATTTGATGCGTTTGGCTGCCCTGAGATTAGTAAACGACTTGCGTTTTAAACTTTATGCAAAAATTTTAAAGCTTCCGTTAAAAGAAATTTCAAGTGAAAGCACCGGGCGCCTAGTTTCTCGCGTTATAAATGATACCACAGCTTTAGAGCCTGTTCTGGGCGATATGTTTCGTACCTTAATGATCGAGGGCCTGACAGTAATTACCCTAGTGGCCATTGCCCTTTACAGACGTTTTGATTTGGCCTTATTAGCTTTAACCGTCTTTCCAGCAGTAGCAATCGGAGCTCGCAAACTCGGAGGAAAGGCTAGAGGAGCAAGAAGCCTTGCTCAAAAAGAAATGGCAAATGTTACCCATCAGGTAACTGAAAGCCTCCAGGGTCTTAAAGAGGTAAAGGTCTATCTCCAGCAAGATTATTTTTTGCGCCGCTTTCGCGAAAAACTTATCCTTTATTTGCGTCATCTCTTGCGGGTTACCAAATATCGAGAAGGTTCTCGTCTTCTGGTAGATCTCATGACGGGTCTTGGAGGGGCCTTGGTCTTCACTTACGGAGGATACCTCGTAATCAGGGGGCTAATGACCCCTGGAGATTTTTTTTCAGTCCTTACGGCTATCCTCATGATATTCTCACCCTTAAGACGAATTTCACGGGCTTATACAGGGATATATGATGCTTCAGCGGCCCTTGAGCGGGTAGAAGAGGTTTTTTCTCTCCCCGAAGAAAAAAGCGGTTCATACCAGGCTCATCCTCCTCAAAAAGGTATAACCTTTAAAGGGGTTTCCTTCCGTTACAATGAGGATCTGGTTTTAAAAGAGATCGATCTGGAAATTCCGGCAGGCAAGGTAGTGGCTTTGGTAGGGCCAAGTGGAGCCGGAAAGACTACTCTCGTCTCCCTTATACCTCGTTTTTATGATCCAACCTCTGGAAAAATATTACTCGATGGAAAAGACCTGCGCGAATTTGATCTTTTTTCCTTAAGGGCTCTCATTGGATTAGTATCTCAGGATATTTTTCTCTTCAACGCCACGGTTTACGAAAACATTGCCTTTGGCAAGCCAGGAGCCAGCCGTGAAGAGGTAATCGCAGCGGCCAAAATGGCTTATGCCCACGAATTTATCGTAAAGCTTCCTCAAGGTTACGATACCGTCCTGGGGCACAAGGGTTTTAACCTTTCAGGAGGTCAAAAACAACGGCTTGCTATCGCCAGGGCTATTCTCAAAAACCCCCCTATCTTGATTTTAGATGAAGCCACCAGTCACTTAGATGCTGTCTCGGAGCAAAAAGTTCAACAAGCTTTAGAGAAACTTATGCAGGCGCGAACTACCATCGTTATTGCTCATCGGCTTTCTACTGTGACCAAGGCGGACCTCTTGGTGGTTATGGACCGGGGTCGGATTGTAGCTCAAGGAAAGCATCAGGAACTCCTTAAGACTTCTCCCCTCTATCAAGAGCTTTACCGAACCTTTACCCTGGCAGCAGCAAACTCTTGAGAACTAAAAAAACACACCCAAATTTCTCTCAACTTTGCTCCCGCCCATTCCCCTCCTATGAGAAAGGGGCTAGGGATGTGGGGCTTACTTGGTGAGAAATTAAAATTGGTTGTTCCCTTGAAATATAACCTAGAATATTTTTCTTTCCGTACTAAACATAATTTGGACCTTTAAAACTTTGAGTCTGCCTCTTAAAGGCTTTATGGTAAACGATAAGTTATGAGGCTAAAGATTTTTCTGACTTTTTTGGCAATCTTTGCTCTTCTCTCCCCGGTGTTGGCGGTGGAGAAGGCTCCGAAAATAACCGACCGCGAAATCGTGGAGCGCCTCACCCGCCTCGAAGAAGGTCAGCAAAGACT
>Ga0256833_1001485_pt1 | contig 17259 bp, 22 predicted proteins | sample 356284metaG_FD_190535 | JGI IMG/M metagenome (GOLD analysis project Ga0256833, IMG submission 190535) | Hydrothermal vent microbial communities from Mid Atlantic Ridge, Atlantic Ocean - 356-284 | ecosystem: Environmental > Aquatic > Marine > Hydrothermal vents | place: Atlantic Ocean: Mid... | reverse complement strand
CCATGGTTGTCTCTGGTACAGCATCTATAATATCATCTTTATCCATATCAATAATATTCTTCAAGAGCTTCTCATGATTTTCTCGTAATATATCATTAAAAAGCGGTAGTTTGTATTCTAATCTTTTTAACTCTTTTTCAAAACTATCATCAGAAGTAAGTGCTGTTTCCATTGCTTTAACAAGTTCATTGATAAGCTTAGAAGTAGGTCCAAGATTTAAAAGTGCCTTCTTGAGTAGCTCTTTTTTGAAAGCAATTTTAAGGCGTTCATGTAGTATAGCTACAGCATCAGTCTCTTTCTCTAAAAAAGTATCCAAATCTTCACGCGCTTTCATCCACTCTTTTTTAGCTTTTTCTAATGCCTTAAAACTTTCAACTACCTGTTTCACACGCTTGTCATCTTTAGGAGCTTTTGCAGCCTCTTTTTCTTCTGCTGTCTCTTCTGCCGCATCATCATCATTAGAAGATTTTTCATCTTCAAAGCTTTTGAATAGCTCTTTTACGCGTCTTTCACGGTTGAGCAAAGGTTCTTTGTAATTAAGTATATAACCTATAAGATAAGGTACAGAACAGATAGCATCAATGATGATATCCTCTCCCTCTTCAATAGTTTGAGAGAGGTCTACTTCTTCTTCTTTGGTAAGGAGTGGGATTTTACCCATTTCTCGTAAGTACATACGTACAGGAGAGTCAGAACGACTCCACTCTAATACTTCTTTGTCTTTATGAAGATCAAATTCATCAACTTCTTCACCTGCGGCAAGTTTTTTTCTTGTATCATCACGTCTTTTTTTCTCTTTGTCTGTTAAAAATTGAGCATAATCGGATGCAGAAATAATTTCTATTTTGTTACTTTCTGAGAGTTTATGTATTTTTTTTGCTTGTGCAGCTGTAGGTTGTTTGCTGAACTCTTTCGCAATGTTTTCAAGTGTGATAACATCACCTTTTTTCTTGGACTTAAATATTGCCTCAATCTTGTTCATACTGTCTTTTGCTGCCATTTGAATCCTTGAAAATATAAAGCGATTTGCTTCAGAAATGATTAAGTTGGATTATACCGAAATTTCATTTATTGTTGGCATTAAATTTGATAATTTTTAAATTTTTGGCTATAATCGCGAAAATTTTACATAGGACACACCTATGGCTAAGGATGAACATTTGCAAGGTAAAGTTTGGAAATTTGGTGATAATGTCGATACAGACTTAATTATCGCAGCAAGATATCTCAATACTTCTGAGGCATCAGAGTTGGCAAAACATGTAATGGAAGATGCAGACCCAACATTTGTCTCTAAAATGTCTGCAGGAGATCTTATCGTAGCAGGTGAAAACTTCGGGTGTGGATCTAGCCGTGAACATGCCCCTATAGCATTGAAAGAAGCAGGTGTAGCTGCTGTTATAGCTCCAACATTTGCACGTATATTTTATAGAAATGCATTTAATATGGGTTTACCTATATTTGAGTTAGCTGAGGCAGCAGAAATTGCTGAGGGTGATACCGTACGAGTAGATATGGAAGCAGGAGAAGTCATCAATGTGAGTCAAGCCAAAACATATAAATTTACACCCATTCCAGCATTTATGCAAGAGTTGGTAGATGCAGGTGGACTTATTGAATTTGCTAAAAAAGAAATAAAACAGAAGGCTCAATAGTATGAAAAGTTATAAAATCGGTGTCATTAAAGGTGACGGGATTGGTCCAGAAATCATAGATGAAGCGATTAAAGTACTTGATGCTGTATCGGTTGCTGAAGGTTTTAATCTTAAATATGAAGAGATGCTTTTGGGTGGTGCTGCGATAGATGAAACGGGTATGCCTTTACCAGAGGAGACGATTCAGGGTGTTAAAAAGTGTGATGCAGTATTGTTTGGTGCGATTGGTGGTCCTAAGTGGGATGAACTTGATAGACATTTACGTCCTGAATCTGGATTGTTAGCCTTAAGAAAAGAGATGGGTACCTTTGCTAACTTACGCCCAGCAATGGTCTATGATGAGTTAGTGAATGCTTCTAGTCTTAAACCAGAGGTGATTCAAGGGGTTGACATCATGGTTGTGCGTGAGCTTACAGGGGGCATTTACTTTGGTCGACCACGTGAGTATCATACAGAGAAATCATATAACACCATGGTCTATACCCGTGAAGAGGTAGAGCGTATTGCTATAGTTGCTTTTGATGTTGCTATGCAACGTGACAAGCGTATCTGTTCTGTAGATAAAGCGAACGTGCTTGAAGTGAGTCAGTTTTGGAGAGATATTGTTGAAGAAGTAGCCAAAGAGTATCCAGAAGTAGAACTTACACATATGTATGTAGATAACGCTGCGATGCAACTTATCCGTGACCCTAAGCAGTTTGATGTGATTTTAACTGGCAATATTTTTGGTGATATCTTGTCTGATGCTGCTTCTATGTTGTCTGGTTCTATTGGCTTGCTTCCTAGTGCCAGTACAGGGAAAGGTGTAGGGTTGTTTGAGCCTATCCATGGGTCTGCACCTGATATCGCAGGACAGGGGATTGCTAATCCGTTGGCGACTATTTCAAGTGCATCTATGATGTTGAGATATGCTTTAGGTGAAACGACAGCTGCAGACAAGATAGATGATGCCATCAAAAAAGCACTTTCTGAGGGTTATCGTACAGGTGACCTTGGAAATTATGATGCCAAAGAGATTATGACATGTACAGAGATGGGTGATATTGTTGCCGATTATGCCAGTAGATAGGTTTTAGATTTTGGAAAAACGTGCAAGAGTACTCATCGACTGTGAAGATGCAAAAGGTTTGGTCTATAAGATTTCTAAACTCTTCTATGACAGAGATCTAAATATTGATAATAACCGCGAATATGTAGATAAAGAACATGGTCGTTTTTTTATGCGTACAATTGTCACAGGTCTTTTTGATATTCAAGAACTTGAAGATGAATTGCGTACAGTCGTACCTGTAGATGCACATATTAGGGTGATAGAACCTAAAGATAAAAAAATTATCCTTATGGTCACCAAAGAGTCTCATGCACTTGGAGACATACTCGTACGCCATGCAGATGGTGAACTGGGTGCACAGATAGAGTGTGTCATAGGTAACCATGACACACTCAAAGAACTTGTAGAACGTTTTGATATACCATTTATTCATATTTCTGCTGAGGGATTGAGTAGAGAGGATCATGAAAAAAAGCTTATGTCAGAAATTGATAAATTTACATTTGACTACATTGTCCTTGCCAAATATATGCGTATTTTAACCCCTACGTTTGTCAAAGCATATGCCTATAAAATTATCAATATTCATCACTCTTTCCTCCCTGCCTTTATCGGGGCTAACCCTTACAAACAAGCGTTTGAGAGAGGGGTAAAGATTATTGGAGCTACGGCACACTATGTGACAGATGATTTGGACGAAGGTCCTATCATCGCACAAGATACCATTCCTGTTAATCACCGTCTTACATGGAAAGATATGCAAAGAGCAGGTCGTGATGGAGAAAAGATAGTGCTTTCTCGTGCCTTGGCACTGGTATTAAATGATAGAGTGTTTGTCAATGGGAATAAAACAGTTATTTTTTAGCCTCTCATTAAATCACACGATAGTGTGCCTTGTCATCCCGAACGCCCTTGAAAACGGAGTGTTTCGAGAGGGATGACGATTTTTTTGCTTCGTTTTTTTCTAAAAAAAATGAAGAGAGAAACAACGCCACGAGTTAAATATATGGCAATTAGGAGAAATAGTTATATGTTTAATATCGTATTGGTAGAACCACAAATCCCGCAAAATACAGGTACCATAGGTAGACTTTGTGTCAACCTGGGTGCGACACTTCACCTCATAAAACCCCTTGGTTTTGATATAGATGACAAAGCAGTAAAGCGAGCAGGACTTGATTATTGGAAGCATCTAGACCTTGTGGTGTGGGAGAGTTTTGAAGCGTATCTCGAAAAACATCCTATTGGTACAAACTCCTATATGGGTACAACCAAAACAGACAATCTTTACTTTGATGTAGCTTTTCAAAAAGGTGACCATATACTTTTTGGTGCAGAGACAAAAGGCATAGACGAAAAGTTACTTTTGACATACCCTCAGCAATGTATTACTATCCCAATGGGTGGCAAAGGTAGAAGTCTAAATCTTGGGGTAAGTGTAGGCGTAGTAATATATGAAGCACTTCGTCAAAATTATAGTGGATTTCAAAAAATTACTATTGAGAATAGTTTAGAGGAGAAATAAATTTATGTTATTTGGTGATATATTTTATATTGTATCTATTGTTTTATTTGTCTATTTGACTTTTGGTATTGTAAGAAATTATTATAGAAATAAATTTGATGATGAGGGTAGACGTATTGATATGCTAGATAAAGATAAAGAGGATAGATAACCTCATTTATCTATATTTTCTATATTTACTTTTTTGGTAGAGTGCTAGTGCCTGTGGCATAAGACTCTTGATGTTAGCTATACGATTGCTTGGCGCAGGGTGTGTCGAGAGATACTCAGGTACTCTTTGTCCATGCTTACTAAATTTACTCCAAAAACTTAGTGCAGCTCTTGGGTCATAGCCTGCTTCTGCCATAAGCATAAGACCAATACTGTCTGCTGCTGTTTCATTTTGACGAGAATAAGGTCTTATATATCCTAATGTTGCACTTTGTCCATAGATATTATTGACGGTTTGGGCAGTCTGTTTGCTAATACCTGCCACACTCATACCTACTTGAAGAAGGGCACCGACCAGACCTGCTTTTTGTTGACGTGCTGCTGATTTTACACCATGGGAACGTAGTGCATGTGCTACTTCATGTCCTATTACAGCTGCCAATTCTGCTTCATTGGCTGCATATTTAAATAGTCCAGTGTAGACAAAAACTTTCCCTCCAGGAAGTACAAAAGCATTGGCTGTTTTAGGATTATTTACAAGATGGTATCTCCATTGAAAATCTGGACGACCTGAAACAGAAGCTATGCGTGAACCTACATTACGTACAGCATTATAATATTTACCACTTCTTACGAGTTTTACTTTTTGTAATAGTTGTCGTTCTTGTTGTGCACCTAGACTGCTCTCCTGTTGTGGTGACATTTTCCCACTCATACATCCTGAAAGTGCAATTAAAGAGCCACTGATTAAAATAGTTTTTAAGAATCTATGCATTTTTATCCTTCCCTCAATTGAATTAAAAATTATAACTGAAAATAAATTAACTTTAGCAAACCTGCGATTTACCAACATTTAGATAAAATCATATCAATAACTTTTACTAGGAAATGCTACAATGACACAACCTTTACTCATAGAAATTGGTGTAGAAGAGCTACCCGCCATTCCACTACTTAAAATCGTAAAAAACATAGAAAAATCATGGGCAAGTATCTTAAAAGAATATAACCTGGAGAATGATTTTGAATTTATCTATACGCCTAGAAGATTGGTGCTCAAACATAACGCTATGCCTACCAAGCAAGCGGATGTTGAGGTGGAGTTTTTTGGGCCTCCACTCGTAGCAGCACTCAAAGACGGTGAGCCTACCAAAGCTGCGGAGGGCTTTGCACGTAAGTGTGGCGTGAGCTTTTCTGAGCTGGGTCGTGGTGAGAAAAACGGCAAAGAGGTACTCTACTTTAAAAAAGAAGAGAAAGGTTCTGAGACTACCAGCTTGCTCCAAGAGATGCTAGAAAAATGGATAGCCTCTATGGCATTTGGAAAGATGATGCGTTGGGGTAGCCGTAGTGATGAGTTTATCCGTCCTATCAGATGGCTACAGGTACGTTTGTCTAATGCTTCTGTGCCTGTCACACTCTATGGTGTAGACGCAGATACTAAAACCTATGTGCACCGTATGGTGAGCTATGACGCAGTGGAAGTAGTGAACATTGATGCTTATGAGGGTATTTTGGCAGAGGGTGCAGTGATGCTACATCCTCATGCACGTGAAGCGAAAATATTGGCTGAGTTTGATGCTTTAGAAGCAGAACACAACATTATTATAGAAAGAGACCATGCGCTTTTGGCAGAGGTCGTCGCGATTACGGAAAACCCTAAAGCTTTGGTGGGTACTTTTGATGAGCTCTTTTTGGAGCTACCACCTGAAGTGATTATCACCTCTATGAAAGAACATCAACGCTATTTTCCCGTCTTTGAAAGTGGAAAAATAGCTAATAAATTTGTGGTAGTCTCTAACGCTTATACGGACGACTATGCTAAAGTGGTAGCAGGGAATGAGCGTGTACTTAAACCTCGTTTAGCAGATGGGCTCTTCTTTTACCAAAATGACCTCAAAAATGGTCTGAGTACTGATGGACTAGAAAAAGTACAGTTTATTGATGGACTTGGTACATTGGCGGACAAAATAGAGAGAGAAAAGAACATTGCTATGCGTCTTTTGGGGCTTTATATGGAGAAAGTAGAAGCGGGGACAGGTAAGAGCAATGTAGAACTAGAAAAACTTATGGACAGAGCAGTCAACCTTGCCAAAGCTGACCTCATGTCTGAGATGGTCTATGAGTTTACAGAACTCCAAGGGCTTATGGGCTACTACTATGCCAAAGCACTGGGTGAAGATGCATTGGTGTACAACGCCATAAAAGAGCAGTATATGCCAGTAGGGGAGGGTGCAGAACTTCCAAGGTCTATTTTCTCTTCTATCGTGGCAATGTCTGCAAAGCTAGATACATTGATGGGACTCTTCTCGGTAGGCAAAATACCTACAGGAAGCAAAGATCCTTTTGCCTTGCGTCGTGCAGTCAATGGTATTGTGCGTATCATTACGGCGTTTGATTTGTCATTTAACATAGATGACATCATCACACTACTCAAAGCCAACTATGATGACTTCGATACCAATCTCCTGACAGACTTTATCATCGAGCGTATCAATAAATCCCTCGATGCCAATCCATCGGTGATAGCTGCCGTGCTTGCCAGTGGAGAGAGAGACATCAACGAGATAGCCAAAAAAGTATCTGCACTCAATGCAATAGTCTCATCAGATACCTTTAAAGAGCAGTTCTCTACCTTTAAACGTGTGGCGAATATCTCAAAAGATGTAGACCTAGAAGCAGATTTAACCATAGACACCACACTCTTCAAAGAAGATGCAGAAGTCACACTCTACAACGCCTATGAAAAAGTTATCAACCAAGACTACACAGACTACAAAGCACAGTTTGAAGCCTTGTTTGGTCTGAAGCGTGAGTTAGATGGGTACTTTGATGATGTAATGGTCAATGCTGAGGATGAAGCGTTGAAAGTAAATAGATTGAATACGATTGGGTCTGTGTATAAGACGTTTAAGGGAATTGCGGATATTAAGGAGATTACGGTTTAGTAAAACCTATATAAAGGTATTAAGTGAAAAATTTATTAATTTTATTATTGCTAATGTCAGATTTATATGCAAAAGTAGCAATAACCAATAGTGACTACACAAACTCAAAACTAATTTTAGGCTACTGGAGTTTAGCTATGTCAGAAGATAATTTTACCTTCTATGGCGAATATCTATATAAAGATAATGGAACAAAAGAAGGAATATTTGAAGTTTGTACAAATAAGAAATGTACATTAATATTTTTTGAAAGTAAATGGAAAATAAAAAATGGTTTTTTAATTTCTTCAGTGGTCAAAAGTTCATCAAAAGATTTAACTGCAGGAACAATAATCAAAGATAAAATTCTTAAACTTGATAAAAAGGTAATGATATTACTATCTGATGAGGGAAAAGAACAAGATATAAGGTTAGATAAACCTAAATTTTTTAACTCGTTCCACCTCTCCCGAGGTGGAATGCATATAGAAATTTAAATCATAAAATAACTCCCAATACTCAATAATATTGTGTATGCATTCCCACTCAAGAGAGTGGGAACGAGAGCTAGAAGGAAATCTATGCCTAAAACCTACGACACCATCATCATCGGAGCAGGCATCGCAGGTGCGACACTGGCACATACCCTCAGCAAACAAAATCAAAAAGTACTGGTAGTAGACAAAAACGGCATCGCTTCTGGTGGGTCAGGGGCTGCTGGGGCTTTTGTTTCTCCTAAGATTGGGAAGGGGTCAGCTCTTCAGAGCTTGACCAATGAAGCCTTTGTTTATGCTAAAGACTTTTACCTACGTACCTGTCCAGAGCACTTTCACCAAACAGGGGTGATACGTACACCTAAAGATGAAGTAGATGCGAAGAAGTTTTTTGAGTATGAAAAGTATAATGAAAATAGCTACGAATGGTACAGTAAAGAGAAGCTTCAAACTTTGGGTATAGAAGCAGGGTTTGATAGTTTTTATTTCCCTGAAGCAGGGGATTGTAATGCGCCACAAGTTTGTGCATATTTATTGAGAGATATAGAAGTACAAATAGCCGAAGTTTTAGAAATGAAACAAAAGAACGGACAATGGAAACTCCTACTTCCTACTTCCTACTTCCTCACTCATAATGTAATCCTAGCCACAGGCTACAAAAGCACACTAGCCGATCTACGCTATATGGGTATACGAGGCACATGGGGTACACGTGGAGACTACCGTTCTAAACTAGATTTACCAGTGAGTATACATCAGGCGATGTCAGTGGGTGCAAATGTAAATGGTATCATCAAACTGGGTGCCACACATGAGAAAGGGGTGAAAGCACCTATACCCTGTAATACAAAAATGGTAGAAGCTTTAAAAGAAAATGCCTCGTCACTCGTAAATACCAGTGATTTAGAACTTCAAAAAATATTTTGTGGGATGCGTGCAGGCTCGAAAGATTATTTCCCTCTCGTAGGTAGGGTGATTAATGTGCCTTATATGTTAGAGACCTATCCTGCTGTTGTGCGTGGTGCCAAACCAGCGTTGGAGTATGTGGATAATCTGTATGTGTTGAATGGACTAGGTGGACGTGGCTTTGTTTTTGCTCCGTTGATGGCAGAGATATTGACTAAACATATCACTGAAGATAAAGAGATAGATAAAAGGGTCAATCCAGATAGATTGTTTTTGAAGTGGTGTAGAAAATTCATGTTATGATGTTATCAAATTGATACTAAATTATTTTATACTTTTTTATCATAAAAAAGGATAAAAAATGGAAAGTGTATTTTTGGTCAATAAATTTGAAGATGGATGGGATATGATTGATTTAGAAAGTGATATTTATACACAAGAGGAGTATTGTGTAGATGTACTTGAAATTCCTGATGAAAAAATCTATGGTACCGAGATGATTGGTATTGGATTACTAGAAATAGTTTTAACTGACATTGAAGAACCAGAGTTAGAAGAGGATTGGTATATTAATCTTCATAGGATTTCTGCTTAGTATTTCTTAGCTATTTGGTTTATCCCATGTTTCCCACAAAGGTTGTTCACTTACATGTGGAAAACCATCGAGTATCTCTTGGGGTTGAAACTTTGGTTTATAAGCAAACGCTTTACAGCCATCTACCCAATATCCCAAATATATCCATGGAAGCTCTAGTATATTGGCAAGTTTTATTTGATAAAGCAGAGAAAATGTACCTAAGGAGTAGCGTGCATAGTCAGGGTCATAATAGAAATATATAGAACTTATACCATCCTCTAGTATATCTATGAGGTCAACACCTACAAGATTATCATCTATAATATAAAGCACTTCTTTACCAAAATCATGTGCCCCTTCTACAAAATTTTCATGATACTCACGTTGTGAAATATTTCGATGCTGCCAACCATCAGTTTGACTTTTGTGAGCATGATATTTATTATATAGATCTATATGTGCTTGTGTGAGTGTAGGTTCTTGTACAATGATTTTAGTCTCAGCATTACGTCGGATTGCTTTACGTTGAGATTTGGTATAGTGGTAATTTTGAGTATCTATACGAATACTTTTACATTCATTACACCCCTCACAAATAGGGTGAAAGAAGTATTTTCCAAAACGTCTCCAGCCACGATCTATAACAGCAGTCGCAAAGGTTTTTGAGGCTTTTTCGACATATTTATAATGCATACGAACTTTTTTCCCAGGGATATAGGCACATGCATAGTCAAGCATGGAAAAGTCTGTTGATGGTGGGTTTAGTAAATCTCTGTCAAGTTCTTCATTCATAATCGCGATTATACCCAATTTGTTGTAAAATTACTCAAAAAATAGAGGTAGTTATGTTTCTTTATCAACCTACATCTGGGTACTGTTACAATAGTGACTCTATTTTTCTTTATCATTTTATCTCTTCATTTAAACCCAAGGGTTCACTGTTGGATGTAGGTTGTGGTGTGGGAATTATATCCCTACTTCTAAGTCGTGATTTTAATCTCAATACAACCATTATAGATAAACAAGAAATGATGCTAAATTATGCAATCCACAATTATAAACTCAATGTATTAGAAGTGAAAAGCTATTTGGAAGATTATGCACAGTTAAAAACAGATGAGAGATTTGATTATATTGTTTCTAATCCACCCTTTTATGATGAAAAAGTACAACAGAGTCAAGAGACACATTTAAATATATCAAGATATGCACAACATCTTCCTATTGAAGATTTTATTCACACTACCAAATCTCTTTTAAAACCCAGGGGGTGGTTTATTTTCTGTTATGATGCAAAACAGATTGACATACTTTTGTATCATCTGCGACTCAATGGGATTAATCCTGAAAAGATTCGGTTTGTGCACTCTAAAATGGATAGAGAATCAAAACTTGTGATGATAGCTGCACGTAATAATTCTAAATCCATGACGGCCATATTGCCACCATTTGTTGTGTTTGATGAAAAAGGCATCTATTTGGATGAAGCAGAAGAAGCATTTAAAAAAGCTAATACTTATAGTATTAAGGGAGATTTTTAGGTATTAGATTATGTTTTGACTAAAATAAAGTTAAAATATCTATATATTTTGAGGGAGAAGGATAATGAATAATAAAGTGAAATATGTACTATTGAGTGTAATACTTGCAATCTTACCTCTTATGGCGCAAAAGGAGATAGTAGTAGATCTTTATCAACAAAAAGCATATGCACTAGAAGATGGAAATATTGTCTTTGAAGGAAAAATATCATCTGGTATGTTAGGAAGAGATACTCCTGAAGGTGATTATAGAATTTTGCAAAAAAAGAGACAGCATCGTTCTAATTTGTGGCCAAAACCAAATGGTGGAGCAAAAATGCCTTATATGTTACGGCTAACCAACAGTGGCATCGCAATGCATTTAGGTAATACTTCAAGAAGAGCTGCATCACATGGTTGCATACGAATGCAAAATGGTTTTGCACAAAAGATGTTTAAGTGGGCAAAGGTTGGTACCATAGTACATGTAGATGGAAGTGCACAAAACTATAATAATATAACTAGTTCTGATTACGCAAGTGATTATGCGATTATTGATTTCCACGATTAATTTTAGAGGTAATACTTAGGTAATACTTTTATGCTATACTTACATTTCAAATTTAAAAATAGGAAAACACAATGAAAAAAATCGTATTAATCGCTGCTTTTGCAGCAACAGCAGTATTCGCAGAGACAGCAGCAGTAGACGCAGTAAAAGACGCAGCCGTAGCTGAAGGAAAATCTCAAGTTGTATCTGAAGTAAAAGAAGCAGTTACAGAAGCAACAGCATCTGAAGCAAATGCATCTGAAGCAAATGCAACTGAAGCAGCTCCTGCAATGTAATTCAAAAGTTGTGGTAGCTTAGCTGCCGCAACATCTCTTCATTATTTTAAACCAATCCCTATCAAATACTTTTTTAATATACGCTTCATGATGAGGTACCCCACATCCTGCACAATTTTGATGTATGGCATTTTCACTTATGTATTGACCACCATCTTTTGAGTCTATATCACAGGTAGAGTAGAGGGTTTTCTCTTCTATTTTTTTGAAACCTTTATCGTCAAACCTAAAGTTGGGACAGGCGCAGAGATAGCAGTTGAGTGCTTTCATGTCGTGACATTTTTTATTGTCTGCATAGAGAGGGCAGAAATCTGGCTCTTTTTCTACCATGTTTTCAAACCTGAAGTAGTGTATGACTTCCTCGTCGCTGAGGTGTGTGAGTTTTTTCATAATCGCTTTGTGTTTGTTGCCATGTTCTAAGAACCATGATTTATATGACATTGTCTATCCTTATATGTTCGAGGTAGGCTATAGAGTTTTTGGCATAGCCTAGTAAGCCCATCATCTTTTGGAGGGTACCTCCATGGGAGCAGATGAGTATCTCTTTGTTTGTAGGTAATTCTTCTAAAAAGGCTTTAATACGCGCTTCAAAAGCCTCTTGGCTTTCATCGCAAATGTATTCATGCCACGTGGCTCGCTCTTCAATGTAGCTTGATTTGTAAGAGGGAAGTTTTTCTATTTCATTAAAGTTAAGCCCCTCTATCTCTGCTTTGAAGCGTACTTCACGTAGGCGTTCGTCTGTGATGTAGTCATCCATACCCATCATCTCTAAAGTCTGCTGGCATCGTACCAGATCAGAGGAGTAGATGAGGTCAAACTTTTGTTTAGTAAGCAGGGCGACTTTTTGTGCATTAAATAAAGTAGGGTCGATGTCTATGTCTCGCCATCCGTTGTAGCGGTGTGAGTGTTTCTTCCCCAGTGGGGCATGGCGTAAAAGTGTTAGAGCCATAGTGCAGCTCCCAGTAGAAAGAGTAGGGTCTCTGTATTCTCGAGGGTGGTGCCTAGCACGTCACCATTGAGAAAGCCAAGTTTTTTTCCTAGTGTATTGGCAAAAAAGTAGCTAAAGAGTAAGCCAATACCAAGCAGCAGTAAAAAGTGCCAGCTAGCTAAAAATACCCCTATGCCTGTGAAAAGTAGTAGTGAAGAGAGAAAGTGGGTTTGGGTAAAGCCCTCTTGTATCTTGCCAATGAAAGAAGAGCGAAAAGTCTGTGTAAAAAAGAGTAGCAAAAGCCCCAAACGGCTAATGAGTAAAATAGAGAGGAAATATGCCCATCCACCATGTAGTAACAGTGTGACAATCCCAGCTACTTTTATAAGCATGATTCCTACAGCCCAGAGTACACCCATCGCCCCAACTGTAGGCTCTTTGATGATTTCAAAGGCATCTTTGCCAGAGTGTTTTGCATAGAGTGCATCTGCAACATCCATAATGGCTTCGGTATGTAAAAAGCCATAGAGCATCATATATATAACCCCTGCAAGCAAGGCAGCAAGCCATTCAAGAGAGGAGAGTAGTGTAAATATACCTACACTCAAACCTCCAAGAACTAAACCCCCAAGCGGTAGCCAAAAGAGCATAGAGGCAAGTACTTTTGGGGTACTAAGGTCATCATTTTCATTAAATTTTACAGGTAAGATGGTGAAGTAGGAGAACATAAATTTTAACCCTAAGTATATATCTTTCAAAGTAGTACTCCTAAGCCCAATAGTATGATAACAAATATATCCAATCTTGGTTGTAAAGCAAGTGCATTTTGGATGTCTTTTTGGGTAATTATTTCTCTACCTTCGCCAAAAAAAGGTTTGAGCTTTATTTTTCCAAAGTATGAGGTATCACCTCCGAGCTTCACGCCAAGAGAGAGTGCCATAGCAGAGATGGGATAGCCAGCATTAAGGCTCTCATGTTTCGAGCCTTGTGTCCAAATTTTGCGTAGGGACAGACCCAAGTGTCTGCCCTTAAGTAATACAATCAAAATAGCCGTCACACGCGCAGGAATATAATTCACCACATCATCCAGCTTCGCAGCAAATTTTCCAAACTTCTCATAGCGTTTATTTCTATAGCCTACCATAGAGACAAGCGTATTGATAGCCTTATAGACAAATGCACCCCAAAGTCCAAAAAATATGAGGTAAAACAGTGGAGCGATGACCCCATCTGAGAGATTTTCGGCATAGGTTTCTATGGCTGCTTTGTTGATGTCTGAATCACTTAAGCGTTCCGTATCACGGCTGACAAGGTATTTGATGTGCTGTGGGTTGGTGATGATGTCTTTGACCGAGTCATAGAGCATTTTGGATGCGATGGTTGTCGAAGCAATCACTCCTTGTAGGAGTGAAGTGAAGAGTGAAGAGTGAAAAGTGAAGAGTGTCTGTATGGTGTAGCTGATAGTAAATGTGATAAATAATAAAGAGAGTGTAAGTACCATGCCTCTTATTACACTGTTGGCATAAAAGTTTTTCTCAAACCATGAGATATAGTCTCCCATCAAAATCACAGGGTGACGTATAAACCCAAATTCTCCAAAAATTCTGTCTATCATATAAACGATGAGGGCTGTTTCAAAGTACACTACTAAGTATCCTCTCTTTATCTAAATAACTAAGCATCGTCTCTACAAAATCTTCAATCTGCTTATGGCTATAGTTCTCAAACCAATCATCTACAAAAAGCCCATGGCTAAAGGTACCATAGAGTTTGTCTGTTTTGTATTCGCTAGGGTACTTGGCTGAAGTACCATGGTGTATCTCGTATGTTGCTCCCTCACGTTTGAGTATCTTCTCTTTTTGAAAAATGATATCATCGTCTATGAATCCAAGTGCTTCTATATTTGTAGCTGTCTCTACTTCTACACAGGCATCATCGATAATATGTTTAAACATCATCTGGTATCCTCCGCAGATACCGATGAGGTGTATTTTTTTCTCTTTATGATGGGCTTGTATCTGTGCAAAAAGCCCTGTCTCTTTGAGCCACAGTAGGTCTTGGATGACCAGTTTGGAGCCGGGTAAAATGATACACTCATAATCTGACAAGTCTACATTGGAGGTAATGAAACTCACGCAGGTATTGACATCGGCAAGGAGTGGTTCAAAATCGGTGTAGTTTGCCATGGTGGGGTAGGCGATGACGGCTACTTTTTTTGTGGCGTTGCTACACTCTTGTGCATAGCCCATAAGGCTTTGAGAGTCTTCGAAGCCTAGGTTGAGTGCTTTGTAGGGCAGTACGCCCAGTACAGGGAGTTTGAACGCCTCTTCGATGATGCGTACCCCTTCATCAAACAGACTTCTGTCTCCTCTAAATTTATTGATGATGACCCCTATGACATTGGCTTTGAGTGCTTCAGGTAGGAGATGATAGACCCCATAAATGGAGGCAAATACCCCACCTTTTTCGATGTCTGCTACGAGAATGATTTTTGTATTGAATTCTGTGGCTATGAAGATATTGGAGAGGTCTTTGTCCATGAGGTTTAGCTCTACAGGACTGCCTGCACCTTCTGCTACGACACAATCGTAGTGTGTATCTAGGTAGGCATAGGCTTCTTTTACGATGGGTTTGAGACTGTCTAAATCACGATAATACTCTCGTACATCTTTACTGCAGACAGCCTTGCCTCCGACGATAAGTGAAGCTGAAGAGCCTCTACCCGATTTAAGTAACACGGGGTTGTTGTGCCATGAGGTCGGTACATCCAAAACCTTGGCTTGGAAGTATTGTGCGATGGCTATCTCTGAGAGGTCATCTGATACATGGGCGTTGTTGGAAACATTTTGGGCTTTAAAGGGTGCGACTGTGTAGCCTGCTTGTTGGAGTATGCGTCCTACTAAAAAGGTGACAGTCGATTTACCTGCATCACTCGAAGTACCAAAGATGGAGATATTATGCATAGAGTGCCTCTCTAAATTTGTGCATAGTAGGGAGTGATTTTATAGCGATGCGTACATGAGAGTCATCAAGCCTATCTCTATCTATATGCACGAGGTCATACCCAAACACAGTTGCCGCTTGGGGTTTGACAAAGTTGATATTGGAGGAGAGGTCTATCACCTCTTCTACACGACATCCAGCCTTTTTTGCAAAGTTTTGGATGTCTCCTCCGTGTTGATAGGTGGTCATTGTCTCTTAGTGTTTTAGCAGCAGTTGCTGTGCATCTTGTCCAGAGGGTGAAATCTGATGCAGGTACGTAGACTCTATATAGCGTTTTTTAGATTCTAAATCTTTGATGCTTTGTTTTAGTATTTTAATTTCTCTTTCTATAGGTTCGATAAGGAGTAAAATATTTTGTTTTTGAAGCTCATGTTCTAGTAATGAAATTTCAACATTTTCTATCTCAAATGCTACAGTTTTGAGAGCATTTTTTCTGCTACTTATGATATGCTCATGTTTATCATCTGCTTGGCTGAGTTGTTTAAACTCTGTTTCAAGCTCTGTGATGATGAGAGATTTTTGAACCCACTCTTGGGTGAGCCTTTCTAGCAGACGTAAAGTATAGTCTATATCTTTTTCATGTATTTCTAATGTGGCAATGTGAGGTGCTTTTTCTTTTAACAGGACATTGAGTTGGTTATGCAATTTTTCTAGTGCATGTGTACAGCTATGAAGCTCATTGGCATAAGAACGAATATTCTCTTTGTATAGGTTATCCAGTCTACTAAGCGCCATAGTCACTTCTGCTTTGACTTGAGAGGAAGTGTCATTTTTTGATGTGGGCGTCTCTTCTATACGCATAGGGGTATGTAAAGTGGATGTATCTTTCATCTTCTCTCCTAGATAGCAGAAACGTTTTGACGCTTCTTCTCAAGCGCTTCTATTTTTGCCACGACTTGGTTTTTGGTACCTTCTTGGATTTTACGTTCTAAATCCGCAATAGTATGTTTTAGGGTAAATATCTCTTTTTCTATCTCTTTATCTTTTTTAAATAATGATGTTTCCGTATCTCTTTGCTGTTTTTCATAGTGAGTGATTTGTGCCTCTTTTGTTTCTATGATTTTTTGCTGTTTGTTACATTTATATAGAAAATAAGCATAGGTCACCATAAGTGCCAGCATTAAAAAAAGCATAATCAGATAGATTGATGCACTATGAATCGTCACTTCTGCGGCGTTGCTAGCATAAAGTGTATGGATGCTCAATAGGCTTAGTAGTAGATATTTCATAAGGTGTTCCTTGAATTCAATATAGGGAATGATAGCAAATTCATGATTATTAGGGGCTTTAGAGATACCCTTTATTTGAGCCGTATCTCCAACCCCAACTTCACTTCATAGACTTCATCACAAAGCTGTGCCAGCTTCTGCCCAATGATACCAGACCTATCGACATACTTTCGACTAGAGGCATCTAGTGGTATCACCCCAGAGCCTACATCGTTAAGTACGAAGATAATATGGGCATCTTTGGCACAGAGGGCTTCTACCTCTGCTAAGAGTGTTTCTTCATGTTCCTCTAGGGTATTGAGTATCCACATACTCATACAGTCTATGAGGTAGGTGTTGCCATCATTTACCACAGCATTTAAATCTCTAGGCTCTTCTATGGTAATGAAGTTTTCTTCTCTTTGTGCTTGATGCTTCCCTATACGCACCTGCATCTCATCATCCCCATAGC
>Ga0256833_1001484_pt1 | contig 17282 bp, 13 predicted proteins | sample 356284metaG_FD_190535 | JGI IMG/M metagenome (GOLD analysis project Ga0256833, IMG submission 190535) | Hydrothermal vent microbial communities from Mid Atlantic Ridge, Atlantic Ocean - 356-284 | ecosystem: Environmental > Aquatic > Marine > Hydrothermal vents | place: Atlantic Ocean: Mid... | reverse complement strand
ACCCACCCGCATCGAGCAGCACCTCAAGGATTTCCACCGCCCCAGGGTTAGGATTGATCGCGGCCGAAAAGACTGGAGTCCAGCCTTCTGCACTGAGCTCCGAAGGCGAGAGGCCCGCCTTCAGCAGCACCCGCACCGGCTCGGGCCCGGAGGCGTTGGCGGCGGCCAGGTGCAGTGCGGTCACCCCCCCTTTGCGCGCGCGGTGATCGAGGTGGGCTCCGGCGGCGAGTAGCAGAGCGATCTTCTGAGCTGAACCGGAATAGGCTGCGGTCAGCAGCGGGGTCCAGCCGTCCACGTCCTCTGCCTCCAGCGGTCCACCCAGGTCGATGAGCGTGGCCAATATATCGGTTTTAGGGTTGCCCCGCGCCGCGAAGTGCAACGCGGTTTCTCCATCGGGACCCGCGAGGTCGAGGTCGGCTCCGGCCGATACGAGCTGGCGAAGGATTTCGGGGTAGGGGGTTGCATAGGCCGCCACCATCAGCGGCGTGAACCCCTCCCGATCCCGTGGATCCAGCGGTAGACCCTCGGCCCGCCAACGGTCAAGCAGCACCGCGAAGGTCTCAGGGGTGGCCGCCTGCGCCGCCGCGTGCAGCGGCGTCTCCCCCTCGCCGTCGCTGAAATCGAGGGTCTCGACCTTGTCCAGCAGAACCGTGAGCCGCTGGGGGTCGAGGGTGAGCCAGTACTCGGTGTCGAGCAAAGCCTTGGCGGTACCCCCCATAGCAGAAGGATACATTACGAAGAAGATTGCTGCTACTGTGTATACAAACGTCTTCACAAACCGCTTCATGTGTTTACTCTAGCATGAGCGGAAAGAAGAATCGGGCCATCTCCCACCCCTGCTGCAGTCTTCCAACTCTACGCCCCATTACGAGCAAAGCGCCCGTGCAGTAGGGGCGTGAACCCCTACTGCCCGCGCCTGGGGGCCGCACGAGCCCCTCAGCCTATCGACGTTCCGGGTGCAGGCCGATGGGGTAGAACGCCAGGCCCAGGTCGGTATCGGCGAGGTCGGGGTTCTTCATGAGCAGGTTCCATGGGTAGGCGCCCGCGGCGTCGGGCACGGCCGCGTCCACGCCCAGGTCCACGAGAAGGAGCAGGGGCTCCTCGTCGTAGGAAAACTGCGCGGCGATGTGCAGCGCGTTGCGCTCGAGCTTGCTACGGGCGTTCACGTCGGCGCCCAGCTCCGCGAGCGTTCTCAGGGCGCCCCCGCTCCCGGCCCGGGCCGCGGAGAGGAAGGGGGTCCAGCCGTCGCCGTCGCGGGCCTCCAGGTCGGCCCCCAGCTTCACCAGGGCGCGCAGGGCGTCCGGGTCGTCCGCAAGGCGGGCGGCCACGTGCAACGGCGTTTCCCCCAGCCCGTTCCGGGCGTTGACGTCCGCCCCCAGCCGCGCCCAGACCTCGTACCCCCCGTTTCCCTGGGCGGCCGCGTGGTGCAGCGCGGTCCAGCCCCAACGGTCGGCGGCCTGCGGGTCGGCGCCCAGACCGACCAGCGTACGCGCCACCTCCATGGAGCCGCCCGACTCGGCCAGCAACACCAGCGGCGTCTTGCCCGTGCGGTCGCGGGCTTCCAGATCGGCCCCGGCCTGCACGAGCAGGCGCACGATCTCCGGGGACGCCCCCGTGGCCGCGCCGTGCAGGGGCGTCCAGCCGTCCTCGTCGCGGGCCTGCGGGTCGGCGCCGCGATCCAGTAGCAGCGCCACGGTGGCGGGCCGCCCGCCCGCCCGCGCCGCGACGTGCAGCGGCGTTTCGCCGATCCCGCTCGCCGCCGCGACCGAAGCGCCCGCGTCCAGCAGCGCCGCGGCCACGGTTTCCGCCCCCTCGTTCTCGTTGGACGCGGCGGCGAACAACGGCGTCCAGCCCTCCGCATCGGGCTCCGAAGGCGAGAGGCCCGCCTCCAGCAGCACCCGCACCGGCTCGGGCCCGGAGGCGTTGGCGGCGGCCAGGTGCAGAGGGCCCACGCCCTCCTCCGTGCGCGCTCCGGGGTCGGCACCGGCCTCGAGCAGCAAGGCGATCTTAGCCGCGGATCCCGAGGCGGCCGCGCTGAGCAGCGGCGTCCAACCGTCCTCGTCCTGCGCCTCCAGTTCGGCTCCCAGCCGCAGGAGCTCGGCGAGCACCGCGGGCTCCGGGTTGAGGCGCGCCGCCACGTGCAGCGGACGCTCGCCGTATTCGCCGGCCCGCTCCAAGTCGGCCCCCGCCTCCACGAGCAAGCGGACCGCTTCGGGGTTGGGGTTGTACCGGGCGGCAAGGTGCAGGGGGGTCGCCCCCTCCGCGTCGGCGACGTCGACCGGCAACCCCTGCTCCCGCCAGCGCTCGAGCAGGAGCGCGAGCGCCTCGGGGGAGGCCGCCTGCGCCGCCGCGTGCAGCGGCGTCCAGCCCCCCTCGTCGCCGAAATCGAGGCTCTCGACCTCACCCAGTTGCACGGAAAGCTGCTGGGAACTGAGCGCACTCCAGTACTCGGGGTCGAGGAAACGCTCGTTGGTAGTGGCCGTGACTATCGAAAATGCTGCGAACAGAAAGATAGCTGCATGTACGAAGAATCGTTTCACTACTGTACGTTAGCATGAGCCGGGAAGCGCTGCTACCCTGTCGCCGCCCGGAGCTTCGCACCTGCGCCGTACGGCCCTCTCTGCGGGTCAAGCCAACGGACTTTTCATCACCGGCTTCCGTAGACTGAGGCGTGCGCTTCCTCCTTCTCGCCGTCCTGCTGAGCGCCTGCGCCCTCCAGCCGAGCGCTGGGGCAGGTGGCTCCGGCCGGGCTCCTGCCGATCCCAGGCCGCTGCGCCCCTTTCCCCAGCACGTCGCCTACCCCGGGCAACGGCTGCGGCCCGGCGGGTACACCCAGGGCGAGCTCGACCGGCACGTTCTCCGCTTTTACGAACGCTGGAAGAGCAACTACCTGAAATCCGCAGGGCACGACGCCGCCGGCCGGCCGCTCTTCTACGTCGCCCACGCCAAGGACCGGCCCCACGAAACCGTAAGCGAGGGCATGGGCTACGGCTTGATGATCGCCGCCTACATGGCCGGCGCCGATCTGGAAGCACGCGCGGTCTTCGACGGCCTGTTCCGTTTCGTACGGGCCCACCCCTCCGACCGCGACCCCCGGCTCATGGGTTGGATCCAGCCGCCCGACGGCAGCGGCAACGACTCGGCCTTCGACGGCGACGCCGACATCGCCTTCGCCCTGCTGCTCGCCGACGCCCAGTGGGGCTCGAGCGGGGCGATCGACTACGCCTCCGCCGCCCGGGAACGCCTGACCGCAATCGCCGAAAGCACGATCGGGCCGGCTTCGAAGCTGCCTCTGCTGGGGGATTGGGTCGCCCCCGGGGGCCGGCTGGGCGAGCCCTACAGCGAGTTCACGCCCCGGACCAGCGACTTCATGCCGGCCCACTTCCGCGTCTTCCGGGCCTTCACCGGCGATCCTTTGTGGGACGAGGTCAACCGCGCCGTCGAGCGTGCGGTGACCGGCCTGGAGGAACGCTACAGCCCCCTAACCGGCCTGATGCCCGACTTCGCGCGCCCCGAGCACGACATGGGTTTCCCCCTCAAACCCGCGGGCCCCGACTTCCTGGAGGGCCCCCACGACGGCGACTACGACTACAACGCCGGCCGCTACCCCTGGCGGGCGGGCACGGCAGCCTTGCTGTACGACGACCCCTTCTGGCAGGCGCGCCTGAACCGGCTCAGCCACTGGGCCGAACGGGCTGCCGGCGGCAACCCTGCCCGCCTCAACGCGGGCTACCGCCTCGACGGGACCCCCACCCAGGGGCAGGACTACTTCACCACCTTCTTCGCCGCCCCCCTGGCCACCGCCGCCATGACCCAACCCGACCAGCAGGCCTGGCTGGACGCACTCTACGAAGCCGTGCACGACCGCCACGAAGACTACTACGAGGACACGGTCACGCTGCTCAACCTGCTGCTGTTGAGCAACAACTACTGGAATCCGTAACCCTGCGCCCGGCGGATCCTGCCGGCGGGTTCTTCAGCTAACAGCGCGGATCAGCCGAACGCGCTCACCCGAATCCACGACGTAGTAGGGCACCCAGGCGACGCCGAAGTACTCGAGCGCGATGTCTTTCTTGTAAGGCGTCACCGGGATTTGTTCAACGTCCGCCGCCAGCTCCTCCCAGCGGTCCTCGATCTCGTTTATCTCGCGCTCCAGCTCGTCCAGCAGCGCCTGGATTTCCTTTTCCAACGCGGCGATCTCGGCCTTCGACTCCTCCACGTCTTCCTTGGCCCGGGCGGTCATCCGCCGCTTGGAGAGCGCGCCGGTGAGCGCCCGCTTACGCCCGCCGAAGAGGCCGATCACGGTGTCGAGGTAGCTGCCCATCTCCTCCATCTTGCGCCGGGAGAGCTCGGCCTCGTCTTCGACCAGCTCGCGCTGTTCACGCTCCAACTTTTTCTTGAGGCTGGCAATCTTACGCTCGTACTTCTTGCGCAACTTTTCCGTCTCTTCGCGCGCCTTCCACTCGGCTTCCTTGCGGCAGCGCTCTAAAAACCCCTCGCGACTCAGCTCTGGGCCGCCGTAGAGTTTCAGATGAGGGTTGTGCCAGACTTTGGCCCCGGCCGACTGGTAGACCCAGTCCTTGAAGTCGCGGGCCAGCTTGGCAAGCGCCCGACCGTTGGCCAGCTCGCCCGGCAGCTCCTCCCAGCGAGCACCCGGGGTGGGACGGCTAGAAAGAACGCTCTCATCAAAGGGCTCATGGGCATAGTCTTCCCAGCGCACCAGGCCCGCGAGCTCCTCCGGCAGCACCAGCGCAGCGGTCTTGAGGATGGTGTTTAACTCGTACTTGCGGCGGGCGAAGCGCACCTCAGCCTGAGCCAGCAACTCGGGCCGGTAGAGGATGGCTGCATGCGCCTCTGCCTGCACGCCCGCCTGGCGTGCGGCGTCGGCGAACTCGACGGTGACCGGCAGCACGTATTCTTCCACCCCGGTGGGCACCGCCGGCCGGGTAGCGAAACCGGGCAGCTCTGCCGTCTCCAACCGTTCCACGTCTGCCGGAGCCTCTTTTTCTTGCGGTTCCGCAGGAGGCTCGGCCCCAGCCCCCACCAGCCGGTTGAGCTCCGGGATCTGTTCACGGGTCAGCGGGCCGGCCAGGTAGTTCATCACCCAGCGGGTGCCGAAGAGGGCCGGTGTCTTTTCGTGGACGTTCTTGGCCAGGAAGACGCGCTTTCCCAGGCTGGAGATCAGCCGGTCAAACTCCTCGCGGTCGAAGCCGCCAGCCACGCCCTCGAGCCCGTCTAGCAGGCGCTGCTTGTCGTATTGGGTTTGCAACCGGCCGATGAACCAGGTACCGGCGTTGGTGAGCGCCTTGTAGTCGACATCGACCGGGTTTTGGGTCGCCAGCAGCAGGCCCACCCCGAAGGCGCGGGCCTGCTTGAGCAGCCGCAGCATCGGTCCCTTGCTGGGCGGGTTCGCCCCTGGCGGCAGGTAGCCGAAGATCTCGTCGAAGTAGAGGAGCGCCCGCAGTGCGGTGGTGCCCGACTGCTTGCGGGTCCAGCTCTCCAGCGCGGTAAGCAACAGGGTGACGAAGAACATCCGCTCCTCGTCAGAAAGGTGGGCGATGTAGAAGACGCTGTGGCGCGGCGTGCCATCGGGGGTGTAGAGCAGTGCCCCGACGTCGAGCGGTTGCCCCTCGGTCCAGACCTGGAAGGCGGGGGCAGCCAGGATATTGTTGAGCCGCATGGCCAGCTCGAAGCGCTCGCGCGGCGGGAAGAAGGTGTTGGTGTCGAAGACGCCCAGCTTCTCGAAGGGCGGGTTCTGGACCTGCATGATCAGCTCGCCCAGATCCAGGTCGCGGCCGGCGCGCCAGGCTTCTTCCAGGATGCGCGAGATGAGGATGTGCTCGCGGCTGGTGACCGGGTCTAGGCCGGTATAGCCCACCAGACCCAGCAGGGCGGTGGCGGTGCTGGTTACCTGCTCGCGCAGCTCCTCGGCCTGGGTCTGCCAGTCGCCAGCCGGTGCTTTGAGCGAAGCCAAGATGGAAACCGGAATCCCGGCCGTGGAGCCGGGGGTGTAGATGGCGTAGCGGACGCGACCCAGTTCGCGGATCTGTTCCGGGCCCAGCCCCCAGCCGGACAGACCCTTGCGCCACAGCGCCGCCTTTTCGGTAGCCAGCTCGGCCGTCGTCTTGCCGGCGCGGCGGGCCTCGTCAGGGTTGACCCAGGGCTCGAAATCCTCTGGCGCCAGGCGGGGGAAGTGCAGAAGCTCGTTGGTCAGGTCGCCCTTGGGGTCAATGATCAGCGCCGGGATACGCTTACGCGCCGCTTCTTCCAGCAGGCCGATGCCCAGGCCGGTCTTGCCCGAGCCGGTCATGCCCAGGATGACGCCGTGGGTGGTCAGGTCGTCGGGGTCGTATTCGAAGACAGTTTCGGTCAGGTCGCCGGCGCTGGCGTCGTAGATCCGGCCCAGAAAGAATTTCTTGCTCATTTCAGCGCCAATTCTACCAGCTGCGAAAGCAGCTCCGGGTACGTGCGCCCCGAAGCCTGCCAGAGCTTGGGGTACATCGAGAAGGGGGTGAAGCCGGGAATGGTGTTGAGTTCGTTGACATAGAGCTCGCGCTCGGGGGTGAGGAAGAAGTCGGCCCGGGCCATGCCGCGCACGCCCAGCACCCGGTAGGCCTTGACCGCCATCTCCCGCACCGTCTCCTGGGTGCCAGGGTCGAGAGAAGCGGGGATGTCGAGCTGGGCGGCGCCGGCGGTGTACTTGGTGGCGTAGTCGTAGAACTCGGCTTCATAGCGAACCTCACCCACCACGCTGGCCTCGGCGTGCACGTTGCCCAGCAAGGCGACCTCGAGCTCGCGCACGCCCTCGAGCGCCTGCTCGACGATCGCCTTGTCGTCGTAGCGGAAGGCCTGGTCGAGCGCGGCCTGCAGGTCGGCGTAGCGATGCACCTTGACGATGCCCACGCTGGAACCGGCGTTGGCCGGCTTGACGAAGAAGGGGGGCTCGAGCCCCACAAAAACCGGCTCACCTTTCCAGACCACCTCCCAGGGCACCACCTTGAGTCCCGCCTGCTGTAGGACGCGCTTGGAGAGATCCTTGTCCATGCAAAGCGCGCTCGCCGCCACGCCCGCGCCCACATAGGGCAGCCCCAGCATCTCGAAGAAACCCTGAATGGTGCCGTCCTCGCCCCAGCGACCGTGTAGCAGCGGGAAGGCGACGTCGTAGTCGTACCAGGCCACCGGGGGCGGAAAGGGGTACTCGCCGTGCTCGGCCACACCGGCGTCGATCGCGCCTAAGGCCTCGCGACCCAGCAGCCAGCGTCCGTCCTTGGCGATTACCGCGGGGTCGGTGTCGTAGGGCATGGCCTCGAGCACCCCCTGGGCCGATTTGAGCGAGACCTCGTGTTCGCCGGAGCGCCCCCCGGCGATGAGCAGGATTCGTTTCGTTTTCATCACCGTCAGGATACTTCGGCTAGAAGGTACGGGAGGAGGGGCTGGCCGCGAATCCGCCCGGCCCGGACATTACCTAAACCCCCCTCCCCAAGGAGAAGGTGGCATTTTCTTACGCGCATACCCAAGCCCCGGTTGCTGCCAAAAGTTTCGATGATATCCACGAGCTATGTTTAAGACCTTCCAATTACCACGCACTACGTACCACATACCGCCTTTCCTCCCCCTCGGGGGAGGTGGCCGCGAAGCGGCCGGAGGGGGGTTGTTTGCTGGGATGTGGGGAGTAGGAGGTGAGGGGGGTGAGGTGTAGGAAGTGAGATGTTGAACGGTAAAGGGCGGGATGTAGGTTGATCGTGCACAAGTAACCGGCTTTTCGGCTGCTGTTTCGCTCACAACCCCCTCCCCGACCCTCCCCAAGGGGAGGGAGAAAACTACCCCGCAGCCATAGGTCGCACGACTACGATACTAGACAGGTAGTTTTCCTTTGGCGCGATTAAACCTAGGGTTTTAGCTGTAGCAAAAAAGAAAAACAGCGGGCGACGAGCTACGGACTAAAAGACACGGGCCTTATCAATTACCAGATAACACGCTTAGACACTGCCTTCCCTCAAATCCAGCCCATTGAACCGCTGCTGCGCGGCCTCCAGCCCCTCAGCCTCCCACACCCGCACGGCCTCGGCAGCCGCCTCGGCGGCCCGTTGCGCCAGCGGGCGCTCCTCGGGCGCGAACTTCGAGAGCACCCAGCTCGCCGCGTCCCACCCCTCGGGAGGGCGGCCGACGCCAATGCGCAGGCGGTCGAAGCTGTTGGTACCCAGCTGCTCAATGATTGAGCGCACACCCTTCTGCCCTCCGGCGCTGCCGCCGCGGCGCAACCGTAACCGCCCCAGGGGCAGGTCAATGTCGTCATGCACCACCAGAAGCCGCTCGGGAGCGATCTGGTAGTAGCGCACAAAAGGCGCCACCGACTCGCCCGAGGCGTTCATAAAGGTCGTGGGCTTCATCAACCAGCCGCGCCGCCAACGGGCGGTGAAGGCGCGCCCCTGTTGCCTCCAGGCAAGCCCCTCCTCCCGGGCGATGCGGTCCACCACCCAAAACCCCAGGTTGTGCCGGGTCTCGGCATAGCGCGGCCCGGGGTTGCCCAGCCCCGCCACCAAAAATCGCGCGCTCACGTCCGGGTCGCCTTCATCGATCTCCACATCGGGCCGCATGACGAACCCCGCCAGCCAGCGGCGGAACCTTGCCCAGTCCACCACCCCAGTCTACGAAAACGGGGAGGCCGCGGCCTCCCCGGGGTTGGAGGAGCATGCGTCAGGCTTCTTCTTCCTCTTCGGCCTTGCCCTTCTTGATGACCTCGGGCTCCACCTCGAAGTCCTCGCCCTCCTCGGCGGCAGCCTCGAGCTTGTCCACATCCTCGGGCGGCACCACAGCCACAACCACAGCCTCAGGATCGGTTAGGAGCTCCACGCCTTCGGGCAGCTTCAGGTCGGAGGCGTGCAGCGAGTCGCCGATCTCCAGGTCGGAGACGTCCACCTCGATGTGGTCGGGGATGTTGCGCGGCAATACGCGCACTTCCAGGTCGGTCATCTCGGTCGAGAGCACGCCGCCCAGCTTGACACCCTTGGCCTCGCCCACGAATTTGAGGGTCACGTACATGTCCAGGGTCTGGCCCTTAGTGAGCACGAAGAAGTCCACGTGCTCGGGGCGGCGGCGGCGCTTGTCGAGCTGCACCTGGCGGACCACGGTGTCCACGGTCTCGCCGTCGGGGAGCTCGAGCGTGATCACGTGATGCACACCGGCGTTGCGAAAGACCTTGTCGAACTCGCCCATGTGGACGTAGAGCTTTTTGTTAACGTTCTTGTTGTACATGATGCCGGGCAGCTTGCCTTCACGCCGCAGCACCTTGGGTTTTTCCGACTCGCGGTAGTAGGCTTTGAGCTTGTACTCCATGCTTCCTCCTCGGCCGCATGCGTAGCGGGGGCACGCGGTGCCGGCACTCCGGCACGCAAACCCGATTGTACGCGGACGGTGGGCCCGGGGTCAAGCAAACCAGCCCATGACCCGCGGCCTGCTCCGGCGAGAGGCCACAAGCCGCCGACCGCGAGCCACAGGCTAAATTAACGCAGACACCGACTGGTGCGTGTGCACCGCGCGGATCGCCTGGGCCAGAAGCGGCGCGGTCGAGAGAATCTCGAAGCCCTCGCCCGCGTCCAGCGCGATCGTGTCGGTGAACACCACCCGCTCGATGCCGATGTGCGAGAGGTTGCTGCGGGCCGGCCCCACGAGCACCGCGTGGGTGGCCATCACTACCGCCTCGGGCTTCGCCCCCGCGGCCACCAGCGCGTCCACACCCCGGCGGATGGTGCCGCCGGTCGAGACGATGTCGTCGATCACGATTGGGCGCTTGCCCTCCACGTCGCCAATCACGTAAGTAACCTCGGTCTCGGTGGGTCCGGTGCGGCGCTTGGCCAGCATGGCCATGGGCAGGCCCAGCAGGTTGGAAAGCCGCCGCGCCTCCTCGGCGCGGCCGGCGTCGGGGCTCACCACCACCGCATCGTCCAGAAGCCCCTCGCGCTCGATGTACTCGGCGAAGAGGCGCACCGAACGCAGGTGGTCTACCGGGATGTTGAAAAAGCCCTGGATCTGGGGGGCGTGCAGATCGATGGCGATCACCCGGTGGTAACCCGCGCGCTCGATCAGGTCGGCTACCAGCTTGGCGCTGATGGGCTCGCGGCCCACACTCTGCTTGTCCTGGCGGGCGTAGCCAAAGTAGGGCACCACGGCGTTGATGCGGCCGGCGCTCGAGCGCCGCAGCGCGTCGGCGTAGAGCAGCAGCTCCATCAGGTTGTCGTTCACCGGCGGCGCGGTGGGCTGGATCACGTAAACGTCGTTTCCGCGCACGCTCTCGCCCAGTTGCAACCTCACCTCGCCGTCGGGAAAGCGCTGCACCAACGACTCTCCTAGCGGCAGGCCCAAATACCCGGCAATCTTCTCAGCCAGCGGCCGGTTGGCGTTACCCGAGAAAAGCTTCATAAGGCCACCCCTTTTGCTCCAATCTTAACCGCCGAGGTGGACCAGAGCGTCTTCAACCAAGCGCGCCAGTTTTTGGGAAACCTCCACCAAGAACGCCTCGAACGCCCCGGGCGCGGCGGTGTCGGCGGCGTCGGTAACCGCCCGCACCAGCGCCATCGGCACCCCCAGCCTGCGCGCCGCCCACAGCGCCGCCGCCCCCTCCATCTCCACCGCGTCGGCGCCAAAGGTGTCCCGGATCCAGCGGGCCTTCTCGGGATCGGCCACGAAGGTGTCCCCGCTCGCCACCCGGCCGCGCACGTGGCGGTGTCCGAGCCGCTGGGCGCTTTTGTGCAACGCGCCCGCGAGCACGGGGTCGGCGGGGATGAAGCGCTCGCCGCTGTCGAGCTCGCCCGGTTCGCGGCCCAGCGGGGTCAGGTCCATGTCCCACTGCACGGCGTCGTCGGCGATGAGCACGTCGCCGGTGGAAAGCGCGGGGTTCAGCGAGCCCGCCACCCCCAGCCAGACCGCCCGCGACGGCGCATAGCGCGCCACCGCCCAGCCCACCACCGCGCCGGCCGCCGCCTTGCCGATTCCGCTTTCCAAGAGCCGTACCTCGCGTGCGCCCAGCTCGCCGGCGAACGCCGGCCAGGGGGCCTCGAGCTTTCTTGCGCGCGCCATACGCGCAAGCACCGCCTCGGCCTCTTCGCCCTCGGCGGCCAGGAGCAAAATCGGCCCCTCCACGCTAGCGCCCCTCGATCAGAATCGTTTCCTGAACGTGCAGCCCCTTTTCCAGTACGTGGCGCGACCAGAACTTGGCCTCGGCCAGGTCGTGGTCGCGGTAGTTGCCGCACTCGAGCGGGTTGGCCGCCGGCACCGGGCCCTCGTGGGCGACGATGCCGGCCAGCGCCTTGCCGAACGCGTCCATCACCGCCTCGGGCGCAGGCTGGCCGATGATCACCGCGTAGAACCCGGTGCGGCAACCCATCGGGCTCACGTCCACGATCCCCTCCAGGTGGTCGCGCATCTTCATGGCGAGCAGGTGCTCGAAGGTGTGCATCGCACCGGTACCGATGACCTCGCGGTTGGGCTGGCCCACCCGCAGGTCCCACTTGCTGATCACCTCCCCGCCGGGGGTGTACTTCAGGTCGGCCAGGCGCACGTACGGCGCCCGAACTTTGGTGTGGTCCAAATCGAACGAGGCAACCTTGGCCATGGGTCCATTGTAGGACGAACAACGCGGGCCTTTCGCTGGGCATATGAACCTTTCTCGGAAATGACCCGCAGTACGATAGCAGCAAATGAACCGCAACCGAGAAGAGCCGCTGGCCCATACTGCGGGCGCAGCGGGAAAACCCCAACCCCTCTCGGAGCACCTTTTGGCCGTCGCGAGGCTGGCCGCCGAACTCGCCAGGCCCCAGGGCGAGGCCGCTGCGGCGCTCGCCTACTGGCTGGGCATCTTTCACGACCTTGGCAAAGCCACCACGGCGTTTCAGCGCTATCTAAAAGAGGCTTCGGAGGGTAAGCCCGCCAGGAGCGTGCCGCACTCCATCTGGGGTGCGTTGTTGCTGGCACTCCCCTTCTTGAGCGAAAAAAGACCCCCCCTGCTCTCACTTCCGGTTCTGGGGCATCACAGCCAGCTCAAGGAACCTGGCCTAGCCACACAAGATTTAATAGAGGCCAAAGAAAAATCGCCGGAGCTACTTGAGGAAACGGAAGAATACCTTCGCGCGCAGCCCTTTGAGCTTCCTCGAGCTGAGGGACTCGTAGCTGAGACGAAAACTCGCACCGAAATGGCCCTGCGCTTTCTCTTCTCCACCCTCATCGACGCCGACCGGCTCGACACCGAGGCCCACTTCGACCCCGCCACGGCCGCACAGCGCAAAGGCTACCCGAGCCTGGCCGATATGTGGCAGCTTCTCCGCGAGGACCAAGAGGTGCTCATTGCAAGCGCCCCGCCAACAAAGGTCAACCGCGTTCGCCGCGAGGTTTACGAGGCCTGCCTGAGCGCTGCCGAGCAGGAGCCTGGTTTCTTCCGCCTGACCGTGCCCACCGGTGGGGGCAAAACCCGCAGTGGCCTGGCCTTTGCGCTCAAGCACGCACTGCACCATGGCCTGCGCCGTGTCGTCGTGGCCATTCCCTACACCTCCATCATCGATCAAACGGCCGACGTCTACCGCCAGATCTTCTCGTCGCTGGGTGGCGAGGCCGTGCTGGAGCACCATTCCGCCCTCGAACCACCCGAGGGCGAGACCTTGGACAGCCAGCACATCCGCCAGCGCTTGGCCACCGAGAACTGGGACCACCCCCTCATCGTCACCACCACGGTGCAGCTCTTCGAGAGCCTGTTCGCCAACCGCCCCTCGAAGGTGCGCAAGCTCCACAACCTGGCCCGTTCGGTCATCCTGATCGACGAGGTGCAGACCCTGCCCCCCGAGCTTCTGCGCCCCACGCTCGACGCCTTGCGCCACCTCGTGGACCATTACGGAACCGCCGTCGTTTTTTCCACCGCCACCCAGCCCGCCTTTGAGCTTTCGGAGCGCGTTCCCGAATTTAAGGGCGCAAAGGTCAAGGAGATTGTTACGAACTTCGAGCAGCATTTCGCCGCACTGCAGCGGGTGCACTACCAATACGAAAATGAACGCTTCACCTGGCCTCAGGTTGCCGCCGCCATCAGGCGTAAACCCCAGGTGCTGGTCGTGCTCAACACCCGCAAAGACGCCCTGGCGCTCCTTGACGAGCTAAAAGAGGAGCCCGACGTGTTCCACCTCTCCACGCTGCTGTGCGGTGCGCACCGGCGAGAGGTCCTGGCGGAGGTGCGGCGCCGCCTCGCCAGCGGCGAACCCGTGCGGCTCATTAGCACCCAGGTCGTCGAGGCCGGGGTGGACCTCGACTTCCCCGAGGTGTGGAGGGCCGTCGGACCGCTCGATCGCATTGTTCAGGCAGCCGGGCGCTGCAACCGCGAAGGGCGGCGCGAGCGTGGCAAAGTCGTGATCTTCAATCGGGACGAGGGAACCCAGCCTCGCGGCTCCTACCGCGGCGGGATCGGTGAGGCGCAGGCGCTGATCGCACTGCGCGGACCCGAAGCCCTGCATAACCCCGATATTTTTCGCGAGTACTTCATGCGCTTGTTCGAGGTGGTCGATATCGATAAGAAGCGAATTCAGGATCTTAGAAAAGAACTGAACTACCCTGAGGTTGCCGAAAAATACCGCCTCATCGAAAACGACACCGTCCCGGTGGTGGTTCCCTACGGCGACGCTTGGCAAAAGCTACAGGCTTACCTCGACCGGCCCAGCCGTGCAACCTGGCAGCACTTGCAGCCCTATCTGGTCAACGTCTACCGCTACGATGTGACAAAACACCGCGGCTGCCTAGAAGAAGTAGGGCAAAATATACACAAGTGGCTTTGTGAATACGACGTGCTAAGAGGCCTGAGCGAGCGGCTGGCCGACCCGGCCGATCTGGTGGTTTAGGGGGTGAAGTACAGGTGAACGCTACGGCGAAGGTCAGCATGAAACTCTGGGGCGACTACGCCCTCTTCTCCCGACCCGAGTTCAAGGTGGAACGGGTGAGCTATCCGGTCATCACCCCCAGCGCCGCCCGGGGTGCGCTCGAGGCCGTCTTCTGGAAGCCCGAAATCCGCTACCGGATTGCGAAAATCGGCGTGCTGAAGCCAGGAACACAGATGGCCGTTTTGCGCAACGAAATCGGCTCTCGACAAGGCGACCGAAAAAATAAGGAGCCCTACACCGTAGAACACGACCGACAGCAACGCACCAGCTTGGTTCTCAAAGACGTCGCCTACCTGATCGAAGCCGAAATCCACCTGCGCCCCCACGCCACCGACCCGGTCTTCAAATACGCCGACCAGTTCCGCCGCCGGGTCGAGCGCGGCCAGTACCACCACACCCCTTACCTGGGCACCCGCGAGTTCGCCGCCTTCTTTGCCCCCGCAAATGGCGAACAGCCCCCGGCTTTCGGTCTGGACATCGGCACCATGCTGTTCGATATCGCGTTCGTAGAAGACAGGAAACGCAAAGAGCTGAGTTTCAAGCGACCGGGCAAAGACCAACCGGTGCACGGCTACGCTCACCCCATTTTCTTCCAAGCACACGTAGAAAAAGGCTGGCTCACCGTACCGGCCGAGCTTTTCCGGGAGCTGCGCAGGCTGGAGGGCGAGGATGTTTAGGGCGCTCGTAGAACTAGGCAGAGAGCTTGAGGCCAAAGGCCAGCTGCCCCCACCGGGGTTTTACCACTACAAAGAGCCCATACGTTGGAAGGTCATTGTTCGAGAAGGCGGATTTCTAATCACCCCTACCAACCGCGAGGCCGCACGCCCCTTTTCGGGAAGGACATCGGGTGTGCAGGCTCATCTCCTAGCCGACGAGGCGGCTTATGCACTAGGCACGAACCAAGACACGAAAGGCAAAGAAGATAAAAGGGCCGTTGAAAAGAACGCAGCCTTTACCAGCTTGCTGCAAGAATTTCTCGGCTCTCCCGAGCTTCAGGACAGCGGCCTTGAGGAAGCGGTAAGCCTCCTGTTGCAAGGGCTAGAATCCGGCTGGCAAAATCGTAGCCCCGGCTTCGAGAAAATCACGGCCAAAGAGTCGGTAGAGTTTGTGCCGGCCGATGGGCCTCTAGCCGGCAAGCCATTGTTTGAACACCCCGAAGCCGTAACATTTTGGGTTTCGTACCTTGAGCGAGCAAGCGCACCCAAAAAAGGAGCCGTTTACGGCGTGTGCGCGGTGTGCGGCAACAAAACCCAACTGATCCGCAAGATTCCCTTGGGGGTAAAGCTGGTGGGCAACTCTCCCCTCCACTCATTTAATCAATCGTCCTTCCCTTCGTTTGTTTCCGGCGCCTCACCCGAAGAATTGGCCCACATAGGTTTGTGTTTCCGTTGTGCTGATACCGCATCAAGAGCATTTAATTACCTCAGCCAGAGCGATCGGCATAGAAAGCGCATTCTTAGCGACAAAAATAAACGCGACGCTCTCACCAACCAGATCGCCCTTTACTGGGTCAAGGCCCCGGCACCACTGGAAGCTGGCGAACAGATCCTGGATGCTTCCAGCCTTTCAAAAATGCTGGCCCAACTCCTCCAAGACGACGCGCCCAAAGACGGAACCGAATCGGCCCCAAGGGCCACGCTCGCGCAAATGGAAGCCCTTTTACAGCTCCCGTGGCGCCCCCGCGAAGCAGCCTTGAACCTGGACGACTACGGTTTTTACCTGGCCGTGCTTTCTCCAAACGTCGGGCGCATAGCCTTAAGAGAGTGGATAGATTCTTCGCTAGAAAACCTCAAATCGTCCATGGCGCGGTTTCTCAAGTCAACACGGATAGTCTCGCCCTGGGACGACGGACCAAGGCCCCACTCCATTGCCGAGCTGCTCAGGGCACTGAATAGCCACAACCCCAACCACCTGCGCGGCCTGCTGCGCAGCGCCTATTTGGGGCATCCGCCCCCGCCTGGATTGAGGCAAGCGGCCATCGCCGCACTTCGCAACGCCCGTGTACTGAGCGAAGCCAAGGAATCCTGGCGCTATCAAGCTTTGGTGGCCCTGATCAAGCTGGTCATGTTTTACGGAAGCGAGGAGGTTGAGAACATGGAAAAGTTAGATCCGCAAAGAAGAAGTCCAGCCTATCTATCGGGCAGGTTGCTGGCCGTTCTGGAAGAAGCGCAAAAACGGGCCCAGGGTTTCAAAATCAACCGTACCCTGGTCGAGAAGTTCTACGGATCGGCCTCAACAGCGCCCGCGGCCACCTTCGGTATGCTCATCCGTACCGCAGCGGTGTCGCACCTGCAGAAAGCCGGTTCGCTCAACCCGCTCGTCGAAGAAATCGTATCGGCGCTCGACGATTCGGGCGGGTTCCCCAAAACCCTGACCCTCGAAGAACAGGCTGAGTTCGCCCTGGGTTTTTACCACCAGCGCGCCGACTTTAGGGCAAAAAACAAGGACGGAAAAGAGGCGGAAGCGGAGGTAGGCCATGAGTGAGATCTATCTGGACCCCGGCAAGAGGCACGAGTTCGTTCTGCTTTTCGACGTAAAGGACGGCAACCCCAACGGCGACCCCGACGCGGGCAACATGCCCCGCGTAGACCCCGAAACCATGCAGGGCTTGGTTACCGACGTGGCGCTCAAGCGCAAGGTGCGCGACTACGTTACCCTCGTCAAACAAAACGCCGAGGGCTATAAGATTTTCATCCAAAGCGAGGCCGCACTCAACGCACTGATCGCCGAGGTGGCGGAAGAGGTTGGGGCCGAGAAAAAAAGCAAGCGAGCCGACAAAAACCTGCAACAGCAGATGCTTAAGCGCTACTACGACATTCGCATGTTTGGCGCCGTAATGTCCACGGGCGACTACAACGCGGGACAGGTACGCGGCCCACTGCAGATGACGTTCGCCCGTTCTATGGACCCGGTTCTGCCGCTGGAGCTAACCATCACCCGCCAGGCCCGGACCACGGAGGAGCGTATGGAAAGCGGCCAGACCGAGATGGGCAAAAAGCCCCTCGTGCCTTACGGCCTCTACCGCGCCCACGGCTTTTTCAACCCTTACCTGGCCGAGCAGACTGGCGTTTCGGCTGGCGACCTGGAGCTGTTTTGGGACGCCTTGATGCGCCTCTTCGACTTCGACCGCTCTGCGGCCCGAGGCGAGATGAACGTGCGCGGTCTCGTCGTCTTTACCCACGAGAATAAAAAGGGAAACGCGCCGGCGCATAGGCTCTTCGAGCTGGTTGAGGTTCGTAAGAACGACGGTGTGGAGAGCCCTCGCAGCTACGGCGATTACGCCATTTCCGTCGGGGCCCCTCCAGAGGGCATCGAGATTAGTCTGCTGGTGAATCCAAGCAGTTCTTAAGCCATGCTCGAGCCGGTGCCCGT
>Ga0256833_1001483_pt1 | contig 17302 bp, 13 predicted proteins | sample 356284metaG_FD_190535 | JGI IMG/M metagenome (GOLD analysis project Ga0256833, IMG submission 190535) | Hydrothermal vent microbial communities from Mid Atlantic Ridge, Atlantic Ocean - 356-284 | ecosystem: Environmental > Aquatic > Marine > Hydrothermal vents | place: Atlantic Ocean: Mid... | reverse complement strand
GAGCAGTTGCTTAGCCTTACCCGGATCATAGGGGTAGCGGGGGACACGGGGATTGTAGAACTTGCTGTAGGGTGGCACGTAGCCCGGGGTTCCTGGTATTGCGGCCTCGGGGCCGCCGGCTGCACGGTAGACTATCTCGGTGAGGTTCAGCGCGTAGGCCACAGCGCGGCGGAACCATGTGGTGTTGTAGGGCCACTTGTCTAGGTTGAAGCCGAGGAAGACGACAAAGTACATTGGACCCTTCTCTACGCGGAGCCCCGGTATCTCCCCTTCAAGCATCTTTACTATGCGGTAGGCCTTGCCCATGAATGCGGCGCTGTCCACCTTCCCGGCCTTTATTGCGGCTGCTACCTGCTGGGGGCTGCCGAGGCCCTCGGCAAGTACTACTAGTTTCGTGTATATTGGCTTGCCGAGCCAGAACCTCTTATTAGCGATGAAAACGTACTCCTCCTGCGGCCTATATTCTTTGAGGACGTAGGGGCCGCTGCCTATGAATGCCTCCTTTGAGCGGAACGTGTATGGGTTGCCGACGTTCCGCCAGATATGCTCCGGAAGTATGAACACCGTTGACGCGTAGTCTTCTAGGAAGAATGCGTACGGCTTCCTCAGTACGATGACGACCGTGTAGTTATCGGGCGCATATATTGTTTTGACCAGCTTAGGGCTTATGTTCTTCCATGTCCAGCCGTGCCTCATCATGTACTTGAATGTGAACACCACGTCCCTGGCGGTTAGGGGCACGCCGTCCTGCCAGTACAAGTTCCTGCGGAGATGGAACACCCATGTAGTGGCGTTAGGGTGCTCCCAGCTTGCAGCGAGCCACGGCACTACACCCGTCTGGTTCTTCCATACGAGGGTGTCGAACGCGAAGCTTGTTATAACGTATCCGGGGCCTCTGGGGTAGAACAAGTAGGGGCTGGGTGGCCCCCAGTCCCCGAGCGCTATCACTAGCGTAGAGTTCTTGGCGCCCATGTTTTGCCCCTTTTGGGTGCCAGGCTTCCTTGATGTTAGGCCCTCTACCCTGCTCACCGTGGTGTTTTTGACCGCAGTTGATGCTGGTCTAGTGGTTTGGCTCAATGTGTGAAGAACCGTGTAAGCCGCTACCGCGGCTACGATGAGCACTAGAGCTGCGAGCACCGCACGCCTCACGGCAAGTGCACCCTCCAACCTAAAACAGTGTACACGCCTACATGGGCAGCTGGGCTAAAACGGGCCCGCCGCTGCATACCAGCCCCAGGAGCCCCCGGGACATGCTCTGCGAGAGAGGGAGGCAGCCCTGAGGCCCGACCCGCTCCCACGGAGAACTCCGCCGCCGAGCCGGCACTACCCGAGGAGACTCGGGCCCGGCGAGGAGGAGAAGATAGGAGAAGCAATAGTGGAACTCGACTCCACCGGCAGGCTCACCGCCTGCGACCCCTACGGCTGCACCCGCGCAAGGCTCCCCCGCGGTGTCCACGTGAGGCTAGAGCCCGTACCTCCGATAAACAGGCCGCAGAGGATAACAGGCTGCATCTACGTCGAGCTAGAGGAGCCCGTCATACATCCCTGGGGCAGGACGGGGCTCTGGATACTAGCCCCCTACGAGGTCGCGGTGACCCACGACAAGATAGTCGTAGCCTACATCACACCCCTTCCAGTAAAATACACGCTCATCGGCGACATTGTCGGAGGCAGCGTCTGTCGTCATCATCGTAGCTCCTCAGCCGAGGAACTCATCAAGCTCTCCCGCCGCCCAGGCGAAGCCTACGTCCGTGTAGAGATCAACGGCCCCCCGGCGAAGATACCGGGCATAGGCTTCTACGCCGCAACTCTCCCCATCTACAGCGATGAGGGGAGCAGGCTCTACTACCCCCTACTGGAGGCCGAGACGAGTGACGTTTCATTAAATGTTAAGGTCACTCACAAGCCTCCGCTTGAGGGATTGGAGCTAGCGCAGCGGGGACGAAGAGTATCAATATTCCTTCCAAGCTTTCTTGTACCTCTTTAGCCCGGGCCTCTGGGGCTGCAGAGGGTCGGCAATGGAGACTATCAGTACTATCAGTAAGGTAACTGGCATAGCAAAACTAAATGTTGAAGAGATACTAGTAGCTGTAGTAGTTGTTGCAGCTTCTGTACTCATAGGTCTACTGGTTAGAAGGCTTATGAGGCGCAGCCTTAGCCCTCGTCTCCCAAGCTACGTCTATAAGCCTATGGAGAACCTCGTGTTCTACGCCATAGTATTCTTTGGTTTAGTCGTAGCTCTTGCGCCCTTTGGGATAAGCTTCTCCAGCCTCCTCGTTGCAGGTGGCTTCGCGGGCCTCGTGGTCGGCCTTGCCTCCCAGCAGGCGGTCTCAAACTTGGTCAGCGGCATATTCCTCTTGGTGGAGCAGCCGCTCCGCATAGGCGACCCTGTAAGCGTGGGCGGCGTGAGTGGCATAGTTTCGGACATAAACCTGCTCTCGACTAAGATAAGAACGTGGGACGGCTACATAGTGAGGATACCGAACTCCTCCGTATACTCCTCCAATATAACAAACTATGCGAGGACGAGGGCCAGGAGGATAGACATAAAGATAGGCGTGAGCTACAACACGGACATAGATAAGGCGATAGAGACTATAAAGAAGCTAATGGACGAGCACCCCTTCTGCCTAGTAAACCCCGCCCCCGAGGCCTTTGTCGATGACTATGCAGATTCCTCCATAGTGATAAACGCCAGGTGCTGGGCCCCCAGCCAGGTATGGTTCGCCACCAAGACACAGCTCATGACCAGGCTTAAGAAGGCTCTAGACGAGGCCGGGATAGAGATACCGTTCCCGCAGCTGGACCTCCACGTCCGTGACTCCGTGGAGCTGCCCGTGAGGCTGAAGAGGGACTAGGGTTTCTTTTCTCTCAGCGGAAGCCTATTCTCACACCTCTCCGAGTTAACGTTACATGGCCTCCCTTCAAGCATAGGGGGTGGCTAATTGTGGAGCGTATCCATGTAGCGGTGGTCGGCGGCGGAGCTGGAGGCATGGCTGCCGCTAGCAGAGTGAAGAGGCTGTTGGGCGATAAGGCGGAGGTAGTGGTGTTCGAGAAGGGTGGATGGGTGAGCTTCGCTCTCTGCGGCACACCGTACTACGTAGGCTTCACTGTTAAGACTCTTGACCAGCTAGTCCATTACCCTCTCACTGTGTTCATAGATAAGCGCGGGATAGACGTGAGGCTCTACACCGAGGTTACTGAGCTGGAGCCCGGGGAGAGGAGGCTCCGCTACAGGAGGAGGAACGGCGGGGAGGGCGTCTACGAGTACGACTACCTCGTCCTCGCCACTGGCGCGGTGCCCAAGGTGCCGGGCCCCTGGCGTAGCCTCCTCGGAGCGGAGAACTTCTTCACGCTCAGGAGCCTTGATGACGCTGACAGGATAAGGAGCTACGTGGTACGCGACAAGGTGAGAAGGGTGGTGATCGTCGGGGCCGGCTACATAGGCTATGAGTTGGCTGCCGCCCTCCGCGGCCTCGGCAGAGAGGTCACAGTGGTTGAGATGATGCCCCATGTGTTGCCTGCGATGCTTGACGAGGACATGGCCGCCGAGGCCGCCAAGCCGCTCGAGGAGGCCGGTGTCTCGCTGAAGCTGGGGACGGCGGTCAAGGGCTTCGAGGAGGAGGGTGGGAGGGTTCGCCGCGTAGTCCTAAGCGATGGTGCCGCAGTAGAGGCTGACGCATTCATAGTAGCGATAGGCGTCGCCCCCAACACCCGGCTCGCAGAGCAGGCCGGCCTGAAGATAGGCGAGACCAGGGCAATCTGGGTAGACGACCACATGAGGACCAGCAGGCCCGAGATATATGCCGTAGGCGACGCAGCGGAGACGACAGACCTCGTCACCGGCAAGAGAATATGGATGCCCCTAGCCCCCGTGGCCAACAAGATGGGATTTGTTGCTGGCACCAACATAGCCGGCGGCAACGCACGGTTCCCAGGCGTGGTCCGTACAAGCGTAACCGAGGCCATGGGCACAGTGGTGGCCGCCACCGGACTCAACGAGAAGACTGCAGAGAAGATGGGCTACAACATAGTCTCCGCCAGGCTGGAGGCAAGAACCAAGGCAGCCTACATGCCCGGCGCATCCAGGATAACCCTCAAGGTAGTAGCTGACGCAGAGACGGGCCGCCTGCTCGGGGCACAGGCAGTAGGAGATGAAACCGCCTACTGGAGGATAAACGTCGTAGCAGCCCTCCTCGCCAACCGGGCAACAGTCTGGGACCTCTTTGCCACCGATATAGGCTACATGCCCGCGGTGTCCCCGGTCTGGGACCCCCTAATCATAGCTGCGAGGCTCATCATGCGGAAACTAGGCACAGCGCCCAAGAGCAGATAAATTCCCACTAGTTAACGAACCTACGCGCATCATGCATTTTTACAACAACGCGTCTAGAGCATAGTAGCCGTAGAAGTAACCAAGTCTCTGGCGTTTCTTCGTCGGCTCTACCGGGGTGGCTGCGTGGCGGGGGTGGAGGGTCTCCGGGAGGCACTGGGGAGGCTTGGGTGGCTGCGTGAGCCCAGTGCCCCTATCCTAGGCTGTAGGGGCTCGGGGAGGGTGTGCTGGAGGGTTCGCGGGGACTACTGGCTTGCGGGGCGTTATGAGAAGCATGTACTGGATGCCCTGCTGGACAAGATGTTCAACGTGAGGCTCGGCGCTGTGGATAGGCTCGTGGTTTTCCATCGAGTGCCGGCGCCGGGTGGAGAGTATGCTGTCGAGGTGTTCGGGGAGGCGCTGCGGCTCGGCGTGGTGGAGTACCTGCCGGCTAGGGGCTGGGTGCTTCATCCCTCCGGCGCGGCCGCTAGCCTCGCGGCGAGTCTCGGGGCCCCTGTGACGGTAGTTGAGCCTCCTCGGGGCCGGGTGAAGGGGAAGAAGCTTCGTGTCCCGGGCTGTGGGGCGCGGGGATGGCTTCTCCTCCGCGTCGGGGGCTACGTTGCTGTCGCAAGGGCTGTGGACGAGTGCGATGTGAAGGTAAAGGACCTGGCCCCTGCGGGGTTCCGGCTGCTGAGGCCGGCTGGGATAGAGGAGGCTGTGGAGGCCAACCAGGAGATAGTGGGCAGTCTGGCTGCCGAGGCTCGTGGGTTCATCCGCCGCGTCTACGCCAAGGTCATGGCTAGCAGGGGGAGGGTCTATGTCGCGCTGAGCGGCGGGGCGGACAGCGCAGCGGTGCTGAGCCTGGCCCGCGAGGCCCTCGGTGCCGAGAGGGTGGTGGCGGTCTACGCTGACACGGGCATGGAGTTCCCCGAGGCCAGGAGGCACGCGGAGCGCCTAGCCGCGCTCCTCGGCGTAGACCTCGAGGTAGTGGAGCCAGGCGCGGATCCACTCGGTGAGGTCGAGGAGAGGGGGTTGATGAGCCGCGACGACAGGTGGTGCACGAGGCTCCTCAAGCTCGAGCCTCTGCGCCGCTTCTACCGCCGCGTCGGCGCCCGCCTAGTCCTTGACGGCGCCCGGGCGCTTGAGAGCACCACTAGGGCCGAGACCCCACGGCTCGGCGAAAACCCTCTGATACCCGGTGTGGTGCGCGCCCTACCCATCCACCATTGGCCTAGGCTGGCGGTGCAGCTCTACCTAGCCGAGCGCGTGATACCGGTCAACCAGCTCTACCAGGAGGGACTGACCAGGATAGGATGCATAGCGTGCCCCGCGATGCACCTCTACGAGATACACATAGCCTGGAGCCTGCACCCCTGGTGGTACCGCCGCCTAGCAGAGGCAGTAGCCAGGCACTACGGCCTAGACCCTCGCGAGGCACTGCGTCTCCTCCTACGCGGGAAGTGGAGAAAGGGCCTCAGCCTCCTGCTGTCGAGACCAGGACGCCCACACCGCTGACACAAGCCTTGCGACAAGGGCTTGACTCTGTGATGGGTTTGGCGGTAGCCATCGCCTACTGGGACGCTTGTTTCCCCGCTTCTTTCAGGGGGTCTTCTGTGACGGGGTTCTCTATGCAGCCTATTGCCTCTATGCAGACGGTTGCGGTGTCCCCGCTTCTTAGGTATCTTGGGGGGCTGCGGGCGTGGCCTACACCGCTGGGGGTTCCGGTTGAGACTATGTCGCCTGGCTCGAGGAAGAGGCCGCGGCTGGCATACTCGACCAGCTCGGCGGGGGTGTAGATGAGGTCGCGGGTGTCTCCGTCTTGCAGCTTCTCGTCCGTGATGGCGAGGGTTACCCGGAGCCCCTTTGTGGGGTTGACGAGGGTTCTGGGGACTATTACTGGGCCGGTTGGGGCGTAGGTGTCTCTGCTCTTGCCTTTCCACCACTGGGTTGCGCCGCTGAGCAGCTGCTCGGTTCTGGCGGAGACGTCGTTGAGGACCATGTAGCCCCATATGGCCTCTGCGGCCTCGGAGAGGGTCATGCTGCGGCCGGGGAGCCCCAGTACGGCGGCTAGCTCCGCCTCGGCGTCGACGCGCAGCCCGGGGTCGTGTATTATTATGGGGTCGCCGGGGCCTATGACGGCGTTGCTGCTCTTCTGGAACAAGTCGGGTACTGGGGGCGCCTTGACGCCGAGTTCCTCGGCGTGGCTGCGGTAGTTGAGGCCTACGAGGAGCACCTTCCCGGGCCTCTCTATGGGTGCGGCGAGCCTGACCGCTCCGAGGGGAAGCCCCTTATCGGTTCTGGCCACCGTAGCGGCGAATGATTCGAACTCCTCCGGGGGCACCTCTAGCATGACCTCCCTGACGTCCCTGTAGCCCCAGGAAGCCAGAGGGTAGACCCTGCCGTGTGCCACGAGCACGGGCTCAACTGCGCCGCCCGGCACCAGTGCCCTGCCGAGCCCCAGCCTAGCGTCTACACGGTAGCCCAGGGGCAGCAACGCCGGGTCCCCGGGGCTAGTCGGGGAGGCTGGTGATACCCACTAGAATCCCTGCATCGCTGGGGCACCGGATTGCTCCGGCCCACCGGTGTCCCCGTGCTAAAGTATTAACCTCCCTTCACCTACCGTGGGCGGAGTGGGAGGGCGGGCTCCTCTCGGGCCCTCATCCCGGCTCCAGTGTATCCGCATGGTGGTGGAGGTGCAGCTTCAGGCTAGTGTGGTGCAGGAGGGGTTTCTCGAGGCTCTTCGGGGCACCGTGGAGATAAGGTTCCATGGCCGCGGCGGCCAGGGCGCGGTCACTGCTGCGACGCTCCTCGTGGCAGCGGCTCTCCGTGACGGGAAGTGGGGGCAGGCTATCCCCAGCTTCGGTGCGGAGAGGAGGGGTGCCCATGTCCTCGCGTTCGCCAGGGTCTCCTCCCGTTATGTGCCCCTGCATAGCCAGGTTAGGAGGCCCCGCGTCCTGGTTGTGCTTGACCCGGGTCTCCTCGTGGCCGAGCGTGGCCGCGTGCTCTCCGGGCTCCGGGAGGGCGGCGTGGTTGTGGCTAATACCCCGCTGCCCGTGGATGTTGGAGCTGCGAGGCTGTTCATGGTGGATGCTACGAGGATAGCGAAGGAGCTCGGACTCATAGTCTCTGGGTGGCCGGTGGTGAACACAGCGATGCTGGGCGCCCTGGCCAGGGCAACCGGCGTCGTAACCATAGACAGTGTGGTGAGGGCCATCAAGGAGTACTGGTCTGGCCGCCCCAGGGTGGCGGAGCTGAACGCCGAGGCGGCGAGGAGGGCCTACGAGGAGACCATGCCCGTCTAGACGGGGGTGGCCTGGGCGTGTCTGAGGGGGAGTCGCGTGGGGGGGCTCCGGCCCCCGTGCTTGAGTCCGGCGGCCACCTCTATCCGGTGAGCGCGGCGGCGCCGGGCAGTATGGGGCGGACGGGGTTCTGGAGGCTCCAGCGGCCGGTGGTTCGGGCGGAGAGGTGCACGGGCTGCTACCTCTGCTGGCTCTACTGCCCGGAGGCGGTGATAGACATGGCTGAGGGCGCTGGCCCCAGGGGCCAGGACATACCGGTGATAGATTATGAGTACTGTAAGGGCTGCGGTGTCTGTGCAACCGCGTGCCCGGTCAAGGCTATAGAGATGGTTGACGAGGAGCAGTTCCTCATGAAGATGCTCGAGGAGGATGCAGGGGGTAGATGAGCCGTGGCTGTGAAGAAGCCTATGCGTGGCAACGAGGCGGTGGCCTACGCGGCGAAGCTCGCCAGGGTTCAGGTCGTTGCTGCTTATCCGATAACACCGCAGACCATCATAGTGGAGAAGATTGACGAGCTTATAGCGAACGGTGAGATGGACGCTACGATGATACATGTTGAGAGTGAGCACAGCGCCCTAGCTGCGACCTACGGCGCGGCGATGGGCGGGGTGAGGGCGTTCACCGCGACGGCGAGCCATGGCCTCGCCTACATGTATGAGATGCTCTGGTGGGCTGCTGCCAGCAGAGTCCCCATAGTCATGGCCGTCGTTACGAGAGCAATTGGGCCGCCGTGGAACATACACGTGGAGCACGCCGACATAATGAGCATAAGGGACAGCGGCTGGCTGGTATCCATGGCTGAGAACAACCAGGAGGCCCTTGACCTCACGCTGCTCATGTTCCGCGTCACAGAGGATCCGAGGGTCTATCTCCCCGGTGTGGTGGGGCTCGACGGCTTCATACTCAGCCACACGGTGGAGCCCGTGGAGATCCCTGACCAGGAGACCGTTGACGAGTTCCTGCCGCCCAGGAGACAGCCCTACACCATAGAGCCGGGCCCCGCGATAGCGATGGGCAACATTATGCCTGACGAGGTGTTCGAGAAGCATAGGATGGACATGCACGCGAGCAACCGCGCGGCGGAGGAGGCGGTGAGGGAGGCTGGGAGGCTCTATGGCAGGCTAACCGGCAGGGACTACAGCAGCCTCGTGGAGTGCTACCGCTGCAGCGGCGCCGACGCCCTCATAGTCGGCATGGGCTCCTGGATGGGTGACGCTAAGATAGCTGTGGACAGGCTCCGGGAGAAGGGGCTAAGGTTCGGTGTGCTCCGGCTCCGCTGGGTGAGGCCGTTCCCTTGGAGCGAGATACGCGAGGCCGCGGCGGGCAAGAAGCTGCTCCTGGTCATGGATCGCAGCGTGAGCTTCGGCCATGCCGGGCCACTGTTCCTCGAGGTGAGCAGCGCTGTTGAGGCCAGGCCGAGCATGGTAGGTGTGCTGGCCGGAGTCGGCGGCGTGGACGTGTCATACGAGGACATAGAGAGGATAGCTTCAGAAGCATATAGGCTTGTTGAGGAAAAGGGCCACGTCTACATCCCTGCCCTCTGGTACCACCTCGGGGAATTCTACCCGATGAGCCCGGGGCCGTTGCCCACGAGGCTTCCCGAGATGCCCCAGGCTCCGCTGCCAAGCAGCCAGGAGGGGAGGTGACCCCCGGTGGCGGTGAACATCAAGAAGCTGCCCAGGAAGAAGTACGTGCTCCCCGGCAATGCCGCATGCCCAGGCTGCCCCGAGACCATGGGGTTCCGGTACCTGGGCATGGCTCTCGGCGAGAAAGCCGTGGTGGTGATCCCTGCGGGCTGTAGCTCGGTGATACAGGGGATGTGGCCTCGTAACGGCTGGGGGCTGCCGGTGCTCAACATAGTGTTCGCCGCCGGCGCGGCTGCGGCAAGCGGGTTGGCGAGGGCGATGGAGAGGCGCGGCGTAGACGCCCAGGTAGTCGTCTGGGCGGGAGACGGCGGCACAGCGGACATAGGGTTGCAGGCGCTGAGCGGCGCAGCGGAGAGGGGTGAGAACATAATCTACATCTGCGTCGACAACGAGGCCTACATGAACACCGGTATACAGAGGAGTGGCCTAACACCCCACGGCGCGTGGACTACGACGACACACCGCGGCAACCCGGGGAGGAAGAAGCCGCTCCCCCAGATAGTCGCGGCTCACAAGGTGCCCTACGTCGCGACCGCGAGTGTCGGCTATCCGTGGGACTTCATTGCCAAGCTCCGCAAGGCGGCTAGCATCAAGGGGTTCAAGTACATCCACCTCCATGCCCCCTGCCCCGTCGGCTGGAGGTTCGATCCCGCCCTGACCCACAAGATAGCTCAGCTCGCTGTGGAGACCGGCGCCTGGATACTGTATGAGTACGAGAACGGCAGGCTCCATCTAAATCCGCCTAGCACGAGGCTCCTAGACCCCTCCAAGAGGAAGCCCCTGGAGGAGTACATCAAGCTGCAGGGCAGGTTCCGCGGGCTAAGCGAGAAGGATATGGAGGAGCTCAAGCGCGAAATAGAGGAGAACTGGGAGGATATAAGAGCGGTACTTCGGGCCCAGGGCGGCCTCTAGCTGCAAGTGTTTTCCGCCAGCCTCTCGTAGTCGCGGAGGCTCCAGGCTACCTCGTCGCCCAGCAGCTCCGGGTTCCCACAGTCCAGCTCCCTGGCGGCGAGCAGGTAGATTGTCTTGCCGCGTCTCATCAGCGGGAGGCGCTGGGCCTTCGCCCGGAGCGTGTCAAGGATCCGGCGGATCTCTCTGCAGTCTAGACGGCTCCACTTCGCCTCCGCCACGAGGACCACGGGGGGTGTCACGGTCTCATCGAGGGCTACGAGGTCTATCTCCTCTCCTCGGTGCCACCAGGGCCCCATCCTCGTCGGGGTTATGGGTAGCTCGCCTCTCCTCGCGGCCTCTGCCACCATGGCGGCCATGGTCTCCTCCCATGCTTGTGGGGCGAGGTTGTGCTCGAAGTCCTTCCTCACAGCCTCCACCGTCTTCTCTGTGAGGCCGAGCTCTATTGCGGCCCGGTGGCGGGGGATGTAGCGGAACCAGAACCTTAGGAAGGGGTCCGCTATCCTGTACCTCGCCCGGCCTCTGCCGAGCACTGGCCTCTGCTTCTCCACGAGCCCCATGTCCTCTAAGACGCGGAGGTACTTGGAGAGGCTCTCGCCGGGGACGCCGCTGCGCTGTGCTATCTCCCCGTAGCTTGTCGCCCCCGAGGCTATGGCCTCCAGGACTGCGAAGTATCGTTGCACCTCGCGCAGTTCCTCCCGGAGCAGGTACTTGGCCTCGTCGAGGAACCTCGCGTTCGGGCGGAGAAGGAGCCTCTCAATGTTCTCCCAGAGCCCGAGGGAGGGGTCTACCTCGGAGAGGTAGCCGGGGACGCCGCCGAAGACCCCGTAAAGCCTCACCCGGTCCCCGGGAGGCCACGTGGGCGCGAAGCAGCCTGCCGCCAGGGGGCTCAGCGGGCTTAGCCTCAGTATGCCCGTGAAGCGGCCGTAGAGGGGGCTCCTAGAGCCGAGGACGCCTTCGCTGAACGAGACAAGGCTCCCCATAAGCAGTATGAAGATCTTGGTGCTGCTGAGCCTCGTGTCCCACAGTGCCTGCAGCGTGCTGGGGAGCCCCGGCGAGGCTTCAACCGCGTACTGGAACTCGTCGAGCACGAACCCTATCCTCTCCCCCGTGGCGAGCCTTGCGAGGTAGAGGAGGACTTGTCTCCACGAGGTCAACGGCCTCTCCGCGAGAAGCTCATCCCCCGTGAACCTCGCTAGTGCCTCGCTGAGCCTCGCCAGCATCGCCTGTTCGGGCTCCTCCTCCGCCACGAAATAGAGCACCCTGCCCCCGAGCCCCCTTCTCTCAACCCACTCCCGGACGAGCCTCGTCTTCCCAACCCTCCTACGCCCGTAGACGAGGAGCAGCTCCGCCCTACCACTAGCCCAGCGCTCGTCGAGCCACCTCATCTCCGAGCCACGGTCAACAAACGGACCCAAGAGTACCAGACCCCAGAGTACAGACTCTAGAGTCTGATACTCTAAAGCATGTTTCCTCCGGAGCTGGGATAAGCCCCTCCACGCTGGCCACCGGCGGAGACGGGGCGGTAGATGCAAGGACTCATGGAGCACGGCGTGGTGAGGAAGCGCTGCAGGGACTGCCTCCGGGTAGCCCTTCTCTACCCCGCCGTCTACAGCGCAGCGGTCCACAGCCTCGCCTACCAGAACCTCTACTACATGCTGAATAGCCTCGCCTACGTGGTCGCAGAGAGGTTCGTCGCACACTCCATGGCGGGGCTGGAGCCCCCGCCCCGTAGCCTCGAGACCGGTGCGCCGCTCGCAGACTTCGACCTCATACTAGTGCCGGTGAGCTACGAGCTCGACTACGTCACGCTCGCTCGCATGCTCCTCGCAGCCGGGCTCGAGCCGCTCCGCAGCCGCCGCAGGGACGCGCCCCCCGTGGTGGTGGGCGGCCCCGTGCCCAGCATGAACCCGGTGCCCGCCCTACAGCTGGCTGACATGGTTCTCCTCGGAGAGGCGGAGCCCACTGTGCCCCTGCTGGCTGAGGAGGCCTACGCCAGGGGTCCCTGGGGGGCGCTGGAGGCGCTAGCCTGCCACCCCGGATTCCTCGCCCCCGGCTGCAGCAGGGTAAGGAAGGCAGTGGCGCGGAGCCTTGACAGTGCTCCCCACAGCGTGGTGCAGTTCCGGGTGCCGGGCAGCGGGGAGCCTTGGGGAGAGGCGTACATGGTTGAAGCCTCAAGGGGCTGCCCCCACATGTGCCGCTTCTGCATGGAGAGCCACTTCCTGCTCCCCACCAGGCACAGGAGCGCCAAGAAGATACTCGGGCTCATAGAGAGGGGTGTTGAGGCCAACAAGGTCTCCAAGGTCGCCTTCTACGCGCTCAGCTTCTTCGACCACCCTGCTGGCGACAAGCTCCTCGAGGAGACTGTGCACGGCATGGGGCTCGAGGTGACGATAGGGAGCCTCCGTGCCGACCAGCTGGACGAGCACAAGCTCCAACTCCTAGCAGAGGCCGGGCAGAGGCACGTCTCGATCGCACCGGAGACGCTTAGCCCGGGGCTATGCCGCGCGATAGGCAAGTGCATAGGCTACGACAAGGTCGAGGAGGTCTCCGTGGCTGCGTGGAGGCAGGGGCTTCGGGTCAAGCTCTACCTCATGCTGGGTCTCCCCGGTGAGCGCGATGAGGACATCGAGGGATACGCGGAGAAGCTGCGGAGCCTCGCGGCCAAGGCGCCGCCGAGGAGGGAGGCCCTCAAGGTTTCAGTCAATCCCCTGGTTCCGAAGCCCCACACTCCCCTCCAGTGGCATCCGCTGATAGACAGGAGGAGCTACGAGGCGAGGCTCCGCATCCTCCGCCGCGCGTCCAGCAAGGTGGCCTCCATAGAGGGGCTCAGCTACCGCTACGCCTACGCCCAGGCAGTGGTCGCGAGAGGCGACGAGAAGATAGGGGAGGCGATAGTGGAATGGGCGAGACTCGGCGGCAAGCTCGGCCAGCTACGCAGGGCAGCCAAGAAGGTTGGAGCGGAACCCGACCTCTACGCCTACAGACCCTTGGAGACTGGAGCCCCCTGGCACAGCCTCGTAGACCTCATGATCCCCGTGGCGGCACTCCGCAGGGCCTACGAGGCCTCGCTCTCAACACTGTAACGCATCCAGCACAGCCCCTCCCTCTTCTCGATAACCCTCCTTCCCACTGGCGGCCTCAACTATGAGCCTCGCCTTGACGCCCTCAAACCTAGCCAGCTCCTCTATGAGCCGGAGGAAGGGGCACGCTGTGCCAGGGCCTCCGCCCGCCCCACGTCCTTCGGGCAGTACCTGTCACTTCTCCTTAAGCCCAGCCTCTGCCACGTCGTCCTCGAGGCTCATTATCCAAACCTTTCTGCCTATGCCCAGGAACTCGTTCAGCTCCTCCACTATGCGGCGCAGCCTCTCCACCGGATCGCCGGGAAGGCTGCGAAGCCTATCCATGGCCCTCATGTAGGCTCAGAGCTTCGGTGCCGCTCTCGCGGCGAGGAGTTAGTGACAGACAACCTGGTTAAGTACGTTGGCCTCAGCAAGTAAGGATAGTAGTATAGCAAAGAAAGCTTGGTAGAGCGTCAGCCCTTTCCTTGGCGACGCAGCGAACCCTCCTAAGTATTCTGCTCCCCGGCGCCCACGGAGTGCTCCGGGCAAGGAGACTACGTGTATTGGCCAAGCATGTACCCGGCGCATGTGACGACAAAATTATCTCTAAGCAGGAAATAAACAATTGAAACAAATATGGTAAACATATCCGAGGGGCAAGCTTCTGGCCGCTTGCTTAACACCCCCACCCTCGGTACCCCGGCAGCCCTAGAGGGGGTTCCTGTGGCGCCGCCGAGCGCACAATGGGAGGGCCTAGTCTTCACCAAAGGTCCTGGCCTCGACGAGCTACTCGAGCCCGGTATGAGCCTCATCCTGCTCGACCGGTTCTACTCCGAGGTCTACGGGGACTACGTGTTCCTCGGCTACGAGGTCTACGCCGAGGACCTGGAGCTGAGGCGCTCGGATCTTGTAGGACTCTACACCGCCGCGACGCTCCTCCGCAACCGCCCTGCGGTGGTGGTCTGCGGCGAGAACCCCGCCGCCTGCATCCTGGCGCTAGCCGCTAGCATGGTGCTCGACAAGGCCATGGAAGCCTCCAGGGCCCTGGACGAGGCATGGAAGGTGATCAGCCGGGCCTACCCAGGCTCCAAGGCGCCCGTCCTGCCGGCTCCCATAGTAGCGGCACTCCACGGCCTCGAGGCGGCCAGGGACGCCGCTGGCGGGACAGACAGGCTCGCACCCCTCATGAGCCTGGGACTTACATACGAGTACGGCAAGGGCCGCATCCACTACGGCGACTCCGTAACCTGGGCGGCGTCGGCCGGTGCCCGCGGCCCAACCCTCCTCACAGTGATGCTCCACTTCCTCGTCGAAGGCCCTGGGGGCCCGCCCTCGGAGATACTCCGCCTCCGCCTAGAGGCTGTAGGGGAGGAAAACCTGCTGGCACTCCTCGGCCCCCCGGCTGAGGAGGCCCTGGCGGCGCTGCGGAGCTACGCCAAGGGCAGCCTCGAGGCAGAGGCCTCCGCGCTCCTAGCTCTCGTGGAGGCCCTCGGCCCCAGCGGCGACGTGGTGTACGTTGAGAGGAGGGAGAGCGAGCTACACGCCTACTGCCCGAGCCCCAGCGGGGTGCCGAGCAAGGACTGCGTCCAGGCAGTGGGCCAGGCGGCGAAGATAGCGGGGGAGAAGAAGCCTCTAGGCATAGAGGCGGTCAGGCTCAGGCCCGAGGAGCCGCCCCTCCAGCAGCCCTAGATGCGGCCCTGGACAGCCTCTCCAGTACAGCATCCAGCCCCACCCTGGGCCTAGTGTAGCCCGTGTACGCGTGCATGCTAGCCTCAGCGAGCTCCGTGGACACTGTGGCGGGCAGCTCGGAGACATGGCTGGAGACCAGGCCCCAGAGCTGGCAGCTGCTGCACGCCTCGCCGCCGGCGTAGACGTGGAGGTAGACGCCGAGCCCAGCAATCTCCTGGAGCAGCCATGGAACGAGCCAGCCGACACACGGCACATGGAAGGGCAGCAGCCTCGCCGGGCTAGCCTCCACAGCCTCGCCGTCAAGCCTCCCGAGGAGCCTACGGCAGATGAACAGTACCCCATCAAGCCCCCGTGTCTCAACCCACTCGTAGGCGTAGGCCAGCCCAGTCACCCCAGTCCACGCCGGAACCTCGACCCCGGGGCAACGGTGGAGGCACGCCAGGCAGCCCTTACACCTCTGCTCGTCAAGCCTCTCCCCATCCAGTGCCCCCAGGGGGCAAGCCTCTCCAGGGCATCGGCCGCGCAGCCTCGGCGGGATAACATACTCGGGAGGCACTATGAAGAGGCTGCGCAGCAGCTGCCTCCTAGTCACAGGGGGTCTCCGCTTCACGGCCCTCCTCCGGTCCCCGAGCGTCGCAACCAGGAAGCCCGCATGGTATTCTATCAGCTCGTCGAGGCTCAGCCCAGCTAGCATGGTCTCGGGTATCCCCGTCGCCTCCACGAGGAACGGATTCCTCCCCAGCTCCGCTAGCTCCCGGTGAAGCCTCCAGAAGCCCGAAAGGCCGGTCGAGACAAGCACCACAGGCTTACCCGGATCCCTCTCCCAGATACGGTCAAGCACATCAACTACGGCAGGCACATCGTCTAGCCCGGCCTCAAGCCTCCAGCCACAGTGCCTCGACTCGAGGCCAGATAGGCAGACAATCTCAATGTCCACATCAACCTCCACAAGCAGACACCTCGTCCCAGGGGAACCGGCTCCCAGTCACCGTAAGGAAACATGGGCGAAGAGAAAAAGGAAGCACCCCGGAGAGAGACGCGCCCCTAAGACAAAAGCCTGGCCTAAAGAAGCCTCCAGAGCCGACGGGAATTCCTTTGGGCGCCCCGAGTGGAGCCGAGGCGGGGAGAGCGCTGCGACATGGATAAGAGTCTAAGTGTCCCTCATAGAGGGGCTTTAGCGGCTAGATTCCAGGCGCCTCTTCTTCAGCTCCTCCTCGCGAAGTATTCTTCTAAGTATTTTTCCGACGGCGCTCTTCGGCAGCTCTCCCCTTATCTCTACCTCCTTCGGAACCTTGTAGGGGGCTAGGTGTCTCCTCGCATGCTCGATTATCTCCTCTGGGGTGACCTTGTCCTCGCAGCCCGGCTTCGGCACGATGAAGGCCTTGATGCGCTCTCCGACATGCGGGTGCGGCACCCCTATCACGGCGGCGTCCTGGACGCACTCGTGCATGTAGAGTACCTCCTCTATCTCCCTCGGGTAGACGCTGTAGCCCTTGTACTTTATCACGTCCTTCTTCCTGTCAACTATGTAGAAGAACCCGTTCTCATCCATGTAGCCTATGTCGCCTGTGCGCAGCCAGCGGCGGCCGCAGCAGTCGAAGAACACTCTCCGGTTCTCCTCGTCCATGTCCAGATAGCCTTTCATCACCTGGGGGCCGCTGACCACTAGTTCGCCGGTCTCGCCAGGCGGGAGGAGCACCGGCCTCTCGGGGTCGGCTATCGCGGCCAGCGTCTCGGGCACCGGTATCCCAATGCTGCCCGGCCTATTCCCTCCATAGATCGGGTTTATGTGTGTGACGGGGCTGGCCTCAGTTAGCCCGTAGCCCTCTCTAAGCTTAGCGCCGGTGAGCTTCTCGAACCTCTCAGCCACGGCTCTCGGCAGCGCACCGGCACCGCTTATACAGACCTCGAGGCTACGCAGGTTATACTTCCTTACATCCTTCAAGGCAATAATCTTCGAGTATATTGTCGGGACTCCGTGGAACACGTTGGCTTTATACCTCTCGATGTCCCGTAGTATCCTCTCCAGCTCGAACCTAGGATAGACGAGTATCGTTGCGGCGCGGAAGATCCCCGTGTGGAGCACAGCGGTCTGCCCGTAGATGTGGAACCAGGGCAGCACGCCTACCATGACGTCCTCTGCCTTTCTCCCCCTCTTCCACCATGCGTCTATCTGGTGCACGTTAGCCACGAGGTTATAGTGGGTTAGCATGGTGCCCTTCGGGACACCCGTGGTGCCCCCGGTGAACATTATCGTTGCTAGATCTTCCTTGGGGTTTATGCTGGGGCTTGGCGGCCTCGGCTCGTACTCTCGGAGCAAGTCGCGGAGCAGTACCACGGTCTTCCCGTCGCTCCTTATCCTGGGCTTCTTGGCAACCAAGCTGT
>Ga0256833_1001482_pt1 | contig 17305 bp, 11 predicted proteins | sample 356284metaG_FD_190535 | JGI IMG/M metagenome (GOLD analysis project Ga0256833, IMG submission 190535) | Hydrothermal vent microbial communities from Mid Atlantic Ridge, Atlantic Ocean - 356-284 | ecosystem: Environmental > Aquatic > Marine > Hydrothermal vents | place: Atlantic Ocean: Mid... | reverse complement strand
ACAAGGGGGCAGGGTTTGTCGTACCGGTCGCCGGTGCCATCAGCCTGATGCCCGGTACCGCCTCCGATCCGGCCTACCGCCGCATCGACGTCGATGTGGAGACCGGCAAGGTCAAGGGGCTGTTCTAAAACCGGAAATATCCTCTCCGGCCGTCACCGATACCGGCGGCCGCAACAGCCTGCCGGTATCGGATATTGTAATAGTTCATCGCTATCAGCAACTGCCTGAAAAATAGCAACACCTTTGGTAAAGTTCGGCAGTACGTCAGCTGTGCGTGAGCGTGGGCCGCTATAGTCCTCCGCTATGCGGCCAGTCACGAGCGCGTGCAGATGGCGTGCTGCTGAACTTTTACCGGATATTTGCTGCCAGCGGGTCAAAAGAGGTCATCTCTTTTGACCCGCTTCTTTTTATACTGTATACTATTATTGTGTAGTTGTCCCGGGTCTCGGGCCACGATCGGCAACCCAATCCTTCTTTCCAGTCTTCATGCCCAAGCAAGCTGCCAGAAAACCAGCGACCAAAAGGTCCTCGCTCAAACGGACGGTCAAGGACCAGTCCGGGGCCGGCAAACTCAAGATTGGTGAACTCCTCTCCAAGGCCGGCTACATCACCGCCACCCAGTTCGAGGAAGCCAAGGCGGTCCATAAGAGGACCGGCCAGCGCCTGGGACAGATTCTCCTGGAGAGCGGTGTCATCGAACGGGACACCATCCCCAACTTCCTCAGCAGGATGCACAACTACACTCTGGTGGTGATCGAGGATGAACCGCCGAGTCCGGAGGCCCTCGAGCTTGTCCCCTACGAACTGGCCAAGCGATATCTCGCTTTTCCTCTGCGGATCGTCGGCAATACCCTGCAGATCACCATGGCCGAACCCACCGACGCCATCGAGGTGGAGGAACTGCAGGACACTGTCCAGAAAGGCCTCAATGTCTGCGTCTCATCGGCCAGGGATATCATCGACGCCTACCGCAAATACTATCACATCGACGACGAGGAGTATAATTCCTTTTTCAAGGCCTCCCAGGAAGAGGCTGAGGAAGAGGTCGAGGTTACCCAGATCGAGGACTTCGGTGCCCTGGTCTCGGATGCGGCCGAGGACTTCGAGATCGAGAGCGCAACCGAGGACGAAAGCGCCTATGACCAGTTCTCGGCCTCTGACGCCCCCATCATCAAACTGGTGAATGGCATCCTGGTCAAGGCCGTGCAGGAGGGGGTCAGCGACATCCACATCGAGCCGTTCGAGAAGACGATGCAGGTCCGCTACCGCAAGGACGGCGCCCTGTTCAAGTCCATGAACCTGCCCCTGACCATCAAGAATGCCCTGGTGGCACGGATCAAGATCCTGGCCGATCTTAACATCACCGAACGGCGGGTGCCCCAGGACGGCCGTATCAAGATGCGCATGGGCCGCAACAAGGCTGTGGACTTCCGTGTCTCCACACTGCCGCTCCTGCACGGCGAGGGCATTGTTCTCCGTATCCTGGACAAGAGTTCCCTCAACGTCGACCTGACCAAGCTCGGTTTCGAGCAGAGAACCTTCGACTCCCTCAAACGATGTCTCAGCCGCCCCCAGGGCCTGCTGCTGGTCACCGGCCCCACCGGTTCCGGCAAGACCGTCACCCTCTATTCGGCCCTCAACTCCCTCAACAGGGAAGACATCAAGATCCTCACCGCCGAGGACCCGGTGGAGTTCAACTTCAAGGGCATCAACCAGGTCAATGTCAACCAGGAAGTGGGCATGACCTTTGCCGCGGCCCTGAAGGCCTTTCTCCGCCAGGACCCGGACATCATCATGGTCGGCGAGATCCGTGACATCGAAACCGCCGAGATCGCCATGAAGGCGGCCATGACCGGCCACCTGGTCTTCTCCACCCTCCATACCAACGATTCGCCGGCCACAGTGGGCCGCCTGGTGGACATCGGCATTCCCTCCTACCTGCTGGCCTCATCCCTGACCATGGTCCTGTCGCAGCGACTGGGCCGGCGGCTGTGCACCAAGTGCAAGGTCCCGGTCACCTATGACAGGGAAAAACTCCTCAGCGTCGGCTTCCGGGAGGAAGAGCTGGACGACCTCAACCTCTACGGTCCCAAGGGCTGCCCGGAATGCAACGGTCTGGGCTACCGTGGCCGGGTCGGCTTCTTCGAGCTGATGGAGGTCACCGACGAGGTGGCCAAGGCCATCCAGGCCGAGGTCTCGGAGGAGCAGCTCCGCAAGGTGGCGATCCAGGAGGGAATGTACACCCTGCGTGAGGCCGCCCTGCAGAAGGCGCGGGAAGGGATCACCAGCCTGGACGAAGTCCTGCGACGGACGGTGATCCACGAAGAAAGCCTGCCCGCCTACCTGGTCAACCCGGACGTCGAGGAGTATAACGATGGCGAGGTGATCATCCAGGAAGGCAACAAGGACAAGGACTTTTTCAAACTGGTGCGCGGCAAGGTGGCCGTTCTCCGTGGCGGCAAAAAGATCGCCGAGATCACCGAGCCCGGCGAATACTTCGGTGAGATGGCCGCTATCCACCAGGAGACCCGCTCGGCCTCCATTGTCGCATCCGGCCGCTGCGTCATCAAGCGCTATCCCGGCGACAAACTGCACGAACTGATCGAAAAGTACCCGGAAGTCTCGCGCCAGTTGTTCAAGACCCTGGTCGAGCGCCTGAAAAAGACCGACCGCATCGTGGTTCAGCTTGCCGGCGGCGGCAGGACCAGACCCCAGGTCGTCCGCCGCGCATAATGCAGAAAATCTCCGTCTATATCATCGCCTACAACGAGGCGGACAAGATCGGCGCGGCCATCAACTCGGTCCTCTGGGCCGACGAAATCGTGGTTGCCGACTCCCGCAGCCGGGATAACACCGCCGCCATTGCCGAGGAGGCGGGGGCGCGCGTGGTCCAGATCGACTTCCAGGGCTTCGGCGACCTGCGCAACCGTGCCATGGCCGCATGCAGCCACGACTGGATTTTTTCCCTCGATGCCGACGAACGCTGCACTCCCGGGGCACGGGACGAGATCCTGGCCACCATCAATGCTGCCGACCCGCTTGATGCCTACTACATACCCCGCCGCAACTACTTCATGGGCCGCTGGATAAAGCACTCCGGGTTCTACCCCGACTACCGGCAGCCGCAACTGTTCAGGAAAGGGGCTCTGACCTTCCGGAACGATCCGGTCCACGAAGAGTACACCATTGTCTCCGACCGGCCGCCCGGCTACCTGAAGCATCCCATCTGGCAGATTCCCTACAAGAACCTGGAAGAGGTGGTGCACAAGGCCAACAAGTACTCGACCCTGGGGGCCGAGAAACTCCGCCAGCGCGGCCGCAGGGCCTCCATGGCCACGGCGCTCGGCCGCGGCGCATGGTCCTTTTTCCACATGTACATCCTCAAACGGGGCATCCTGGACGGCTGGCCAGGCTTTGTCATCGCCCTGGGCAACTTCGAGGGTACTTTCTGGAAATACGCCAAACTGCACGAACTCCAGGCTGACTGGGCACCACCCTCCTCGCCGCCGCTGCGGCGGCAAGACACCAGGCCGAGAGGGTAACAATGGACTGCTGCTGACCTGTCACGACGGATCCCTCCGGAATCGCGATGAAGACAAAATTTTCCTCCATCAACCTGCTGGCGGAACTGCAACAGAACCGCTACCGCCGTCTTCGCGCCGATTTCATGGAAAAACGGTACCGCCGGGGCTGCCTTATCTATACACCAGGCCACGACAACGACCTGGTCTTTATTGTCAAACTGGGCAAAGTGCGGATCTACCTGGCCATGGAGGACAAGGAATTCTCCCTGACCATCCTCGGGCCTGGGGATATCTATACCACCCACACCCGGGCCCATGTCGCCGCCATCGAGGACGTGGTCATGCTGACCATGCCCACCATGCGCTTTCACCGCTATATGATGGAGTACCCCGCCCTGTCCCGTACCATCATCTCCATCCTGGGTGAGCTGCTCAAGCAGTCGTTTTCCATCATCGACGGCCTGGTGTTCAAAGACATCTCGGGCCGGCTGGCGGACTTCCTCCTCCACGAGGCCGAACATCTGGGCCAGCAGCAGGCGGATGGCACCCATCTTACCCTTGACCTGACCATGGAACAGCTTGCCGCCATCATCGGCTCATCGCGCCAGACAGTCTCCACCATCCTCAATGCCATGCATCGGGCCGGGGTACTGCAGAAAAAAGGGCGCGGTGTCTATCTTATCCCCAACCTCGACCTTCTCAGGAACTATCCCACCCTGTAACCTTCCACTCCTGCGGAAATCATCGAATCCGTCAGGTAGCTGACAGTTTTCCTCCTCCCGACCCGGTACTATGCGCCTGTAGCACGGCATAGATTGTATCCGATGCAGATACTGATAACCCTCAGGAGGTGGAACCATGACAGAGAAAAAAAAGCTCAATATCGACGAATGCTCTATCTGGGACGATGCCAGGCAAATGCTGACAAAGGCGGAGCAGGATGGCGTGGAAACCGTGTGGCACAGGCTGCAGCAGCAGAGTCCCCACTGCCAGTTCGGCGAGTCCGGGGTCTGTTGCCGCAACTGCACCATGGGGCCATGCCGGATCAGCAAAAAGGCACCCCTTGGGGTGTGCGGAGCTGATGCTGACGTCATCGTGGCCCGGAATTTCGGCCGCTTTGTCGCCGGAGGGTCTGCCGGCCATTCCGATCATGGCCGCGACTGTATCGAGGCCCTGCACGCGGTGGCGCATGGTGAAACCGCGGACTACACCATCAAGGACGAGGCCAAGCTCCTGCGGATCGCGGCCGAGCTGGGCATTGCAACCGAGGGCCGGCAGGTGCTCGACGTGGCCAGGGACCTGGCCGCCGAATTCTTTGAAAACTATGGAACAACGAAAAACGAGCTTTCCTTCATCTGCCGGGTGCCGGAAGTGCGGCGCAAGCTCTGGGACAAGCTCGGCATAACCCCCCGGGGGATGGACCGGGAGATTGCCGAGATGATGCACCGCACCCACATGGGCTGCGACAATGACGCCGCCAACACCATGCTGCACGCGGCCAGAACCTGTCTTGCCGACGGCTGGGCCGGCTCCATGATCGCCACCGAGATCTCTGACATCCTCTTCGGCACACCGGTCCCGCGCAGGGCCACGGTCAACCTCGGCGTACTCAGGGAAGACCAGGTGAACATCCTGGTCCATGGCCACAATCCCATTGTCACCGAAAAGATCCTGGAAGCGGCCAACGACCCGGAACTGATCGCCCTGGCAAAGGAGAAGGGCGCCGCCGGCATCAACCTGGTCGGCCTCTGCTGCACCGGCAATGAGCTGATGATGCGGCACGGTATTCCCATGGCCGGCAACCACCTGATGACCGAGCTGGCCATCATCACCGGCGCGGCCGAGGTGATCGTGGTCGATTACCAGTGCATCATGCCGAGCCTGGTGCAGGTCGGCGACTGCTATCATACCAAGATGGTGACCACGGCGGACAAGGCACGGTTCACCGGTGCGGAACATGTGAAATTCGAGATGCACAACGGCGGTGCCCAGGCCAGGAGAGTGGTACGTATGGCCATTGAACGCTACAGCCTGCGCGACCCGGCCCGTGTCAGGATTCCCTGCGAACCGGTGGAGATCGTCACCGGTTTTTCCAACGAGGCCCTGCTGGAGGCCCTGGGCGGTTCACTCACCCCGCTCATCGATGCGATCAAGGCGGGCAGGGTACGGGGAGCGGTCGGGATAGTCGGCTGCAACAACCCGAAATACAAGCATGATTTCTGCAATGTCAACCTGGCGAAAGAACTGATCAGGCGTGATATCCTGGTGATCGCCACCGGCTGCGTGACCACTGCCGCCGGCAAGGCCGGCCTGCTGGTGCCCGAGGCCATCGAACAGGCAGGCCAGGGTCTCAAGGAGATCTGCGGCGCCCTTGCCATCCCCCCGGTCATTCACATGGGAAGCTGCGTCGACAACTCCCGTATCCTGCAGCTCTGCGGCATGCTGGCCGACGAACTCGGCGTGGATATCTCCGACCTGCCGGTGGCGGCATCCTCACCGGAATGGTACTCGGAAAAGGCGGCAGCCATCGGCACCTATGCCGTGGCATCGGGAATCTACACCCACCTGGGCCATCCGCCCAATATCACCGGCTCAAAGATCGTCACCGACCTTGCGCTGTCAGGGCTCGACGAGCTGGTCGGGGCCTGCTTTGTCATCGAGCCCGACCCCTTCAAGGCTGCAGCACTCATAGACAAGCGAATCACGGAAAAACGGCAAGGCCTGGGCCTTTCGGCATAGTCAGGGACAACGGTTATCAAGGGGGGAGCGGGCGTACCGCTCCCCTGCCCTGTCCTCAGAAGCGAAAACACCACGTGGTAAGCGCTCACAGGCGGCGCATCTTTGCACGGTCGCGTTTGTCCGCATAGAGGGGCTATAGCGAACAAACGCGCCTGCCCAAATATGCACTACCTGTGAGCGCTTACAGCCCTGAAGTCATGAAACCGCAGAGTTGCCAACCCTGTGAGGGGTTACCACCACGTGTTCCTGCTGCAGGAACATATCCATGACAGCCAACCCGAGAGCGCTTTACCTGCAAAGCCGGAATTGAAGAACCTTAATAGTTCACCGCTATCGGCAACCACCCCAAAAGGCCGATACTTTTACGAAGAACCACGATCTTCGCCTACCCGTAATCAGCGGTCCCGCAGCACTGCAACCCGCCTCTCTTCAAGATACTGATCAATCCCCTTGTCACACCAGGTCCGCTTCTCCCGGATAGTCCGCTCCAGGATCCGGTCGTTTTCCGCCAGGCGGGCACGGTCGTTCATGGGATGCCAGAGATGGTAAGCAAGGGCATTGAAACGGACATTCTGCCGCCTGATGCCGTTGTTCAGCAGCCGCACCGTGAACTCGGAGTCCTCCCTGCCCCAGCCGACGAACTTCTCATTGAAACCATTGATGGCAATGGCATCCTGTTTCCAGAAGGCGAAGTTACAGGTCTTGATACCACCGATGCGGCGGCTGCGGAAAGAAAAGAGCCGGGCCAGCAGATTGGAACGGTAGCAGTTTTTCCGGTTTTCCACCCGGCTGGCACAGAATCCCGCCCCGAGCCCGCCCCTGCGCAGGATCTCCTCGGAGAGTTCCCGGTTGAGCAGTACACGGGTACCCTGGACGAAAAAACCGGGGTGGGCGAACCTGCAGTGATCAAGGATGAAATGGCGCTCCAGAAGGATATCGCCATCGACCAGAACGATGTAGTCTCCCCGGGCCCTGGCAATGGCCCGGTTTCGGCTCCTGGCCAGCCTGAAGCCCTTGTCTTCCTGCCAGCTGTGGATGACAGGAATCTCTGCCACTCTTCCCACCCCGGCCACCACTGCTGCGGTATCCGGCCCGGAGCCGTCATCGGCAACGATGATCTCCAGCGGCAGCATCTCCTGCTTCAGGGCGCTCTGCAGGGAAAGCTCCAGGGCCTCCTTCCAGTTATAGGTGGTGATGATCAGGCTGACATGCACCGCTTCTCTCCCTTCTGTGTCGAAATCCGCAAGCGTAACAGTTCACCGCTATCGGCAACCACCGAAACAGACCGATACTTTTGGTAAAAGTTCAGCAGTGCGTCAGCTGTGCGTGATCATGGCTGGCCGTCAGGCACGCCTGCACAAATCTGCGGCCCCTGAGAGCACTCACACCATTGTTCACGGAAAACCCGATGGTTAGCAATCACGTGAGGGGTTACGGCAGCCCGCTATACGGCCAGCCGCGACCGCGTGCAGGTAAGCATAGACTCCGGATGGCGTGCTGCTGAACTTTTACGAGCCGTGACCAAGCAGCTCACGTACAGCGGCCGCGACCTCTTCCACCCTGATCCCCTCCATGCACTGCATGCCGGCACACTGACGCCGCCGGCAGGCGAGGCAGTCCAGGGTCTCGACGCGAATGATGCGGTGCACCACGCCGTAGGGCCCGACCCGTTCGGGATGCGTGGGGCCGAACAGGGCCACCACCGGCCGGCCGGCCATGGCCGCCATGTGCATGGGACCGGTGTCCAGCCCCACATAGAGAGCGCAGCGACGGATCAGGGCCACGGCTGCAGCCAGGTCCAGGCGGCCGGCGGCATTGAGCACCGGGGTCCGCATCATGGCGCCGACAGAGGCGATATACTCGCGATCGGCGTTACTGCCGGCAAATACCAGTCGTACCCCCTCCCCGGCCAGGGTGTCTGCCAGTTGCGCCCATCTGCGGGCCGGCCAGAACTTGGTCTGCCAGCGGGCGGTGGGGCCGGCATAGACCAGGAGATCATCGGCACCGATGTCCTGGTCGGCAAGAAACCTCTCCACCCTGGCCTGCTGGCCCTCGTCGCAGGCAAGGAAAAAATCTTCGCCCGCCACCGCACAGCCCAGATGACGGCAGAACAGCAGGTTCTTGTCCACGGCGTGCACCGTCTCCTCCGGTACCGGTATCCGCTGGTTCTGAAACAGGGTATTGCCCTCCCTGGCATCAGCGAAACCGATCCGTTGTCCCCGGCCGGCCGCCATGCCAAGCAGGCCGCTGCGGAACGAGGCATGAAGATCAAGGATCAGATCATAGCGTTCCTGCCGGAAGATGCGGCGCAGGGCCCGCAGGGTGGCCACGGTGGCGGTGAAGGCCCGCAGGTAGGCCAGGCGGCCCGCCCGGGGGTCGCTGGTCGAGGGGATGTCGATGGGATAAACGCGATCGATGCTCCTGTCCTGTTCCAGCAGGCCGGCAAACCCCTGCTGCACGATCCAGCCGATGCGGCAGTCGGGATGCGACCGTCGCAGGGCATGCACCACGGGCAGGGTATGGACGATATCGCCCAGGGAGCTGGGCTTGATGACGAGAATCTTTTTACCGGCAAGGTTCATGACCTGTTGCACCGCTCCCTGGCGAACTGCTTGATGATCTCAATATGCTGGCCAATGTCCAGACCGTTGCGGCGGGCAAACTCGGGCCGGACACGCATCCTGTGCAGTCTGCGGATAGCCGCCTCCAGGGTTGCGGGCCGGTTGTCGGCCACCACCACCCCCTCGTCCGCTGCCAGCAGTTCCGCCGCGCCCACGCCGCGGCTGATCAGCACCGGAGTGCCACACTGCAGGGCCTCGGCCACCACCAGGCCAAAGGGTTCGTAACTGGAGGGCAGAACCACGTAATCCACGGCCGAGTAGAGGGAGGAAAGATTCTCGATATAACCGATGTACCGCACGTTTTCCGGCAGATGCACACCACGGACCGCCTCCCCGGCAACCAGGAGGCGGAAGCGATCCGCATCAAGCCGGTCAAAGGCAGTGAGCAGGGAATGGAGGCCCTTGCGCCGGTGTCCCAGGGAAGGAAAGAGCAGGGTGAGGGCCTGATCCGTGATCCCGTATCGCCGGCAGACAGCATCCCGTTCCGGTCCCTTTATCTCACGGAATCGTTCCGTATCCACCGGTGGATAGGCGATGCGGACCTTTTCCCTGGCAACCGGGTAATAGCGCAGGATATCCTCGCGGATCGAGTTGGAATGGGCCAGGATGCAGGGCACCCGCGTCAGCATCCTGGCCTCGAATGCGCTCTCCACCCGGTCGTGCAGCCGGCGATAGGGATTGCGCCATCCGGCGCGGGCCACCGACGCCGGATGAATACCGCCGATGACCGCCATATCCTGGCAGGCGGTCCGGGTCAGGCTCAGGGAAAGATCGTAGGCCCGGGGATCGAAACGGCTGTTGCAGTGGTGCAGGAACCAGTATTTCTTCAGACGCCGGGGCAGCAGAAAGGGATTACGCCGATGCACGGTGCAGGGATATCGTCCGGCCAGACGCCGGTCCACCTCGTAGGTATGGACATGAACCTCGTCACCGGCCGCGGCAAAGCCGCGCAACAGGGCCAGCATATAGGACTCCATGCCGCCGCCGCTGCTCAACTGGTTATGGATGATGGCGACCTTCATTGCTCTGTGCCGAGCCAGTCATCCCGGCGCAGGCAACGAAGGTACATACGCCAGACAACTCGGTATTTCACCAGTTTATACTCAACAGACTCCCCGGGCCGGGCCAGGAGCAGGGCCAGGCGCAGGGTCAGGAGACGCCAGCCGGCCTGGAGCAGACGGGCACGCACGATCCTCTGGATGGTCCGCCGCCTGTAGTGGTGGGCGAAAAAGAGCAGTTCGGCCCTGATCTTCCGTACAAGGATGTCTTCTGCCGGAGCGCCCCGCTCACTCTGGCCCTCCAGGTGCACGACCCGGGCCTGGGGAATATAGGCCAGGGGGTGGCCATCCTTCCGCATCCGCAGACACAGATCGATATCCTCGCCATAGAGGAAAAAATCCTCGTCAAATCCCCCCAGGCTGCGAAGCAGATCGGTCCGGCCGACCAGGGCCGCGCCCAGGAGCCAGGCGATCTCGCCAGCCAGGCCGTCCAGCTCGTCTTCGACGTAATGGTGGCCGGGATAGGTGTATTCCACCGAGGGATGAGGCTGCAGATCCTGGTCCAGGATCGCGGCACCGGCCAGGCCGACCTCCGGCCGGGCAGACATGAAATCGAGCATCGCCCGGCAGCATCCCGGCTGCACCATGGTGTCCGGATTGAGAAAGAACACCAGATCGGCACGGGCCTGCCGCAGCCCCTGGTTGCAGGCGCGGGCAAACCCCATGTTCTCCTGGTTGACGATGAGTTCAAGATCCCGATAGCAGCGGTGGAGCAGAATGTCAACACTTTCATCCGCTGAGGCATTGTCAACGACCAGGATCTGCAGCGGTCCCGCATCCTGGGCAAGGAGTGACTCGATGCAGCCGGGCAGCAGATCGGCCGTGTTGTAACTGACAATGACGATCGAAAGAACGGGTTGCACCTGTCACCCCACCTGCCCATCTGCCCGCGCCCCGGAACCGGCAGGAGGCAGTTTGTAGAACACTGCGCCAAAAAGCGCAAACAGAAATCCGGTCTCATAGACGATCAGGTAGGACTCGGCCAGCATGATGGTCAGGAAAAACAGGGGAAAGGCCAGCCTGATCCGCTGCCAGCCGTCCCGGACCCTCAGGGCCTGGCGGACCTGGACACCAAAGAGGGTCAGCAGGCTTGCAAGTCCCAGAAGACCGAACTGGCACAGGACCAGAACATACTGGTTGTGCGGGTTGTCCGTGGCCACCATCTTTGGCGAGCGTATCCGGTTGACGGCCGCATAGGCGTCCTGGAAGTCACCGGTGCCCACCCCGACAAGCGGATGCGCACGGATGATCTGCAGGGAGTTCTGCCAGAAGAGCAGTCGCAGGCCCACCGAGGTATCGGGATCGGTCCTGAAGGTAATGATCTCCCTGCGTGCCTGCTCAAGCCGCTGGTGAAAGGTGGGGCTGAAGGTATAGGCGCCGGCAAACAACAGGGGCAGGGTCACGGAGGTTATGAGCAGTGCCCGCAGCCGGTGCCGCCCCATGGCCTGAAAAAACAGCAGGCCGACAAGAACGAAAAAGACAAGCTGCCCTGCCCTGCCCTCGGTAATGAACATATCGACGATCATCACCACGCCGGCAAGGGCAAGGGCCATGCGGGTGCGCCGTTCTGCCGCCCCCCACAGGATCTCGTGCAGCAGCAGGTAGATGGCCAGGGCCAGCAGGGGATTGTAGACCACGTGGAAGGTGCCGTGGGTGAGATGGGTGGTGGTGACGTCCTTGTAATGGAGGAGGCCGAACCAGGCCAGGTAGGTGCGCAGCACGGCCACCCCCATGCCGGCGAGAAAGGCAGCGACATACAACCGGCGTCGGTCGAAACGAACCGTGGTCAGAAAGACCGGCAGCAGGGCCAGTTTCCACTGTTTCTCCAGCATTTCCAGGCCAGCCGCCATGTTGTCGGTCCACAGCAGGCCCACCACATGCAAACCCAGGTAGACCGCCAGGGCCAGGCAGACCGGGTTGGCGATAATCTCGCGCCACTTCCCGGCCAGGTCACCCTCCGCGAACCAGAGGAGCAGGATCAGCAGGGCAGTGACCGAGATCGCGGATGTGGACAGCGGCAGGCTGAAGGCCAGCAGGGCCGGCAGCCAGGCATTGAGCAGAGCGGCGCGTTTCTGAATGATGGAAGATTTCACGGTCAGGGCGCGGCAGGCGGAAGCTCAATGATCATACTGCATCCGGTGGAGGGCCGCATATTCACCGTCCCGGGCCAGCAGTTCTTCATGGTTCCCCTCCTCCACAAGGCGGCCGTCCTTCATCACCACGATGCGGTCCGCCTTCTTGATGGTGGAGAGCCGATGGGCGATGACAATGGTGGTCCGGTTCTTCATCAGGTTCTCCAGGGCCTGCTGTACCTGATGTTCGGACTCCGTGTCCAGGGCCGATGTGGCCTCGTCCAGGATCAGAATCGGCGCGTCCTTGAGCAGGGCGCGGGCAATGGAGATCCGCTGCTGCTGGCCGCCGGAAAGCCGGGTCCCGGACTCGCCCACCAGGGTCTCGAATCCCTCGGGCAGCTCATTGATAAAGTCGATGGCATACGCGGCCCGCGCCGCCCTGACGATATCCTCCATGGGACAGTCCGGACGGCCGTAGGCGATGTTGTTGCGGACCGTATCGTTGAACAAAATGGTCTGCTGGGTCACAAGAGCAATCTGGCCGCGCAGGGAATGGAGGGTCACCCTGCGGATATCGTGGCCGTCGATACAGAGGCTGCCCGAGCTGACATCGTAAAAACGGGGGATGAGGTTGGCGAGCGTGCTCTTGCCGCCGCCACTTGGGCCGACAATGGCCAGGACCTCGCCGCGGCGGATGGCCAGATCGATCTCCCTGAGCACCGGCTGTCCGGGGTCATACGCGAAACCGACCTTCCTGAACTCGATGGCCCGGGAAAAGGGCGGCAGTGCCGTTGCATCATCCCGTTCCTCCACCCTGGGCCGCACATCGAGGAGCGCGAAAACACGGCTCGCCGAGGCCATGCCCTGCTGGATGGTGGAATTGATCTTGCTCACCCCTTTGATGGGCTCATAGAGCATGACCAGGGCGGTGAGAAAGGACATGAAGGTACCCGGGGTCGAGTTGCCCTCGAGGACCTGGACACCACCGAACCAGATGATGAGCGCCATGCCCACCCCGCCCAGGAACTCGATCATGGGATGGGAAAGACAGCGGTAGTGCGTATCCCGCATCAGGATGTCGAACAGATCCTGCATCTTGGCGGCAAACCGCTTCTTCTCGAACTCCTCCATGCAGAAGGCCTTGACGATGCGGGCGCCGCCGATGGTCTCGTGCAGGATGTTGGTGGCCTGGCCGACATTCTGCTGGTAGCTGTTGGAGATCCGGCGAAACTTCTTGCCGAACACGACGATGGGCACACTGGCCATGGGCAGGAAGACAAGTGACATCAGCGCCAGCCGCCAGTCCATGTAAAAGATCACGCCAAGCAGGCTGATCACTGAGAAAAAATCTCGCAGGATCCGGATGAGGGCGTGGGAGACCGCGCCCTGGAGCAGGGTGACATCGTTGATGATCCGCGAGATCAGTTCGCCGGTGGGATTTTTCTGGAAAAATCCCAGGTCCAGTTCATTGAGGTGAAAATAGATGCGGTTACGCAGGTCGCGGATCACGCACTGGCCCACCCATTCCAGGAGATAGGAGTAGATGAAATAAAACACGCCCTTGACCAGGAAGAGCAACAGCAGGGCCAGCGGCAGCAGGTTGAGAAGACGAGCGTCCTTGTTGACGAAGATCTCGTCCAGCAGCGGTTTGACCATGTAAGCCTGGGCGGCATTGAAACCGGCCACCACCACCATGCCCACCATGGCAATGACCAGTTTGCCCATGTAGGGGGAGAGAACGCCATAGAGGCGGGAGATGATTTCCCTGTTCGTCATCATCAGAAATCAGATAAAAGTTCAGCAGCACGCCATCTGCACATGCTCGCGGCTGACCGCATAGCTGTACTATAGACGGCCAGCCGCGACCACGCACAGCTGACGCACTGCTGAACTTTTACCAAAGGTGTCGTTATGTTCAGGTAGTTGCTGATAGCAGTGAACTATTACAAAAAACCGGCAGGAGCCAAGGGTACGCAGACAGTCAGGCCTGTCTTTACTACATTTCCTGTATTCCCGCCAGGGCTGCCTGCAAAAGGGCTTTCCGGCTAGACCAGACTACCGCCGTAATTGCCGGTCATAACCGGGGGCTGACGGCCATTGCCCCGCAGGAGAATGGAAAGAAGTTCCACTTCCCGCTGCAGAAAGCCACCACTTAGATCCAGGACCAGGTAATCCACCCCGGCCCGCAGCAGCTCGTCGCGGTACTGAAGCAGAGAAAAGGGCTGGCTGGCCCGGACAAGGGTCACCCCCTGCTCTTGCTCCAGCACAAACCGTTCTCCCCGGGGACTGGCTACGGGCTGATGATACCGGAAATGGTCCGCCTCCAGGCGGGCAGTGAACAGGGGCGGCCGGCCATAGACAAGCAGTCCGACCTTCATCCCCTGGCCAGGCCTGTCCCGTCGCTCACTGCCGACGGCGGCCCTGAAAGCCGCCAGGGCCACCTCCAGGTTGCCACGATCCGTCTCCAGGGAGAACTGTATCCCGGCCAGGCCCAGCCGGCGGCAGGCACCCAGGGAAACGCTGTTGAGGAGGTTGAACCTGTAGTCACCATAAAGCCGGACCTGCCCACCTCCGTCCCCCTGCCCACTGCCAGACGAAAAAAACCGCTGCTGCGAGATATGGGCAAGCTGGAAATCCGTGAAACCGGCCCTGCGCAGAAAATCGATCTGTTCGCGGAACCAGTTGAGGGCCGCCTCCTGGATCACCGGTGGCAGGCACCAGACCAGCCGGTCCCCTCCACCCGACCAGCGGCCATGCCCCTTCCTGATCTCGGCCATGTTGTCCCGGTCCAGTGGCACGAGGATCCTGGCCGGCCGCACCGGAAACCTCCGAGGTGCGGAGCGGAGAGATCGTAGCCGTACCCACCACTCGACCTGCTGAACACGACGGCCCTCTTTTTTCCCGCCCCGGCCCTGGCGCCCACCGGGCCGCCTCTGTCCTGATACGACACCACCCTGCCGCCACTGCATGTCGTCCAGAACCGCCTCCACCTCTGCCCGATCCGGCGCCACCCTGCATCCCTTCACCCGACCGGCCCGCTTTCGTCCTGTTCCCCCTCTCTTTTCCGCGGCTCCGACATCGACCCGGAACAGTACCCCCCGAAACGCACCCCGACCACCGCTTCCCGCATCTGCCGGGACCGGGATCCGCACCGTCTGCCCTGCCCCTGCCCTGCCGACACTCCTGCCGCCGACCTGGAGGGTACGCAGGGTGAAGGCCTGGCGCTCGCCAGTCTGCTCATCGTGCAGCCGCAAACGGTCGCCGACCGCAAGATCCCCACGTAACCGGACCTGGAGGAAGGCCCTTCCCCGACGTCTCTCCATCCGGTCGACCCGCCCAATCATGGTACCGGTATTGCCGGAGATTGCGGGGCTCACAGCCTGCTTCGGTCTGGCATCCAGGAAATAACCTGTCGACCTCCTGCGCCCCATGGCCTCATCAAGGAGCCGGTTCGCCCGATCCAGGATCTCCTGCCGCTGCCTGCCGGACAAATCCAGGCTGTCCAGGACCAGCCGGTAGGCACGAACCGTCTTGCGTACATACTCCACCGACTTCAGCCGCCCCTCGATCTTGAGGCTCACCACCCCGGTCTGCCGTATCTCCGGCAGCAGGTCGATCCCGCTCAGATCGTTCATGGAAAAGAAATAGCCGCCTTTTCCGCTTCTGCCGGCCCGCCCCCTGCCGGACCTGCCCCCGCCCTTCTGCCAGGAATACCGCCGACGGCACGGCTGCACGCACTGGCCCCGGAGACTCGACCGCCCGCCATGCAGGCTGGAGAAAAGACACAGACCGGAATAGCTGAAACACATGGCGCCATGCACAAAGATCTCCAGTTCAACACCGGCGCGTTCTCCTATCCTGCCGATCTCCTCCAGGGTCAGTTCCCGGGCCAGAACAACGCGCTGCAAACCGAGATCGGCCAGATGGCGGGCGGCAAGGGAGTTATGTACCGACATCAGGGTACTGGCATGGAGAGCCAGGCCCGGGAAATAACGCTGCGCCAGGTACAGCACACCCAGGTCCTGGATAATGAGCGCATCGGGCCCGAGCCGGGCCAGCACGGACAGTGTCTCCACCACCCGCCGGACCTCGTCCTCACGGACCAGGCTGTTCATGGCAATATAGAGCTTCTTCCCCTGCCCATGCGCCTGACGGATCATGGCGCCGATTTCGGCAAGAGAGACCTCCCTCGCCATGGCCCGGGCACTGAACCGGGGAGCGCCCACGTACACCGCATCCGCACCCTCGGCCAGGGCCGCCGCAAAGGCCTCGACACTGCCGGCCGGGGCCAGCAGCTCCATGGTATGTATCGGATCAAGGACACCGGCCTGACCCGTTTTCACCGGCCGAGCTCCATGAAGCGGTTTCTTCTGTTCCAAGGTCTCCATAATCCAGGCAATCGGTCAACCTACCCGTACACCGCTGTTCCTGTAGACCCGGACCAGGGTATCCACCATCTTCTGCAGGCCGTAGCGGGCGAGGATGGCGTCGCGCTGGTCCTGGATCGCCTCCTCATCCCTCTGCCGCCGTGCTGCCAGACGTTTGAGGCCCTGGCGGCTGGCGGCAATGTCGTCATAGTCGATCAGCTCGTAGGTGTGGACATGTTCCAGGGGCTCGAGCAGGGACGGAATCCGGCAGACCAGAAGCGGAATACCATAGAGCAGTCCCTGGATAAAGGACTGGGAGATTCCCTCGGCCTCGTAGGAGGAGAAAAAGATGATGTCAAAGGCGGAAAAGAACCGTTCCGGCTCTTCCTGGTGCCCCGTGATCACGAAACGGTCCGCCAGGCCGGCGTCACGGATCTGCGCCTCCAGCAGTGGCTGGTCACGGCCACCGCCCACGATCATGAAACGGTAGTTGTCCGGCATGCCGGCCGCTGTCCTGATGATGAAGGCATGTCCCTTGTAGTGGCGCAGGAAGGCGACATTGCCGACCAGGATATCCTTGTCGCCAATATGGTAACGGCGCCGGATCTCCTGCCGGTCCGCCTCGCGGTAGCGAAACCGCCTGCCGTCAATGCCCGTTGGCTGGACCACGATCTTTTCCTTTGCCACGCCCTGTTCCACGAGCTGATCGCGGATGGCACAACTGCAGGCAAAGATCACCCTGGGAAACAGGTTGTAACTCAGTGACGAGGAGATCGGCGCCAGGACGTGACGGGTGCGGGCCACCAGCGGTACCCCGCACATCCTGGCCACGCAGCCTGCCATCCAGGAATCTTCGGACGAATGGGTGTTGAGCACTGCCGGCCGGAGCCGCCGGATGACCCGGAAGAGCTCCTGCCAGGAGGG
>Ga0256833_1001481_pt1 | contig 17309 bp, 17 predicted proteins | sample 356284metaG_FD_190535 | JGI IMG/M metagenome (GOLD analysis project Ga0256833, IMG submission 190535) | Hydrothermal vent microbial communities from Mid Atlantic Ridge, Atlantic Ocean - 356-284 | ecosystem: Environmental > Aquatic > Marine > Hydrothermal vents | place: Atlantic Ocean: Mid... | reverse complement strand
CGGGGCGCGTTTCATTGCACAGCAGGAAGCCTATCACCCCGAGTATGCCATCATCGGCGAGCCCAGCAGTTGGCAGCGAGTCACGTTGGGTTACAAAGGCAGCGCGCGCGCCCGGGTACGCTTCACACGGCCGCTAAGCCATACGGCTTCGCAGGAAGCAAGCGTGGCCGACGTTGCTTGTAAGTGGTGGCAGACGCTGCAAGATGCAGTGGCTATGCGAAACAGGGGCAATAACCGGGCTTTCGACCGCCTGCAACCCTCACTGCACCGCCTGGCCTCTGGCGACGATGGCTTTACCGCCTGGGCAGAATTGCACCTTGGCTGCCGGTTGCCCCTCGATGTTTCCCCTCAAGAGTGGTATGCCCTCCTACGCACCCTCGATCCCGAAGCCCGGGTGCACCCAGAAGGCTTCGCCATCCCGGCCTATCGCGGCGACAAGCGCAACGCCTTGACCCGGGCTTTTTTAGGCGCCATTCGCGCTGCGGGCGGTAAGCCTGGCTTCGTGGTCAAAACCGGCACCGCTGACTTGAATATCGTTGCCCCTGCATGGGGATGCCCCGCGGTGGCTTACGGCCCCGGTGATAGCAGCCTCGATCATACCCCCAACGAGCACCTGCCGCTGGAAGCGTATCGCCGGGCTGTGGACGTTTTGACCGGCGTGCTTTCCCGCCTGACGGCAGAACCATAGCCAATGGCCACGGCCCTCAGCGTCGCCGCGATCCTCCTGCTCGCGGCGTTCACCCAAAGCCTCACCGGGTTCGGCCTGGCTTTGGTCTCCATGCCCTTGTTGGGGCAATTGATGCCACTGCACCAGGCCAGCGCCCTGGTTGCGGTAGTCAGTTTGGTCGTGGAAGCCGCCCTATTGCGGCGCTATTGGGCCCATCTTCGCTGGCGTCCCGTCGCCCGATTGACCGCTGCCTCATTCCTTGGCATGCCGCTGGGGGTTGCACTATTGCATCACCTGCCGGGCAATTGGCTGCTCACCGCGTTGGGCATGCTGCTCATCGCTTACAGTCTATATGCCCTCGGCAACTGGCATCTGCCGCGACTGACGCATCCATTTTGGGCATGGGGGCTGGGGCTGCTGGCAGGTGTGTTAGGAGGAGCCTACAACACTTCCGGCCCGCCGGTAATCCTCTACGGCCACGCCAGGCGATGGACGCCTCAGGTGTTCAAAGGCAATCTGCAAGCCTTTTTTCTGAGCACCAGCGCCGCGATATTTCTGGCACATCTTGCTGCGGGAGATATCACCCCATCCACTTGGTGGCGTGCACTGGAGGCGCTCCCTTCCTTGGGGCTGGGGCTCTGGCTGGGTAGAAAGGCGGAAAAACGCCTCTCCCCAGAAGTTTTCCGCAAGATCGTCTTGTTTGCCCTCCTGCTGGTTGGGGCAAAAATGCTCTTTCCCGCCTGATAGCGGATCACAGTTCCTTACCAGCCGCGGGGACGCCGCTTTTGTCCTCAAGAGCAGCCAGGGCATCCCGCAAACGACGGCAACGGACCAAAAGGCTGACCACATAGGCAGCCATGCCCCCCAGAATGACCACATAACCCAAAATCATATAATTGCCGGTCTCAGGCACCATTGGTATCCTCCTCTACGACTCCCGATCCAGACGCAAGCGCTCGATGCGCTGGGCAAGTTGCCCCAATCGGAAACGATGCCACACCAGGGCGGCGAAAATCACCGTGAAAGTGAACAGGCTGAACATAAAAGTCTGGAACATCTTGGGGGAAAGTTCGGCCTTGGTGCTGGTAATCACAACCGGGTGGATGCTGCGAAAGAGGCGAATAGAAAGGAAAGTCAGCGGCACGCTGAGAAATCCCACAATGGCGTATACTGCGGCGTAACGAGCCCGCCGATCGGGATCCTCGATGCCTTGCCGGAGCATGAAATACGCGATGTAAATCAACTCCATCACCGTGACCGTCACCAAACGAGGATCCCACGTCCACCAGGTGTTCCAAATAGGGCGCGCCCAAATGGAGCCACTCACGATGCCGATGAGGGAAAATGCCAGGCCGATTTCCACGGCAGCCACTTCGAGCAGGTCCCAACGGGCGCGAGCGGTGACGAGAAAAGCCCCGCCCGCCACAGCCGCCAGCAAAAAACCCAGCATCCCCACCCAATTCGCAGCGACGTGGAAGTAAAACACCTTCTGCACCAGCCCCATCGTGCGTTCCATGGGAGCATAAGCAAACACCATCCACGCAGCCACCGCCAAGAGCAAGACGCTGACCGCATCCAGCACTTTCAAAGCCGTGGGGGTTTTAGTCATCGCTCATTCCTCCACAATGAAATCGAACACCATAAACGCTACGGCAAGAAAAACGACATCGTACACCACCAACAGGTTGAGCCAGGGGCGGATCTCATCCATCGGCAGGCCACCCAAAAAGGCCGCGCTTCCCTTCACCGCGGCGATGAGCACCGGCAGCGTCACAGGAAAAAGCAAAATCGGCAGCAGCATCTCACGCGTGCGCGCTTGCACCGCCATGCTGGCCAACAGCGTACCGATGGCCACGTATCCTACCGAGCCAAGAAGGACGATCAACAACAGCCCTGGCAGAAAGAGGTTGACGTTGTAAAGCACGCTATAAAGGGGAAACACGATAGCCTCGACGATCAACATGAAGGCCAAATTGGCCAACATCTTGCCAAAATAAATGGCGCTGCGGTCCATCGGGGCCAACAGCAAGCCATCGAGGCAGCCGCGATCTTTCTCCGCAGCCATAGAGCGGTTGAGTCCCAAGGTGCCGGCAAAGATAAAAGTCACCCACAACACGCCGCTGGTCACGCTGCTGCGCGTCTTGGGATCCAGGTCAAGGGCAAAATTGAAGGCCAAAATCACCAACAGCGCAAACACCAACATGGCCGAAAGCAATTCCCGGCTGCGGCGCTCCGCCGTCAGATCCTTCCAGACGATGGCCGCCGTGGCGCGCCACAAACCGGTCACCGGGCGGTCGGCGGTGGTGGGGCTCATGCCGCCACCTCCCCGTTCACTGCCTGCCGGTAAAAACGCAGCAATTGGGCCTCACCCATGGCCTGGCGCGAGGCCGAAGCCACAATCCGCCCCCGCGCCAACACATCGAAACGGGTCGCCAGAGCAGCCACCCGCCCCAAATCATGCGTCGTCATTACCACCGTGCGTCCCTGCGCGGCAATCTGCCGCAGCAAGCCGTCCAAGATAGCCGCGGCATCCTGGTCCAGGCCGGTATAGGGCTCGTCCAACAACAGCAAATCGGGGTCGTGCAACAGGGCTCGGGCGATGGCAAGGCGCTGCTGCATCCCGCGGGAAAAGGTGCGCACCGGGTCGTGGCGGCGGCGGTACAGCCCCACCAAATGCAACATTTCGTCTATCCGACCGGCGGGGGAAGGCAGACTGTAAAGGCGGGCAAAAAAGCGCAGGTTCTCAGCCGCCGTCAGATCGCCATACAACAAAGGTTGATGGGAAACCACGCCCAACCGCCGCCGCACGCTGGCAGCCTCTTGAGGCAACCGACATCCCGCCACCCAAACCTCCCCACGGGTAGGGCGGCTCAATGAGGCCAGAATGCGCAGGAAGGTGGTCTTGCCCACGCCGTTTGGCCCCATCAACGCCACAAACTCGCCCGCTACGACGCTAAAATCCAACCCACGCAACACAGATTTCAGCCCAAACCGTTTGGTCAGGCCATGCACGGCGATGACAGCATCCGTGTTACTCACCACCGGCAACCCCCTGCCCCTCCATCACAGCCTGCAAGCGGGCTTTCAACGCCGCCCGTCGGGCGCGATATACCGCCTCGTCCAGCTTGTTGGCCGCGTACAGATCGTCCAGCGCCAGGATGGCATCCATCAGGGTATCGGCGTCATTGGCAAAGCGCTCTGCCCACACGGCTGCGTCCTCCGCGACGGCGGGCATTGGTGCATTATCCACAGACGAAACACGCGGCTTTTCCCGCCGCAGCACCACGGCCACAGCGATCAACGCCACCCCAAGCGCCATCAACCCAATCGCCAGGCCGGTCTTGGACCGGCTGCCTTGCCCAAACCACGAAGTCGGACGGGAAACCGTAAAGCGCAACACGCCATCTTTGGGCAAAGCCCCTACATTGTAAACATGATATTCTTCGGCTCCCTGTGCTGAAGACACGCCAACATCCTGCAACTGGTCTCCGCTCAGGGTCAATTCGCCTTCCCGCACCATCAGCACAGCCCCCGCCACCGGCAAAGGCACGGGATGGTTCAGCACCATTTTCTTACCTTGCATGGGCAAATTGTAAGCAAAGACCTCTTGTGTGGTCAATTTAGGATAAATGGGCAACTTGTCGCCAAAGCCATCCGCGGTCTCCACATAGCGCCCACCCAAATCACCGTTTTGAAACTGCAAATGCACAGCCCCTTGCGGAAGATGAAAAGTAAGCACCGGGGCGTCTTTTTCGGGCGCCACCACCGTGCGGTCGCCGTTGTTGGTAATCACGTAAATTTCCACCACCTGCAACACCCCCGGCGAAGGCGTATCAAGCAGGATGTGCAGCCGCTCTACGGCAACTTCGCTCAAATCGGTCGTGGTTTCGTAAATATTGACCGGCAGGTCGATGGCCGGATGACCGGGTGGCGGAGATACGCTGCGCGAACCATACAACACGCCGCGGTACTCGGTCGTCACAAAGAACATCCGCCCGGTCTTCAAAGGCACATCCTTGAAAGCAAAGCGCCCACCGGCATCAATCGTGGCCTTGGCGGTGTATGCTTCTTCGCCGCCGTGGGGGTTGTCATAGCCGTGCAGGGTGACCTCCAGGTCGGGCGGCACGGATGCCCCTGCCGTGCCGTTCACTACCTGGCCGGTGATCGTGATCGTTTGTGCACCGGGAGTCGCCTCGGCGGTTGGGGTTGTCGCAGGCGTCGGGGTGACCGCCGCCGTCTCGCCGGTCGTCGATGTGGCCGTGGCAGAGGTTTGCGGGGAATGGGCAAAGGAAAGCGACCGAATATACGCCACTACCGCCCAGCGGTCGGCGTCGCTCAAGCCCTCATACACCCTGGACTCGTGCTGGGGGCCGGCCACAGCGCGGAAAAGTTCCTCATCCGAGGACTGCGCCATGCGTTTCTGGTTGACCAGGCCTTTGCCGCGCCCGTCGCTCTGATGACAGGTAACACACCGTTGCGTAAAAATTTCCTTGCCGCGCGCCAGCGTCTGCGGCGGAGTCCCCAGGGTGTAGATATACGCCAAAACATCCCATCGCTGCCGCACGGAAAGTTTATCTTCAAAAGGCGGCATTCCCTTCTCCGGGCGCCCCCGGCTCACCGTCACAAACCATGCTGCTGGCGAGGCTTCGCGCACCTCTTCCGCATCAGCAAACGCCGCTGGGTTGAGCCCCCGATCCAGCGCGACGGGGCCGTTGCCCTGGCCCCGCTCGCCGTGGCACGGCAAACAAGTCGCCTCGTAGATAGCCTTGCCTTTCGCCGGGTCGGGGGGGAGGGCAGGGTAGAGGCTGGCCGTGTCCGGCGTCGGCGGCACCGGCGTCGGTTGCCAGCCCGGTGGCGGAGTAATATCGCCCGCGAGGTTGAAACTGCAGGCGCTCAAGGCCAGCAAAGCGGCGGTCACAACACCCAAAAAGAGCACGAAACGAGCACATCGGCGCATAGGAAAACCTCTAAGCAACGCAAGGGGCATGAGAATTTAGGGGGAGCCAATCAGGTCAACGGCGAGCCACAACGCGGGCAAAAGCGGTCGCCCTCCAGCACCGGTGCGCCACACTGGGGGCAAAAACCGGCAGCCTTGGCCTCGCGCTGGCGGCGGCGGGCGGCCAACATTGCTTCAAGGGGATCATCGGGCGTTCGCGGCGCAGCCGCGGCAGCCCCACGGGGCGGTTCGCCACCGATGCGCGCGGCCTGCTGACGGCGCGCCTCCAAAGCGTCCAGCCGTTGCAGGATGGTCGCGCCTTCGCGCAACAGCGCCTGCCGACGCCGCAAATAGTGCGCTTCTTCCACCTTGCCCACGCTGTAATCGAACTCCAACTCGGCCAGCGTGTCCAGCACCTGCTCGCGGCGCGCCAGCAAAGCCGAACGCTCGCGAGCCAGGTCGGTCACCAGCGCGCCTTCCCGCTGCAAAATGGGCAAAGCCACATACGCGGCGGCAAACACGGCTATCGCAAGCACCACAAACGCAGCACCCCAATCCATAGGCTATCGCTCCAAAGCGGCCTGCAACGCCGCCATAATCTCGTTCAGGTCGGCAAAGGGGCCGATTTTCTTGTAAGCCAGGCGGCCATTCTTGTCCACGATGTAGGTTTCCGGCACGCCCGTGATGCGGAAAGTCTGCGCCCAATGGGTAGCCTTGTCAGGCCCGTTTGGGTAAGTGACGCCATACCGTTGGAGATACTTCCGCGCGTCCGGCTCGGTATCGACGTAATCCAGTCCCAAAAAGAGCACATCCCCCCGGGGGCGCAACGTTTGCCAGGCCTGCTCCAGCGCCACGGCCTCGTCCTTGCAAGTGGTACACCACGAAGCCCAAAAGTTGATCAGCACCACCTTGCCCTTCAAATCGCCGAGGCGGTACGTCGTGCCATCGAAAGCGGTTACGGAGAGATCAGGTGGCACCTTGTCGCCCACGGCCACGCCGCCGCGCTGGGTGCGGTTGAGCATCAGTCCGATCACCACCAGCAAAGCCAGCACGCCCCCCCACACCACGACCTTGCCGAAGGAGAAAGAGCGAGCAGGCGAAGGCGGTACGGCATCGGAGCGTTCGGGAATCTGGGAAGATTTGTCCATGAGCACTCCCAATCACGCTATCTGCGTCGACGCAGTTCTTCTTCCACGCGTCGGAGGTAATCCTCATCCACGTCCGTGCCAAACGGCACAGACGAAGCAGGTTCCGAAGTCGCCACACGCCGCGGGCGATACCACTGCTTCAGTGCGCGGTAAAGCAAATAGAGCCCGCCCAAAATCGCCGCGGGCGGCACGATATAAGCCAACCACCAAAAACCCTTGCGCGGCGGTGCAGCCAGCACCCGCGCGCCGTAATTTTCCACAAAATACTGCTGAATTTGCGCCACTGTCCAGCCCTGCTGGAGTTGCTGGCGGATGAGTTCCCGCCACTGGGCGCAGGCTTGCGTGCCGCACACATCGAGCGGCGTATTTTCACACACCGGGCAATAGAGGGTGTGCGCCACCGCGTTGACCTGATCATCGGTAATGACCGGCGTAGGGGTGGGCGAAGCCGCGCGGGCGGATGCCACGCCGACTATCGCCGCCACCAACAACACACCCAACAACAACCATCCCATGCGCTTCACTGGCACCTCCTGCCTACGAAATGGCCGTCGCCCGCCGCCGACGCGCCGCCTTCTGGCGAGCGGCCGCTGCTGCCGGGTCGGGTTCCGGCCAGGCCGCAATCAGCGTGCCCACGATGAACACCAACGCCCCAATCCAGATCCATCCCACAAGCGGCTGGCGAAACACTTTGAAAGTTGCGCCTTCGGTCGAAATGGGCTGCCAATCGACCAGGATGACGTAGAAATCATCCAGCCAACTGCTGCGCACCCCTGGGATGGTCATCGGCTGCTGCGAATCGACGTAAAAATCACGGCGGGGATACACCATGCCCACCTTGCGGCTATCCTTGTACACGCTCACCACCGCTCGCGCCACCAGCCGCCCATCGGAAGCGCGAAACTGCTGCAGCGCATCATACGTCATGGCGTAATGTCCCAGCGCGATCTTGCCGTGCAACGGGATGGTGGCCTGCGTTTCGCTGGCGAAAAACTGGGTGCCGATGATGCCCACCGCCATCAACACCACGCCGAGGTGGACGATATAGCCGCCATAACGCCGCCGGTTGCGGGCAATCAAGTGGAAAAAGGCCGTCGGCAGCGCCTCGCCGCGCTTCATCCGCGCCCGCACGCCACGGAAAAACTCCGCCAGCGTCACATAGGCCGCCAGCGCCACCAGAAAAGCACCCACCAAAGGCCACCCTTTGGTCACGCCCAACGCCATCAAGACAATCACCGTTAGCGCCGCCAACACAGCCGGCCAACGCAGCAACCGCCCCAAGCGCCTCACGCTGGCATAACCCCACGCCGACAACGGTGCGATCCCCATCAGCAGCAACAACAAAGCGAACAGCGGGCCGGTCGCCTTTTGATAAAAAGGCGGCCCGACGGTCACTTTCTGGCCAGTCACCAGTTCCGAGAGAATGGGGAAAATCACACCCCAAAAGGCCACCACCACAATCCCCATGAACACCATGTTGTTGAAAGTAAACAATGCCTCCCGAGAAAGCAGCGATTCGATGCGGAGGTCGCTTTTGAGGTCGTTCCAGCGGCGCAGCAGCAGATAAAGGGAAAGGGTGAACGTGATGCCGATGAAACCAAAGAAGAGGGGGCCAATGGCACTCTGGGCAAAGGCGTGCACCGAGGAAAGCACGCCGGAGCGGGTCAAAAAGGTGCCAAAAATGACCAGGTCATAGGTCAAAATAATCAACACCATGTTCCAGTGCTTGAGCAGTTCCTCTTTCTCCTGGATCATCACGGAATGGAGGAAGGCCGTGCCGGTCAACCACGGCAAAAGGGCAGAAACCTCCACCGGGTCCCATCCCCAGTAGCCGCCCCAGCCCAGGACGTCATAAGACCAGCGCATCCCCAAAATCAACCCCAGCGAGAGGAACAGCCAGGCCGCCAACGCCCAGCGACGGGTGAGGTGAATCCAGCGGGCGTCGGTGCGCCCGGTAATCAGCGAGGCCATCGCAAAGGCGTAAGGGATGACAAACGCCACGAAACCGGCATACAGCATCGGCGGATGCAAAATCATGCCGGGATGGCGCAACAAGGGATTCAGCCCATTGCCGTCGGCGGGCGTATAGAGCACCGCCCCACGCGGCGGGAACATGGCTTTGATTGGCTGACGCATCCCCCCCACCGCCCACAGGCGGGCGAAAGGATTTTCTACGAACAGGTTGAGGCCGAGGAAAAAGGCCAGCGTGACCATGGTAACCACGATGACCCAAGGCAAAAATTCGCCGTCCCGCTCCCAGGAGCGCAGCATGAGCACGAAGGTGAAGGTTGACATCAGCCACGACCAGAAAAGCAACGAGCCCGCCTGGCCGCCCCACAAGGCGGTCACCTTGAGGTAAACGGGCATCGCCCGGCTGGTAACCGAGGCGACGTATTCCACCTGAAACTGGTTGGTCAGCAACAGGCCAACGATGCTTACCAGAGCAAAGGTCAGAATCGGCCAAATCAACAGCACGGCGCGGCGCGCGCTTTCAATCCATTCGGGTCGCGTCCGCCATGCGCCATACGCTGCCGCCCCCACAGCGTACACACTCAACAGCCACGCAATCACCAGCGTGCCGTAACCGACTTCTGCAAGCATAACCGCTCCTCGATGTTGCCCAACGTGCCTGCCGTTGGGCCGGATGAATCGGGCCGATGACTACCCTGAGCCGCCTTCGACCTGGTCGGGCACGGCATCTTCGTAATGGGAAGGGCATTTCAGCAACAGTTCGTCGGCGTAAAACACGCCATCTTCGCCCAAATGCCCCGTGATGATGGCCTGCGCCTCATCCTTCAGCATATCGGGGCGGGGGCCGTGATAGACCACTTCCAGATGGGCACGATGGGGATCCGTTACTGCCTCGTGCAATACTTTGGCCAGCCCCCCCTGTTCCTCAATGACTTTGTTGTCGCCCGGGACGTGCGCAATCGTAAACCGCAGTTCCAGGCTTTGGGGATCGTACTGAATGGTCTTGCCGATTACCGCGCCGGAAATGCGGACGTTTTTGCCTACGAATTCGCCCTTGCGCGCTAACAACTCATTGACGGTGAGGAAGTACTGCGCGCTGGCCTTGGTGGCAGAAAAAATCAAATACACCACCGCCGCAGCGATGAAAAAAGCGCCCACAAAAAACTTGTTGCGGTTGCTCATGCAAAAGCCTCCCGAAAGGGGGTTCGAGAAAGCACAGCGGCTCAATGCCGTTTACATTTTGACACAAAGGCATTAAGCCGCTATGAAAACCTGACAATGGCCGCGCTCACCGCAAGCGCGCTCCACACATCCTACAGAACTTATCGCCGGGCTGGGCGCGGGCGCCACACTGGGGGCAGTAACGCACGCTCGCGGTGTCCAGGTCAGCAGCCAGCGCTTCCGGAGGCAGCGGCTCTCGCCGACTGCGACGCTGCCGCTGGCGCGGTGGAGGCGTTACCGGATGGGCGCTCAACCAATACCATCCACCGCCCACCGCGATGAGCAACAGCCCTAAGCCGGTCAACACCCAGGGGAGGGCTTTCTTCCAGGGGCTTTCGGGTGGGGGAATGGGCGGCGACGACGGCGCCGCGTCCTGCGATTGTTCTCCAACCGTCAAGGTATCGTCCGGTTTGTCGTAGGCCACGGTGACCTGGAAGGTCTGTCCGGCCTGGAGCGCACCCAACTGAGCGCGATAGTACGTCAGCCCGTCGCTTTCCACCGTCCCTGCACCGACCGCTGGTTCGATATGCATGTTTTGCGCGCCTCGCGGCTGCTGCACCACCAAGGATAAAGTATCCACCTGAAAACTTCCCGGCCATTCGAACACAAAGCGGCGATGCTGGCCGTTCTTTTCCAAGTCATCGTAATACTCAATGTGGACTTCGCGCATCACGGCGTCCAAGGCCACCGTTCCCCACGCACCCTGCACGCTATAAGCAAACTCAGCGTTGACCAAATTCCCATCCGGCTGCTGATACGCTACCGCGTAAGGGCGTCCCGCGCGCGCGGGCAGAGCAACCTCCAGGTGAAAAGGGAGGGTCACGTCATCCGGCAAGGTAATGTCGTACATCACCAACACGCTTGGGCGGTCGTACTCCGGCCAAAGGGAAATTTTCAACGCGGCTACATGGGTTGCCGCCCACACTTCTCGGCAGTTCAAAGCCACCGCCGCGCCCACCAACAGCACCACACTAAGCAGAGCACGCTTGAAGGTCATTCTCTCGCACCTCCACAGAGAAACCACAAACCAAACAAGGGATATTGTACCGCAAGAAAGTCGCCATACCTCATGCCAACGCCGCTCGCAATTGCCTCGCCAGCGCCCCGAAGCGAGGCGTATAGCGCAAGTCGGCGGCGCGCGGGCGCGGCAGGGGCACTTCGAGGGTCATCTTCAGCCGTGCCGGACGCGCCGTCAACACCAAAACCCGATCGGCCAGCAACAGCGCCTCGTTGACCGAATGGGTCACCATCACCACGGTGGTGCGCTCATGCCGCCAAATGCGCAATAACTCTTCCCATAGGCGTTCACGGGTCAACGCATCCAGCGCAGTAAAAGGCTCATCGAGCAACAACAAATCAGGTTTGTGGATCAGGGCGCGCGCCAGAGCCACTCGCTGCGCCATCCCACCGGAAAGGTCGCGGGGCAAGGTGTCGGCAAAACCTTCCAGCCCCATCAAGGCAATCATGGCCTCGGCACGCCGCACGGCCTCGGCGCGCCGCACGCCCTGCAATTCCAGCGGCAGGGTAATGTTACGCAAAACGCTCCGCCACGGCATCAGGTTGGCTTTTTGAAACACAAGGCCCACCCGCGGTCGCCCACGAGGGTGATGAGGAAATGCCACTTCCCCACGCGTGGGCACCAACAAGCCAGCCAACACCCGTAACACCGTGCTCTTGCCGCACCCCGAAGGCCCCACGATAGCCACAAATTCCTGGGAGTACACCGCAAACGAGACGTCGGCTACCGCTTGGAGCGCCCCCTCCTCCGAAGGGAAAACCACTTGCAAATGGGAGACGCGCACCAGGGGTTGTTTGCTCATCGCCTACCTCGCCGAAAAAGCCATGCCCCAAGAGCATCGCCAGATCTCGGGGCATGAAAAGGGATTACGGCTTGATGAAGTCGTTGGTGTAGGCCGCATTCAAATCCTGAGGATGAGAAATCAGTCCCATATCCAACAACACCTGCTGCATTTTCTCCCATGCCTCCGGCTGCGAGGCCCCCAGTGGGTCGCCCTTCCAATAGGCAATCGCTTGAGAAAGAATCTGCATTTGGATATCGCGGTCGGCGGTAGCCAGCCCCTCAACGTATTTAGTAGAAATCTGATAGGCGCTATCTGGGTAATGGATGGTATAGTTGATACCCCGCAAAGTTGCCCGCACGAAGCGATGCACCATTTCGGGGTCGTCATGAATGAGTTTCTCGTTGGTGATGATGCCGTTCGAGGCCAAGGTGACGTAATCAGCCACAGGAAAAGTGGTAATGGCATACCCCTTCGCCCGCAACTGAATGGGCTCATTGGTGACGTACCCTACCACGATGTTCTCTTTTCCCGAAGCGAACGCCTCTACCTGATTGAAGCCAATGGAATCCAAAGTGACATCTTGCTCGCTCAGGCCAGATTCGTGTAAAAGCGCAATCAGACCAATGTAATTGGCGCCAAAAAGCCCCGGCAGGCCAATACGATGGCCTTTCAAATCGGCGGGCGTCTTCAACCCCAGTTTAGCATCTGCCACGACCACCACCGGATACTTCTGCCACCACGCCAGCACATACACCACTGGCACCCCCTTATCGCGCGCCATCAGCACCTGCTCACCGGACACAATGGCAAAGGGCAATTTGCTCGCCCCCACCAGAGCAACGCCATCCGTCTCGAAACTGTAATCAAACGAGACGTCGAAGCCTGCCTCGCGGTAGAAGCCCTGAGCCTGAGCAACGTAAAAAGGCGCGTACTGGATGTTGGGAATGTATCCCATCGGCAAACGAATGTGCACGAGCGCCGACGTCGGCTGAGGCTGTGGGGCAGCCGATTGCCTGCCGCAACCCACCAACACCAAGCCAACCGCCAGAACGAGCAAAATGACGCGACGAACCATTGGGAACACCTCCTAAGAGATTTCAACGACGACCCATCCGCCGAGGCGGGGTCTGCCATGCCAGCAAGCGCCGCTCCAACCAGGCCACCGTACCATACAAAGCAAGCGCCATTCCAATCAGAGTAAACACAGCCACAAAGACGAGGGGTGTATCATAACGCCCGCGTGCCAAGTTAACCAAAAAACCAAGCCCTTGATCTGCAGCAACAAACTCCCCCACCACAGCGCCAATGACCGACAACGTAGCGCCAATCCGCAAACCGCCGAGCAACACGGGCAGAGAGGCCGGAATCTCCAAATACCGCACCATCTGCCAGGGAGTGGCATCCAACGAGCGCAGCAGGTCACGTAACTCCTCCGGCACACTCCGAATTCCCACTACCGTGTTGACCAACACGGGGAAAAAAACAATCAAAGCACAGATGAGCGTTTTGGCCAACATGCCCGTTCCAAACCAGATGATAAGCAAAGGCGCGATGGCAACCACCGGTACCGATTGGCTGGCCACAAGATAAGGCGCCAGCCAGCGCTCCAAACGCCGTGATTTCGCCAACACATACCCCAGCAAAGTCGCCAGGCCAGCCCCCAACGCCAAGCCCGATAGCACTTCCTGAAGGGTAATCCAACTGTGATGGAGCAAACTGCCGTCCTGCACGGCCTCCCATCCGCGTTGCGCCACCTTCCAGGGAGTGGGCAAAATAAAAGGAGGAAAATGGAACACGCGCACCACGCCCCACCACAACGCTACAACGACGAACAACGACACCCCCCAACGGAACATTCGGCGCGGCGTGCGGCGGGCAGTATGAAAAACCACTTTGCGGGTGTGCGCAAGATTCATGGCAGCCTCCGGAAGAGCAGTGTGTTCCAAAACATACTGCCCCGGCGTGCTCTCCGGGGCAGAACATCCGGCGCTTGGGCACGTGCATGGCAAACGAAACCCCGAAAACAGCAGTTTTCGGGGAGAAAGCACAGCACCACGACCCGCGGCCACTCTCCTGCCCGGGCCGCGCGCCACCGCGCTCAACCTTCTCCCATCCGGACTTTACCGTCGGCTCCGGAATTTCACCGGATCTGCGCCTCTTACAATGGCGCTCGCGGGCTTTCACCGCCGGTCGGGAATTGCGGCCTCGCCGCTCACCCTGCCCCGAAGGTTGTATATTCCATTGTGGCTTGCGACCACATTATAGCCTTTTTCCTCCCCCTCGTCAAACAAATCCTGAGGTTCGGGAGCACTCAAATGTTGTAGAAAGGGCATTCCGAGGCTTGATCTCTCCCCTCCCCTGGCGGAGGCTTGCCCTCCGCTAATGCTCCAGGCGAGCCTCCGCCTGCCCCCTCCCCTCCCTTTTATAAGGGAGGGGGAAACCGCCGCAGGCGGTGGGGGTGGGGTGAGATCCTCGACGGCATTCTACAACATCTGCATGCATCCCTGAGGTTCGGGCGCGCGTTCAGACAAGAACGCTGTCATGGCGAAGCCGCCAAAGAGATATGACTTCTCGCAAGACCACCGTGTCCTCCCAATCAGAACAACACAACTGTGCCAGATTCGTGCCAAAACCCCACCAGAGGGGCGCTTTTTCATAGTATACTTTTTCCAACTACCGTGCCCGCCTTACGGAGTCACATCCTATGAAGTCTCATTCCAGGACGCGCTTTTTGCTTCTCCTCTTGATCGTATGGACGGGATGGATACTCAGCGCGTGCGAAGAGCCGCCTCCTGCTAAAAGTAAAAGCGCCCCCGCGCCAAGGGCGGAGAACGTCCCGCAGGTTTTCGAGCGCGCCTGGAAGGCCTGCGGCGGCGTAGAGGGTGCCGGCCAATGGATATACGGCCCTGCCTGGTTCAAAGGCAATCTGGTAGGGGTGGCTCGGCACATGGTGTTCGTCTGGTGGGGACACGCACCCCGTTACGGGGCGCAACCACTCCAAACCATGCTGCCTCCCAAAGGCGCTCCTCAGCAGCCAAAAATCCCAGAATTTTTCACGCAGTGGATCAACCACCACGGCGGCCATCGTTGTTCAGGGAAACCATTGACAGCCCCCAACCGCGACGGCAATACCATCTGTCAAGAGTTTGCCAACCTGACACTGTGCAGCGATACTCAAGGGAAAAAAGTGTGGGCTACCGACCGAGGAGACGATTTCTACCACGAGCACGGCAAAGAACTGCTCTCACGCCTGCCCACCACCCTGGCAGCCAAATCCGGATGGAACACGCAGGTGAACCTCACCCTGAGCAATGACCGCCGAAGCGCACAAATCATTGCCCGCGTCACTTTTAACGACGGGGCCGACTATCCACAGCCGCCCTCCCTGGCCGTCCAGATCAACGACTCGCGACTGGGGCCGATTTATTTTGACTTGCAAGAGGTACCCTACGACGGCGTATGGAAACACACCGTGCACTTGCCCCAGCTGGGGGAAGGGAATCATACCCTGGTGGTACAAACCTGCGCCGTGGCAGCCAACGCCTGGCAGGCCTGCGACGAAGACGTCGCCCAACTCAAAATCACCCCCTAAATTCCACAGGGGGAAGCGGATCGCATGGCTACGGGGGCGGGGTGGCGGTAGTCGTAATGCGCCGGTGTGCCTCGGCCTGCACCTCCACACGCTGAATGGGCGGCCCCACGCTGTAAACCTCAAAGTCAAACGCATTTGGCGTTTTAGCATCAATCGGCAAGGGCGCCTCCCAGCGGCGTACCCCTACCGGCTGGCCCTGCGGCCCATACGCCACCCCCAGCACCCATACCGCCTTCAAGGCCGCATCCTTTGGCAGCACCACCTCCCCTTTCACCCGCGCCACCATCCCCGCGATGCTGATCTGCAATCCCCTCACTCGGGCCGTGGCGTACCGCTGCGATTGGCTCTCAGCAGGCAATGGTAGCGCCCGCAGCACCCGCGCGGCCACCCGATAAGGCGGAGGTGGCGCATCCAAAAAGCGAGCCACCAGCACGGTGGACTTTCCAGGGGGCAAGACGTCCAACAAAGATTCAACCTGCTGCTCGCCCCCATCGGCCATGACCAGCCACACTCCCACCGATTCCAGCGCCTGCTGGCCAGGATTACGCACCGTCACCAAACACATCGCGCTGCCATCGGCCTGCGGCGCGCAGAAAGGCTGCCCCACCGTCACCGGCATCGGCGTAGGCGTGGGGAGGCCAGCAGGGTTATCGCCGTTCACCGGGATGATGAGCCGTGTGCCCACGGAAAGGAACTGGGGATCGACACCCGGATTGGCTTGCTGGAGTGCCTTGAGGGTAATACCAAACTTGAGCGCAATACCCAAGAGGGTATCCCCTTTGACCACGGTGTACGTCCACGGGGTTGGACTGGGGCCAGCCGCCGCGGCAAGCGTCGGCGAAGGCAAAGGAAGCGGGCTGGGGGTAGCCGTCGGCGAGGCGTAGGGCGTCAACGTCCAGCCGGGGGATGGCGTGACGGTCGGCATCGGCGTGGGCGCAGCAGGCGTCGCGGGGTGCGCACAGGCTACCAAGAGGGCTATCACCGCCAGGGCAAGCCACACCCCAAGCCTCGCTTTCCAATACTGTTGCATGGCAGCATTATACCAGCGCCTCAGGGAGTATAATAGCACCCATCCCAAGAGCAAAACCTGGCGCGGCCGGTGCCGCGATTCCCACCCAAAGGAGCCTGCTATGCACAAACTTGCCGGCATCTATGCCGCCGCCGTAACGCCTGCCGACGCCGACGGCCTGCCTCTCCCCGACCACATCCCCGCGCTGCTGGGCTTCCTGGCCGAGCGCGGCGCCCACGGTGCGCTGCTGCTGGGCACCACGGGCGAGGGCACTTCGTTTTCCCCCGAAGAGCGCCTCACCGTGATGCGCGCCGCGGTGCGCGTGCGGGAAGCCCACCCCGATTTCCGCTTGCTGGCGGGCACCGGCACGCCCAGCCTGAGCGAGAGCATCGCCCTCACCCGCGCCGCGTTCGACCTGGGCTACGACGGCGTGGTGGTGCTGCCGCCGTACTACTTCCGCAGCGCAAGCGACGAGGGCCTTTACCGCTGGTTCGCCGCCCTGCTGCAAGCCGCCGTGCCCGCCGACGGCGCGCTGTTCGGCTACCACATCCCCCAGGTGTCAGGCGTGGGGCTGTCGCTCGACCTGCTCGCCCGCCTGCGCGCCGCGTTCCCCAACTTCGTGGGCATCAAAGATTCCAGCGGCGATCCCGACCACGCCGCGGCTCTGGGTGCGCGCTTCGGCGACGACCTGCTGGTGCTCAACGGCAACGACCGCCTGCTGAGCCACGCCCTGCGCCACCACGCCGGCGGGGCGATTACCGCCTTGGCCAACCTGGCCTCGCCTTTCCTCCGCCGGGTGTGGGAAGCCCACCGCACCGGCCAGCCCGACCCCGCCGCCCAGGCCATCCTCGACGCCGGGCGCACCGTGATGGAAGACTACCCGCCCTACGGCCCCACCCTCAAAGCCCTGCTCCACCGGCTGCACGGCTTCCCCAAGTGGGGCGTGCGCCCGCCGCTGCTGCC
>Ga0256833_1001480_pt1 | contig 17312 bp, 11 predicted proteins | sample 356284metaG_FD_190535 | JGI IMG/M metagenome (GOLD analysis project Ga0256833, IMG submission 190535) | Hydrothermal vent microbial communities from Mid Atlantic Ridge, Atlantic Ocean - 356-284 | ecosystem: Environmental > Aquatic > Marine > Hydrothermal vents | place: Atlantic Ocean: Mid... | reverse complement strand
GACTCTCGCCTTTTCCTCATCATCCGCTTCAACCATTATCCTCACCTTTGGTTCGGTCCCAGAGTATCTGATAAGAATTCTACCGCTCTCACCAAGATCTTTCATAGCTTCCTCTTTCAGCTTATTCAATTGATCTATTGAAGACAATTCCTTCTTCTCCCTGTAGCGAAAGCTTTTCATCAGCTGAGGGTACTTTTCTATAATTTTTCTCAGCTCCGAGAGAGGTTTGCCCCTTGTTGTCATCAGTGCAAGGACCTGCAGAGCAGTGAGAATACCATCTCCTGTAGTGGAATACTTTGCGTAAATAATGTGTCCCGAATTTTCTCCACCAAGAATAAATCCCCCTTCTCTCATTTTTTCCGCAACATATCTATCTCCAACAGGGGTTCTTATCAATTTCCCACCCTTCTCTTTCATCAGCTGTTCCAGGGCACCATTTGTCATGACGGTTCCCACAATGGTTCTGTGGGGAAGAGAATCCTCCTCAAGCAGTCTTGATGCCAGCATGGCAAGAATGTCATCACCATCCACAATTTCTCCCTTTTCATCCACCATAATTACCCTGTCACCATCTCCATCGAATGCTATACCTGCATCTGCACCTGATTCCCTGACAATTTTTGCTATGTTTTCAGGGTAAAGGGCACCGCAATTATCATTTATGTTGAATCCATCAGGATTTACCCCCACCGGGATAACATCGGCACCTAACTCAGAAAAAACCTCCGGGGCGATTCTGTAGGTTGCACCATTGGCGCAGTCCAGGGCTATTTTCATTCCCTCTAAAGTCTGGTCAATGGGAAATGTGGACTTGAGGAAGACGATGTATCTTCCCCTGGCGTCACTTATCCTGCGTGCTTTTCCCAGTCTGGAGGATGGTACCCTCATTCTATCCATTTCTTCAGGGTTTTCTAAAAGTTGTTCAATTCTATTTTCAATTTCGTCGGGAAGTTTGTAGCCGTTTCTGTCGAAAAATTTTATACCGTTATCGTAATAAGGATTGTGTGAGGCAGATATAACGATTCCAGCATCTGCCCTCATGCTTCCCGTGAGAAAGGCAATGCCAGGGGTGGGAAAGGGACCTGTAAGTAACACATCTCCTCCCATGGAGATGATTCCGGAGGTCATTGCTGTTTCAAGCATGTATCCTGAGATTCTTGTGTCTTTTCCTATTATGAACTTATGGCGTCTGTTCCCGTTTCTGAACTGAATGGCTGCTGCCATTCCAATTTTCAGTGCTATTTCAGGAATTATGGGGTATCTGTTTGCCTCACCTCTTATACCGTCTGTACCAAAGAGTTTTTTCATCTCTTTTCTCCTCTCCTGAGAATCTCTCTCATTTCCCTGTTCCGCAGAAGATAATTTAGCAGAGAAGGGTTTTTTTTCAAGATATTCTCCATCTCTTCCAGAGCCCTTTTTTCACCCTTCTCTCTTTTTATCTCAAGGAGATATGTTAAGATGAGCTGAGGATCTGGTTTTTTCTGGATGAGGATTTTCAGTGACGGAAGTGGTGATCTGTTGAGGTGAATAAGGAGTTGGGCTTTCATCATGTAATATTCAGGCGGAAGGGAAGCAAACATCTTTTCTATTGCTCCAGATAGTTTTTCAGCTTTTCTGTACTTCTTTGTAGCCAGTAGGTAAGCAAGTTTATCAAGAAGTATGATTTTGTTTGAAGGGAATCTCCTCTCAGCAATTTTCAGATATTTACCTGCCGTAGCAACGTCTCCAATGTCGAGGGATGCTGCAATAACGAAGTGGATGGGCTGGACTTCTATTGGTTCACCAGTAAGGTTCAGATACTTTTTCAACCATCTGATTCCTTCCTGTTTGTTGTTCTCCTTCAGATAGAGAACACCCAGAAATTTATATGGTTGTGGCTGGTAGGGGGAAATTTTAATGGCTTCTTTGAGATCCCTTATTGCTCCACCTGTGAGTTTGAGGTTTTCCCTGCAAACTGCTCTGTTGTAGAAGTAGTCAGGTTCTTCTCTGAAGTGTGAAATTGCTTCTGTGAATTCTTTCTCACAGCTATTGTAGTCCTTTTTTATTATGAAGTTGATGCCCCTCCTTGAATGGTATTCAGCAGTTGAAAGGTTGAAGAGAAATAGTGAGTGGATGAAGAACAGGAGGAAAAGAAGAATCCTGTAGGGAAAATTTTTCTTCCATATGAAAAGGTTGTGAAAGTATTCTTTCCCTGTGACGAAAATCGCTGTTACGAAAAGTGATAGTGGCATGTGCATGGGAAAGGAAAAGAAGGAAACGGTGGATGCAGATGCTATGGGGTAAATTGTAAATCTTTCTTCACTCCTGGACCGAGCAATGGAAAGGAAGAGAATCAGAAGTATGGAAAATAGAAGAAGCAGGCTCCCCTCAAGAGTTGCCTCAATGTATTCGTTATGTGCGTGCTGAATTATTATGTCACCTGTAACTGTCATTTTTTTCAAGTAGTAATCAATGTATTTCCAGATTTCAAATCTGAAATCTCCCATACCCATTCCTGAAAGATTGTGAGGTAATGCTTTAAGAGAAGCTTCCCAGAGATGAAGACGATATCCTATGGCGGGGTCAGAGAAATTAAAGGTTGTAATAAATCTTCTGTAGGCACGATTGAGGGTACCTGTGGCAAATAGAATTAAAAGTGCGGCTGCTGAAGTTATGAGAATCTCCCTCCACTGTTTCCTGATTTGCATTGCTACCCACAGAAGGAGAATAACAAGAAGTGCCACAAAAGATGCCCTGTTTGCCGCAATTGCAAGATAGTAAAGTGATAGGGAAAGGGTGATAAAGATCACGGAGATGGAAAGAATTTTATTCTTGATTTCTCTGCTCATCAGAAAAATTACTGCAGGGAGGATGATGACGATATAGTGTGAGGCGAAGTTGGATAATCCCACAAGGCTACCCGGATCTGGTTTTCCATATCTGTCTATGGGGAGGGGGAGAATTTTGAAGAACTGAAGAATACCAACTACCTCAATTGTGAGAAGGGGAATTGTGAGAAGGATGAGGAGAAGAAGGTTTCCTCTGTGGATTTTTTTGAAGTGGTGGAAAAGGAATAGAGGAAAGAAGAGGAAGAGGAGAAATAGCATCGTGAGATGATAGCCCCACAGCGGGTGATCAGAGAAAAGGATCAGGGAAATCAGAGAAATGATAAAGGGAAGGAGGAACAGCACACTTTTCTTACCGGGAAGTGGTAATTCATCAGATAGAAGAATAATGAAGGAAAAAAGCAGGGACCAGACCAGAAATTTTGTGTAAATATATTCAAGGCCCCAGTGAAAAAGGGGCAAGATTAGAAAGATGAGTGAATAGAGGAGATAGATTGTCCATCTTTTCAATGGATAATCACCTCTGCAAAGAGTGGTGAAATCTCAACGAGTCTTGTTTGTGGAGGCAGATCAACCTCCACCCTTGCTCTTCTTCTTCCCTTTTTGAAGCCTGCTATGTTAATATAAACTTTTATATCTGAAGGGGTGAGCTTACCAAGTATCATCTGCGGACCGTAAAGTTTAAGATGTGCAGTTTTATCTTTTAACACAAAATTTTTACCTCCAAACACATGGATGGGAACGTTGTTGAACTCTTTTAGAATCTTTCTTGCCATTACCTCTATTCTTACATGAACAATTCTCGTTGTGACTTCCACAAGTGTTAAATTTCCAAAATCCAGTTCCACATCAATTGTCTGGGATGTTTTGATATCAGAGAGGTCAATGAATTCGGTATAGATTGCTCTCAGGCTGTTTAACTGGGAGGCTGCCCCTGTCAGTTTAATTTTTGATGGTTCAACTGTAATTTTTTTCAATTCCAGACCGGGGGGAAGCAAACCTTTTGTTCTCACCCTCACAGGGAGAACCCTGCTTGCAATCCTGTCTATTGTAATTTCAATTATTGAGGGTGTGATCTTTGTTATTTCAATCCCGGGGGGAAGGTGGATTTTAGAGGGATCTATCTTTATGGCGGTTGTACCTGGTCTCAGATTACCGAGATTTATTCTGTAACTTCCGGACTTTTTAATACTGGTGATAAGCGCTCTTGGACCCTTTATTTCCACTAAAATTCTGTCGGGAGGATTGCCAACAAGGATCATACGCTTTGGGATATTCTGATATGTCAGGGGAACCACAATTGTCGTATCAACAGGCTTTTCAAAAACTGCAAAGAGCCAGAGTAGGATGGCGAGAAAAAGGGAAAGGAGTTTCAGCTGCCAGTTGTGGGTAAAGAGATTTTTCAACTTTTCTATCAGTGTTTTCATACCTTGACCTCTAACAGTTCCGCTAACTGGTTAAAGAGATCACTCTGCTGGAGCCCTCTCGTGATTTTTCCCTCCACCACTAAGGAAACGATTCCCTCCTCTTCAGATACAACTATGGCAATGGCGTCAGATTGTTCTGTAATTCCCATTGCTGCTCTGTGCCTCGTACCAAAGAATCTGGGAATTTCAGGATTTGTGGATAGGGGCAGGATCCCCTTTGCCTGTAGAATTCTTCCCTCTTTTATAATAACTGCACCATCATGAAGTGGTGTCCTGGGAAAAAAGATCGTCATAAGCAATTCACTTGATACCTTTGCATCAAGGGTGATACCATCTTCCACGATGTCCTTAATGTTTACCCTTCTTTCTATCACTATGAGTGCACCTATTCTTCTGCTTGCCATCTGGAAGGAGGCTTTTACAATTTCATCTAAGACATGTTTTTCTTCGCTTCTGCTCACGCCGGTGAAAAAGGGGTTTCTTCCCACTTCTGTGAGGGCTCTTCTGATATCGTTCTGGAAGAGAATAATCAGAATGAGAACGAAATATTTTATGAAGCCATCTAAGAGCCAGGTAATTGTGGGCATCCCAAGATATTGAGCCACTAAGTAAAGAAGGGCTATAAGGAGTATTCCAAGGAGCATCTGAACGGTTCTGGTGCCTTTTATCAGAATGATAGTCTCGTAAATTATGATTGCTACAAGGATAATGTCCAGGATGTTGACAATAATTTCTTTAAGGGTGAAGACCAACTTCCCTCTTCCCTGTAGAAAAAGAAAATTTTATTGCTTTTGCCACTTCAAGTGCCCGCTTATTTTCTTTAACATCATGAACTCTGAAAATGCACGCACCCTTCATGTATGACCATATTACCGAGGCAACTGTACCTTCCTCCCTTTCTTCAACGGGTACATCAAGAATCATGCCAATAAAGGATTTTCTTGATGGACCAATTAAAACCGGTGAACCTATTGATAAAAAAGAATCCAGGTGATTGAAAATCGTGAGGTTATGCTGAAGGGTTTTCCCAAAACCAATTCCGGGATCTATGGCAATCTGGTCATAGTTTAAACCATTTCTTACGAAGAAGTTAACTCTCTCTTTGAGAAATCCATATATTTCTCCTATTACATCTTCGTAATGGGGATTCCTCTGCATGGTGCGTGGTTCTCCCTGCATGTGCATCAGAACAACGGGAGATTTTGTCTCTATGATCAGTTTTTCCATTTCTGGCTCTCTGGCTGCCGTTACATCATTTATTATGTCAGCTCCTGCCTCCAGTGCCCTTTTTGCCACTTCAGGTTTTGAGGTGTCGATGGAGATGGGAATCTCAAATCTTTTCCTTATCTCTTCAATGATGGGTATTGTTCTTTTCAATTCCTCGTTAACATCAACAGGTGAGGCACCCGGTCTGGTTGATTCCCCTCCCACATCAATTATGTCGGCACCGTCTCTAATCATTTCTTCCACCCGGCTGAGAGCTCTCTCCAGTGTGTTATATTTCCCTCCATCTGAAAAGGAATCGGGGGTTACATTGAGAATTCCCATTATAACTGGATTGCGGCAATCAAATTCGATCCCCTTCGCGGGGATTCTGAATTTTAAAGGTTCTTTTTCAATAAGTTCCTCTAAGCTTTCTGCAATCTTCTTCAAACCGTAGGGCTGCAGTTTCAATTTGGCGATCAATCTCTTTATACGGTGAAGGTCTCCTATTATGAGTACCGGACCACTCTCTCTCGTTGCGTCAATCATTCCCTGTGGTATTGCAGCATCAATATCTGATGCAAGAGCTTCCTGTTTGATTATATTTCCCTGAACATAATTTACAGATGGAATGTATATTACTCTGAGATCAATTTTATCCCGAAAAAGGGGAACGACCCCGGGGAAAACATTTATTCTTTCCTTGAGAAACTCTTCTGCCTCTTCAAGGGTGAGGAAGTGAATGGTGTACATTTAAATGGTCCCCACCAGTTCCTCAATATTACCTTTTACCACGTTGAATCTGGATATTATTTCATCAATTTCTTCAGAGGTTATTATCTCCTTCTCCAGCAGAACTTTTGCCATTTCATGCAGAATCTGAATGTTTGCCTTTAAAAGATTCTTTGCATAGTTGTATGCTGTGACAACGATTCTCTTGACTTCTTCATCAATTAATCTTGCTGTTTCTTCAGAATATTTGGCTCTGGTTACAAGATCCCTTCCCAGGAAAACAGCTTCATCTTCGTGACCGAAGGAGAGGGGACCCAGTCTTTCGCTCATCCCCCATTCACACACCATCTTCCTTGCTATTTCTGTGGCTCTATCTATATCGTTTCCTGCGCCGGTGGTTATGTGGCCAAGAACTATTTCTTCAGCAGCTCTTCCTCCCATCAGTACAGCTATGTTTGCCATCAGATATTCTTTTGTGTAGGTATACCTGTCATCAATGGGGAGTTGCTGGGTTACACCCAGAGCCATTCCTCTGGGTATGATGGTTACCTTGTGAACGGGATCAGCTCCCGGTGTGAGTTTTGCAACAAGAGCGTGCCCTGACTCATGATAGGCTGTGTTCTTCTTCTCCTCCTCACTTATCACCATGCTTTTTCTCTCAACACCCATCAGTACCTTATCCTTGGCTTCCTCAAAATCCTCCATTTCAATTTTGTTTTTGTTCTTCCTTGCTGCAATGAGGGCTGCTTCGTTTACCAGATTTGCAAGATCTGCACCTGAGAATCCAGGTGTTGATTTTGCCAGAATTTCGAGATTCACATCCTCAGCAAGTGGTTTGTTCCTTGTATGTACTTTCAGAATTTCAAGTCTTCCCTTGACATCGGGACGTGGAATAACAATTCTTCTGTCAAATCTTCCCGGTCTCAGTAAAGCTGGATCAAGTACGTCTGGTCTGTTTGTGGCAGCAATGACTATAACTTCCTCATTTGCATCGAAACCATCCATCTCAACCAGCAGCTGATTCAGTGTCTGCTCTCTCTCATCATGTCCTCCACCCAGCCCCGTACCTCTCTGTCTTCCGACTGCGTCTATCTCGTCGATAAAGATGATAGATGGAGCATTCCTCTTTGCCTGATCAAACAGATCCCTCACCCTTGATGCACCAACTCCAACAAACATCTCTACAAAGTCACTTCCACTTATGGAAAAGAAGGGTACTCCAGCCTCCCCTGCAATTGCCTTTGCAAGGAGAGTTTTGCCGGTACCGGGAGGACCAATGAGAAGTACACCCTTTGGTATTTTTCCACCAAGTTTTGTGAATTTTTTGGGGTTCTTTAGAAATTCAATGATCTCTTCCAGTTCCTCCTTTGCCTCATCAATACCTGCAACATCCTTGAAGGTAACTTTGCTTTCATTGGCATTTACCATTTTGGCTCTGCTTTTACCAAAGGAGAAGGCTTTCCCACTCCCTGCCTGCATCTGCCGCATGAAGAAGATCCACACCAGGATCAAGAGTATCATTGGCGCCCAGCCGATCAGTATCGATTTCCAGAGAGGTTCCTCCGGCGCGGGTTTTGCAGCGATGTCAACGTGGTACTTTCTTAGGAAATCTATCATCTGGGGATCATTGGGGGCATAGGTGTGAAACTGGGTACCATCCTTCATCAATCCTTCTATTTCTGAGCCTTTTATAAGGACAGATTTTACTTCCTCTGAGCTTACCTTTTCCAGGAACTCAGAGTAAGTAAGTTCAATTTTCCTCTTCTCAGGCGAATAGAATAGATTGTAAAGGAGAATGAAAAAGATGATTATTGCGGTCCATAAAATAATACCTTTAAATGCGCTGTTATTCAATCTGACAATCCTCCTCTTTTAAGCTGTTTCCACTAAATATATTATCAGAAAGGTAATTTTTAGGCAAACAGTTAGAGGCAGGAGATAAACCCCAGTCTCTAACGGATCTGGGAAGTATAGGTAGATTTATTTTGCTTTTTCGTGCCATTCTCTGATCTTGCTTTTTGCACTTCTGCTGTTCCTGCTATAATTATTTTAAACCCGAGAAGGAAGGGAATTTATGAAATTGAAAAAATGGATGATTATTGTAGTCCTGCTGATCACCTCCTGTTCAAATAAATCCAGTGTGGCGAACAGGTTCAGATTGTTTTTTTCAGGTGATGTTTTGTTTGGAATTATGAAGGGTGAAAAAATCATTGTTGACTTTAAGAAACCCGGTTTCTGCGTTGAGGAGGGTAAGTTGAAGAAAGCTCCTTCTTATTCAGTCAGAGATAATGGCGCAAAGATAGAGTATGTATGCGAGGCAGGAGGTATTGATATCCCGGTTAATGTGGAAATCAGGAAGGAGGGGTCCGGGTACTCATTTGATGTTTCAATGTCATCTTTCGAAAATCTTGATGTGGAGAAGAAATATCTTACAGGTACCGTAGCATTAAACGGGGGAGAGCATATATGGGGCTTTGGTGAGAATTTTGATTCCATTGATAATGTTGGTTTCAGAAGACCCATGCAGCTGGAACTTGCACCCTGGAGTGAATCTGGATTGAACGAGGTACATCTTCCCATTCCATTCTACATTTCTTCCAGGGGTTACGGATTGCTTGTCAGTACCTGTGTTGAAGGCGAGTGGGATGTTGGTAAAACCCGGCAGGATGAGATAAGGTTCAAATTTTACACCAATCATATTCATGGAAGGATCTACTTATCTGATGATCCCTATGAAATTATCAGGGAGTATATGAGAGATACTGGCAAACCGTCTCTCCCCCCTGTCTGGAGCTTTGGGGTGTTGTGGTGGAGGGATGAGTATTACAGTGAAAATGAAATAATGGATGATATTGACCATTTAAGAGCCCTTGATGTGCCCCTTTCAGCGGTCTGGATCGATGCGCCCTGGGAGACAGGTCACAACACCTATGATTACAATCCCTCACAGTTCCCTGATCCGTGGGGTATGATAGAGAGAATGAGAGAAAAAGGTGTATATACATTCAACTGGATAACGGAACATATAAACGATCCCTCTCATGATCCGGCAACTCTCCCATATTTCGCCTATGCAGAGGAGCATGGCTATTTTGTTACAGATAATAGTGGCAATCCTTTAATACTTCCCTGGGGCAGGGGAAATGGTGCAATAATTGATTTTACATATCCCGAAGCAGCTCTGTGGTGGGAGAGTTTGGTCTCAAAACCTCTCAGAATGGGGGGGATGGGTTTTAAACTTGATTATGGTGAAGATGTCGTGCCATATCTTAGCGTGAGCCAGGGACAGAAGGCCCATGCTTTTATGTACCATTTTCACAATGGCAAAGATGAAACACAGATGCATGCCTGTTACAAGTTTCTGTATCACTACCATGCGATGAATGCGTGCAGGAAGATTCACGGAGATCTCTGTTTCACCATTGCGAGGACTGGAACGATAGGGGATCAGAGAAATGTGACGGCTATCTGGCCCGGAGACCTGGATAACGATTTTTCCTGGAGCACAGCTAACTGGGATAAAAGTGCCCCCGATGGTACCCCTCCCGGTAATGTGGGAGGATTGAAGGCTGCAGTTATGGCTGCCATAAATCTCAATATCGTAGGTTTTCCATTTTTTGGATCAGACATTGGTGGTTACAGGGGAGGGACGCCAGATAAGAATGTTATGGCAAGGTGGATTGAGTTTGGTGCCTTCTCACCCATATTTCAGTATGGGGGAAATGGAGATAGAAGACCGTGGGCAGTTTATGATGAGGAACTGGTGAAAATTTTCAGGAAATATGCCAGACTTTACGTGAAGATGTTCCCCTACATTTACACCGCGGCAATAGAGGCAACAGAGGGGATTCCAATGATTAAAAGTATTTCAATGGAGTACAGGTATGATGAGGAGACCTGGAAGTTCCCCTTTGAATACATGTTTGGTGACACAATTCTTGTGGCACCTGTGGTGGATGACACTGAAAGGGTTGATGTTTATCTTCCGGAGGGAATCTGGTATGATCTCAACAGGGGAGTAATTTTTCATGGCAAACAGATTGTCAGATCTTACTATGCACCTCTTGATACCATTCCCCATTTTGCAAGAAAGGGAGCGATTCTCTACCTTGATAAAGTACCGCAGACCTTTGTTGAATCTTCAAAGTATGTTGATCTGAAGGATGTAGAGAATCAACTTGATCTTCAGATCTTTACATTTGGTAGTTTTCACAGAAGATTCTACAACGGCGTGGATGTGAATGTGGAAAAAAGTGGGAACAATATTGAAGTTGAAATAAATATGCCGGCTGGCCTGATACTCAGAAAATGTGACATCATCAATGACAGAATGATTTCTCCCGCCTCAGGTTTTGAGGAAATATCTGGTTCATCTGAAATTGAGAGAAATAAACTGGAAATTATGAACCTGACAGGGTATCATAAATTCATTCTTATGGAGGTCAGATAGATGAATGAGTGGACGAAAAGAGAAAATGTTCTTAGATATGTTATGCTCTTATACGCTATTGCTTTCATTGTAACTGATCTGATTTTCCTCTTTGCGTCTCCACAGCTGTATGATATTATGAACTATCTTGGGTCACTTCTTGGTCTTCCACCATCGCCTCCATTTCAGGAGAGATTCTACCTTGATCTTACCAACAGCATGATGGTTATGATATCTTTCATCTCCATTGCGATTTATTTGAATCCCAGAAAAAATCTTTGCTTGCTTCCTGTTTTAATCATTTCCAAATATACAAGTTCAATTTTTGGGGTCCTTTTTTTCATTTTCACGGAGAAGTATTTTTCCTACATAGTGATTTTCTTAACTGATTTTCCCCTGGCAGTAATTGCAACATATCTGTACCTGTGGGTAAAAAAGGAAAGAGAAGAGTAACAAAAAGAAAGAAGAGCAGTAAGAATCAACGTCGCCGGATCAGATTTTTATTTTATTTTTTTCTTACTGTTGGTGTAACTGCAGGGATTCTGACTTTTCTCTATTACTTTTTCGTTGTCTGGTTTCCCGGGGATCAGATTAAGCGAGAAAATATCATGAAGATTCTCTCGAGGCATTCTGTGGTTTACTACAGTGATGGTGTGCATGAGGTGGGAAGTTTCTTTGGAAAAAGTTACAGAATATATGTGCCCCTGAAAAATATTCCCCTTTACTGCAGGGAAGCGGTGATTTCTGCTGAAGACAGGTGGTTCTACCACCATCCAGGATTCAATCCCATCTCAATGCTGAGGGCACTGATTGTGGATCTCATTAAGGGGAGAATTGTTGAGGGGGGAAGCACAATTACTCAGCAAACTGCCAAAAACCTCTTTGGGAGGCGTGGAAGAACAGTTTATGAAAAAATAAAGGAGCTGATAAATGCGCTTCGTCTTGAACATTACTACACCAAGGATGAGATACTGGAATTCTACCTGAATCAGTTCTATGTGAAGGGTCAGGGGAGAGGTATAGGGGTGGCTGCCAGGTATTTTTTCAACAAGGATGTCTCTGATCTCACTCTTAAAGAGTGTGCCTTTATTGCAGGGTCCGTGAAGGCGCCATCAATGTATGACATTTTTTCTGCAAAGAATATTCAGCAGGAGAAGAGGATAAGGGAGAGAATAAGAAAGAGGGTACATTATGTTCTCTACAGGATGTACAGAAATGGATATATTGACAGGAAAACCTATCTTCACGCATTGAGGGAAAAATTGAAGTTTCACATGGGAATTCTTTCCACAAGGCCCAATGTGATGATAAATGTTATCAGTGATATCCTCGAAAGTCCTGAGTTTCAGGAGATCTGGGAAAGTGCCGGCATTGAAAATATATACACGGCAGGACTTAAAATCTATACAACGCTGGATTATGACCTTGAAAGGGAATCTCTATTCGCTCTGAGAAAGAGGCTCTCACTCCTTGACACACTTCTCAGGGGATATTCGCCACCTTCAGGTATATCTCTTGAGGTTTATCCCTCTCTGGAAAAGGGTTTTTACTATGGAAGTATTGTCAGAAAGGGCAGGAAAGCTTTAACTGTCAGGATAAGAGCACCATCTCCACAGAATATAAAAGTCAACCTTCTTGAATGTCCTCAGGTTCCTGTGGCAGATTACTTTTACAGAAGGGGAAGATGGGTTTCTCCCACAGTGGCGGTAAGATATTTCATGAAAAATTTTAAAAAAGGTGATCCAGTTCTGATAAGTTACGATGGTGAGAAATTCTGTGTGGAGAAATATCCCCGACTGGAGGGTGCAGTTTTCGTTACACAGGCTGGAAGAATAAAGGCTATGGTTGGAGGTTTTACCAACATCTACTACAACAGGGCGTGGGTGGCGAGGAGGCAGCCGGGATCTATTTTTAAAATTCCACTTTATCTGGAGTACTTTCTTCTGGGCCAGTTAAACACCGATCCCATTCCCGATGAGAGGGAGATGTATATCTATCAGGGTCAGCCTTATTTCCCCAGACCTGATCATCCTCCTCATTCAAAGATTGTTTCAATAGCGTGGGCAGGTGCCTACTCTGAAAATCTTGCAACTATTAATCTTCTATTCAATCTCTTTAACTACTCCCCACCACAGGATATCTTAAAACTTGCCAGATGGAGTGGAGTTCTTCCAGAGAGGATAGACAGAGATTATCTCAAATTTCTGGGTAAGGAGGGAATAACTTTTACGAAGAAGACTCTCTTCTGCTCCATAGTGGAGGAAAGTGCCGGTGAAATCATAAGGGACCAGGGTTTCAATCTTTCTCCTGATGAAATTTACGCTTTGAGAAATATGAGATGCAGTCCCGTGATTGCAAGGATAAGGAAACAATTATTGAGAAAAAAGAGAAGAAGTGAGGAGGAACAGCTCAGGTTGAGATTTACCCTTTATGATTATGACTGGTTGATAAGAAAGAGAGACAGAATTGAGAAGTTGTTAAAGGAAGGTAGTTATGAGGCACTGAAGATTACTGACGATAATGGAAAAATCTCCATATGTACAGAAAACTTTGCTCCCTGCAGGGGTGAAAGAATTTACTCGCTCTCACCGTCTGAACTCGAAAATTACTGGGTTGAGGGAGTGATTCCTCTTCAACTGTTGAACGAGCTTGAGAATGATGCAGAGGAAAAATTCAACTCTCTTCTTTCCGCCTACTCTTTTTATTCTCCTCAATTGATAGTTCATCTCAGGGATTTTAAAACATATCTGGCTCTCTCAGTGTATGAAAAGTTGATGAACATGATGGGAGTTGTTTCTCCTCTGAAAAAGGTTCCATCCCTCCCCCTGGGAAGCTCAGGAGTAACTCTGCCGGAGTTGAGTCTGGTATACACAACTCTCTCTCAGGGTTTCAGGTATTATACCTCTGATCAGCCCTATGGGCTTACTTTAATAGACCATATTGATTACAATGGGGAAACCATTTACCGCAGTGAAATTGAAATACAGCAACTCATCCCGAGACGATACATTTCAATGGTTGATTCAGTACTTGAAAAGGTTTTTCAAATAGGAACTGCCAGAAGCATGAGGGAAAAGTTCGTGATTGATTACAATGGAAGGAAATATTATCTCCCTGTAATGGGTAAGACTGGAACAACAAACAATTTTACCAATTCATCCTTTGTGGGAATTGTTCCGGTGATAACGAGGGATGGTGTTACACTTTCTCCAGATGGAGCATTTGTGGTTGCGGGGTATGTCGGGTATGATGATAACAAACCTATGAGAAAGCATGGTTACAGGGTATTTGGATCCAATGGAGCACTTCCCGTGGTGGCAGAGGTTATGAGAGAAATTGTTGATAAATCTCACTTCCAGGATATACTTAGTTTTGATGAGATAAGAGGAAATTATGTTTCCCTTGAAGTACCTGACGACTTCCAGTGGTATGAAGTAGATGAAGTTACAGGGATACCCCTTGCTCCTGTGACTGACCCTGAAGAGGTGGATGTGAGAAAGAGAATTGAGACCACAATGAGGAGAGAAAAATTATGGTTGCCCGAAAAATAACCTTTCTTTCAATTCTTCTGCTATTCCTCTTTTCATCCTGTGCCACCCTTTTTAAAACGACCCTTCCCTACAGGGAAAGAGAAAATTACATCTATGAACTTGATGAGGAGAGAAGAGTCCTGGAATCACTACAGAATAAGGTGCCGCAGTCTGATCTTGATATGGCTATAAGACTCAACATAACTTTAAAAAATGCCATAAAGGAAGGAAGAGAACCCAGATATGTCCTTTTCCTCTACAAAATTTATTCTCAGAAACTCACAGCTCTACTCAATAGTGTGAATTACATAGCTGGTAGGGTTACCTCTCCCTCTGAGGTGAAGCCTCCACTTCAGCGGAATCACCCCGAATCGCAGGAGTTTCAGAATTACCCTTCTACAGCCACGATGCAAACATCAATTTCTCCTTCGGTATCAGAAGAAAAGGAGTGTGATTTTGCCAGTGCAGTTGAGGATTTTAATAACCAGCAGTGGAAAGAGGCCTATTCAAAATTTCAGAAGTGCCTTGAGGAGGGAGTCAGGGTTGATGAAGCAGGGAGTTACCTGAGGAAAATTGAACAGAGGGTGATTCTTCCCGAGTGGAACAGGGCAAATCTCCTTGTTTATCAGGGAAGGAGCGAAAGTGACCCTGCGAGAAAGAGGGAATTCCTCGAAAAAGCCAAGGAGATTCTTCTGCGACTTAATGAAGATTACCCTGACAACAGATATTCTCCCAAGATTGAGAAAAATATTGAGGTGATCAACAGACTTCTTGATCAGCTCTCCCAGTAGTTACGGGAGGGAAATCTTCCCACAGATTACCCTTCTCTCAGCCCCTGTTGCCCCGGGAATATTTATTCCCTCCTTCTCGAAGAGAGTTTTGTATCCAAAGAGAGCAAAGGCCATTGCCTCCATGGCCTCTGATCTGTAGCCATAATCTTCAATTTTCTTTACAGGTATTTCCGCAAAGTACTTTCTCAGTGCTTCAGTTAGAGTGGGGTTTCTGCTCCCCCCACCTGTTACTATCAATTCTCTTGCAGGATAATGTGGAAGTATAAATCTTCTGTATGCATCGTGGATTGAACATGCAGTGAGTTCAACGAAGGTTCTCACAATATCTTCAGGTGGGTTATTTCCATACCTTTTCTTAACATTCAGGTATGTTTCCATTCCAAAATCCTCTCTTCCCGTGGATTTTGGAGGTGGAATTCTGAAAAAGGGATGATTGCAGAGTTCTTCCAGCATCTCTTCAATAATATTCCCCTTTCCAGAGAAGGTTCCATCTTTATCAAAGGAGCTCTCCCCTCCGGTAAGGTCACAAACAGCAATATCTATGAGGGAGTTCCCAGGGCCAGTGTCAAAGGCTATGAGGTCATCTATTTTACCGGTTACAACTGTGATGTTTGCTATTCCTCCAATGTTGAGCACCATCAGAGGTTTTTCTCTATTTTTGAATAGAAAGTGGTGGAAATATGGTGTGAGAGGAGCTCCTTCTCCCCCGACAGCCAAATCATCCATTCGAAAATCTGAAACGACGGGAATTCCGGTAATTTTTGCAATGTGTGCTCCATCACCGATCTGGAGAGTGGCGCCTTTCCCGGTGTATCTCTTTGATCTGTGAAAGATTGTCTGACCGTGAGAACCTATGACTCCAATTTCATCTTTTCTGAGCCTGATATTTTCAATGAATGCTTTGACACTTTCCCCGTAGAATTTTCCCAGCTCAATGTTCAGATCTGCAATTTCCTCCAGGGAAATTGTAGTGGAGTGGATGGTTCTTAAAATTTTTTTGTGCAATTCTCCTGGATAGTTAACTTCCCTGAATTCTAAAAGTTTCACATCTGTGTTGCTTATCTCAATCAGGGCAATATCAAGAGCATCAGCTGATGTTCCCGACATTAAACCTATTGCCTTCATCCTTTCTCCTGCAGAGAAACTCCTGTAAGGGCAAGAGTCTCTGCGGCAATAAGGGTTCTCCTTAGTGCAAACTCTTTTAGAGTGGCTTCTGCAAATTCTTTTGTGTGAATTGGAGTGGGTTTTTCTGTGATTCTTATGGTTGCCTGAAGTGTTGGAATAATGTGGCTCAGATTACCAATATCTGATGATGCCCACCTGCCACGGGGAGTTTCGTCAAGATCAATATCTGGAGAGAGTTTAAGAAGATTTTCTCTGAATAGATCCTCAAGGAATGGGTAATGTTTCATCTCCTTCAACTCAAATGGTGAGAAACTGATCTTCACTTTTGTAAAGCTACCCTCTGCGGCAGCTTTTGCCATTTTTTTAAACCTTTTTTTAAGTTCCTGGAGAAGCATGGAATCCTTTGCTCTGAGATGAAATGTCGCCTCTGCTTCTGCAGGTATTATGTTGGGTGCCACTCCACCTCTGGTGATTATTCCATTTATTCTGAAATCATTGCTCAGATTCTGTCTGTGTGAGTTTATCAGATTGAAGAGATTTATCAGAGCATGAAGGGCATTTATACCTCTGTCAGGATAACTTGATGCATGAGCCTCTTTGCCGGTGTATCTCACATTAACCTCAGATAGTGCAACAAGTTCCGGCCTCATCCTCGTTCTGTTGCCGGGGTGAAACATGAGGGCATAGTCAAGATCATTGAAGATTCCAGCCTCTATCATTGAAATTTTTCCTCTACCTGTTTCTTCTGCCGGTGTTCCAATAACCATGACTTTTCCACGATATCCTGTGTGTGAGAGGATTATTCCGGCTGTTACTGATGCTGCTGCAATAAGGTTATGACCGCAGCCATGTCCTATTTCCGGGAGAGCATCATACTCTGCAATAAATGCAATAGCAGGTCCATCATCTGAGAGAACTTTTTCAGCAACAAAATGGGTTGAAAGACCCTTTACAGGAGGGATGTGTACCCTGAATCCATGCTTTTCAAGGATTTCCATGAGATATCTGCTACTATGTTTTTCTTTTAGTGAAACTTCGCGAAGCTGGTAGAGTTTTTTTGCGATTTCTTCAAGCAGGGGGTAAAATTTTTCCCCTTCTTTTTTTATCTCTTCAATTTTTCCCTTTTTCAACTCTGAATCTTTCACCCTGACTTTTTGAGTGGATGTATTCATGCACCACGTTGTAGAATAGATGAGGTAGTTCCCTTTTTATCTTTTCCACTTTTTCTTCATTTAATAGAGGTACACCAT
>Ga0256833_1001479_pt1 | contig 17313 bp, 12 predicted proteins | sample 356284metaG_FD_190535 | JGI IMG/M metagenome (GOLD analysis project Ga0256833, IMG submission 190535) | Hydrothermal vent microbial communities from Mid Atlantic Ridge, Atlantic Ocean - 356-284 | ecosystem: Environmental > Aquatic > Marine > Hydrothermal vents | place: Atlantic Ocean: Mid... | reverse complement strand
GGGATGCTTCCCATGCCGCCGAGGACAATGATGGCAAGGGCCTTGTAGGCGGGGATATCCCCCATGGTGGGATAAACCGAGTTGTAAAAGACCCCCACCAGGACTCCCGCAGCCCCCGCGAGGGCGGAACTTATGAAAAAGCTCAAGGAGATAATACGATCCGTCGCCACGCCGAGGGCCTCCGCCATCTCCCGGTCCATGGAAACGGCTTGCAAGGCCTTACCCATCCGCGTTTTCGTGATAACCCACCATAACAGGAACAGTATGACAAGGGTCACGCCGATAACCAACATTTGGGGCGCGCTGATGCGAACGGAACCCAGGATCCAGGGCTTGACCTTGAAATGGACGGGAAAGGCCTTGACGTAGGGACCCGAGATGATTCGGAAGGCCTCCTCCATGGCGATGAAAAGGCCGATGCTGGCGATCAACGGAACAATGCGCGATTTGTCCAGCATGGACTTATATAAGAAACGCTCGATCACAATTCCCGCCACGCCGCTCAACACCATGGCGGCGATCATGGCCACGAAGAGACTCGGAATCATCCGGTAGACCCAAAGCCCCAAGTAGGCCCCCATGGCGTAGACCCCCGCGTGGGCGATGTGCAGGATCTTCAGGACACCGTAGACCATCGTCAGGCCGAGGGCGATCAGGGCGTAGATGCTCCCGATGGTAATTCCATTCACGATCTGTTGCGCCAGCATGCTCACCATCCTTCCCCGGGGAGAAACAACTCCCTCCCCGGGGAATCGTTTACGGGGTTGCTACTTGTCCGGGGGCGTGATGATCTCCGGGTCGGAAATCTGGGCGAAGTAATGGAACGCCCCTTTCTTCACGATTTGAACCTGAACCGGTTTCATGGCCTCGCCCAACTTGTTGAACTGGGCGATGCGGCCGGTCAGGCCCTCGAAGTCCTTCGTCGCTGCGATGGCATCCCGAATGGCCTTGGAATTGGGACCGGCCTTCCGGATCGCGTTCACCACCACCATAAAGGCGTCATAGCTTGAAGCGCCGACCATGTCCGGCTCCATCCCGTACTTGGCCTTGTAGGCCTTGATGAAATCCTGAACGAAGGGACGAGGATCATCGCGGTTGAGGTTGGTGGTAATCACCACACCCTCGGCTGCCCCACCGGCCAGCTCCAGAAACTTGGGAGAGTCGAAACCCTCTTCACCGAGAATCTTGCAGGTAAGGCCCAATTCCCTGGCCTGCTTGACCGCCAGCGCCGCCTCTTCATAGTAGCCGCTGATGAAGAGAAGATCCGGGGAAAGCTCTTTTACCTTGGTCAGCATGGCGGAGAAATCTTTCGTCCCGATGGCGAAGGCATGCTCGTAGACCACCTTGCCGCCAAACTTCTTCACGCGGGCGTGAAATCCCTTGGACAGGGCGCGGCCGAAATCGTTGTCAATGGTAAAAATGGCAAGTTTTTTCGCCTTCAGCAGGTTCACGGCGACCTCACCAGCGGCCTTCCCCTCAATCTCACCCAGGAACCCGGTCCTGAAGATGTAGGGACCCGCCTTCGTGATACTCGGATCGACGGCGTATCCGGCCACCATGGGAATTCCCGCCTTGTTGAAGATGGGGGCGGTCACCCGGGTCGGGGTGCTGTAGGAACCGCTCACCACGGCCACTACCTTGTCCTTCTCGATGAGCTTATTGGCGATGGCAACCGACTCCTTGGGATTGACCCTGTCATCGTAAACAACGAGCTCAACCTTGTTGCCGTTGATACCGCCCGACTTGTTGATCTTCTCCACCGCCAGCATGACGGCGTTTTTGGCGGAGGCACCGTCCGCCGCGGCGAAGCCCGTCAAGGGCGCGAAAAATCCCACCTTTATCGGGGCCGCGAAAAGGGTCCCCACGCCAAAACAAACTACCAGTAAGCCAATCAAACTTCCCAAAACCCACTTTTTCATAACCAACCCTCCTGTTGAAAATTTGTTTGCGACTTAAAAACCTCCATTCACATTTCTTGCGGCGCCTCACCTCCTTTCTTCCCGCGTTGTCTCATCTCCTCCCACTGCACGCCCATGGCGCCGGAAAGGACCAAGGTCCCGCCCAGCGCCTGGCGCGCGCTCAAATGTTCTCCGAAAAAGACGAAGGCCCCCAGCACGGCGGCCAAAACCTCCACGTTGGCCACGATCCCCGCGCGGGACGCCTCCACGAATTTCAATCCCATGGTGTAGAAAAAATATCCCAACATGCTCGGACCTACCCCGAGGACGAAGAGCCAGAACCAAGTCTTCGGGCTGAAACGGGTCTTCAGTTCCCCCGTGGCGCCCCCCCACAAGAGGAAGAAGAGGCTCCCGAAGAAAAGCGCGTAGAATAGCACCGTGGCGGGTTGATACCGTGCGAGGGCTTTTTTCCCGAAGAGGCTGTAGAGGGCGGAGAAAAACCCGGCCCCCAGGCCGTAGAAGACCCCCATCCGGCTCACCCGGCTCACCCACACCCCCCCGTGCGCCACGAGGAGGATCACGCCCGCCAGGCTCGCCAGGAGAGCGAAGATCTTGATGCCGGTGAGCGGTTCCTTGAGGAAAAAGATGGAAAGAATCATCAGGAAGACGGGATAGGTATAGAGGAGCACCACCGCCAGGCTGATGCCTATCTTCTGGATAGCGCTGAAGTAGCAGAAGGAATTCAGCCCAATGCTCAAAAGGCCGTAAACGGCAAAGAAGGGAATATCCCTCTTTGCGATGAAAAGAGCGTGCCGCGAGAACAGGAGCATCGCGCCAAACAGGACGGCGGTTCCGAAAAAGGCCCGGTACTGGACGAGGGTCACGGGCGTGTCGATTTCCGCGTACAGGATTCGGCCCACGACGCCGAGCATCCCCAGACACACGGCGCCGGCCACCACGAGGGCGTATCCCTTCCTGAGATTCCGCCTATCTGCCAACGGATTCCTCCATGGGATTGAAATCGGCCTCGAACCGGTAGCGGTCGGAACGGTAAACGTAATGCACCCACGTCATGGGTATTTCACCAGTAAAGGTGGTTCGCACCATGTAAAAACAACAGTCCCCTTCCTTGACCCCCAGCAACTCGGCCTCGTTTTTGGATGCCCGCTTAATCTCTAAGGTTTGTTTAACCCGCGTGAGGGGCAGGTTCAGCTTCTTGATGAGGATATCGTGAATGGAACCGGTCCCCAGATCTTCTTTCAGGATGGGACGGCAGTGCGTTTCGTTCAGGTAGCGCGTCTCCAGCATCAGGGGCACGCCATCTGCCATGCGAAGGCGCTTGACCAGGATGACGGGGGAACCTTTTTCAAGGGACAAGGCCTCCGCCACCGCCCTGTCCGCCGGGACGACATCGATCTCAAGGACTCTGGTGGAAGGCGTCATCCCCATCTCCGAGATGGAACGGTTAAAACTGGTAACGAGGAAAAACCCCTGGTTCAGCTTCCTCGGGGTAACGAAACTCCCCTTCCCCCTGATCCGTGTAATGAGCCCCCGCTGCGCGAGGAGAGTAAAGGCCTTGTTAACCGTCATTCTTGAGAGTCCGAGTTTCCCGGCAAGGATGGTTTCCGACGGAAGTCTGTCCCCCTCCTTTAAAATTCCGCTCCGGATGGCTCGAACAAACGCCTCCTCGATTTGTCGGTAGGCCACCTCTCCCCGTTCGATATTAATATCTAACGCCTTCATGGAACGTCCTGTTTGACAGCTTTGTATATACTAATATATACCATCCGGAAGGTTTGTCAAGTTAAAATCCTCAGCCACGTTATTTATCTAACATAGTAATATTAAATAAGATACATAATATACAACTGAAGGGGGTTTTTTCAGTGAATGTTTTTAGACAGCCCTATAGGGGAGCTGAACGCGCGATGGCTCGATGGGAACATCGCCTTGACAGTATTGTGAATCTGTGTTAATTGCCTTTGTAAGTTTTTTCACGAGAAGATTGAAGGGAAACGCAGGGTAGAGCAGAAACTCGCAAAATGAGCTAGGGATGAGAAAGTTTAAATTTTCTTGTAACACCATCAGATCCTAAAATTTAATAAGACATGAAAGGAGGACAGAAATTTCATAGAATAAAAGTGTAAAGTGGAAGTGAGCAAATACAACAACGAAAAAGGAGGAAAGAATGGCATACGATGCGACAAAAATGGCGGACTGGGAAATTTCTGAGGCTGCTGAAAAACACATGAAATCGATTTGGCAGTTGCAGGAAGAACTTGGTCTTGAAAAAGACGAGATCATGCCCTACGGGAGAATTGGGAAACTGGATTTCTTGAAAATTATCGATCGTTTCAAGGATCGTCCCGACGGTAAATACATCGAGGTGACCGCCATCACTCCGACTCCTCTTGGCGAAGGCAAAACCACCACGAGCATGGGCCTGATCGAAGGGCTTGGGAAACGCGGGAAGAACGTGGGCGGATGTATCCGACAGCCTTCCGGGGGCCCGACCATGAATATCAAGGGAAGCGCCGCGGGTGGCGGAAACGCCCAGGCCATTCCCCTCACCGAGTTCTCCATGGGCCTGACCGGCGATATCAACGATATCATGAACGCGCACAACCTCGCCATGGTCGCCCTGACGGCCAGGATGCAGCACGAATTCAATTACAGCGACGATATCCTCGCCTCCAAGAACCTGAAACGGCTCGACATCGACCCCCGCAACGTGGAATTCCGCTGGGTTATCGATTTTTGCGCCCAGGCCCTGAGAAACATCATCATCGGTATCGGCGGCAAGATGGACGGCTTCATGATGGAATCCCATTTCGCCATCGCGGTCAGCTCGGAGCTCATGGCCATTTTGTCCATCGTGCGCGACCTTCCCGACCTGCGAGAGCGCCTTGGCAAGATCATCGTCGCCTATGACAAGAAGGGGAACCCCGTCACCACGGCGGATCTGGAAGTCGACGGCGCTATGTGCGCCTGGATGCGCAATACCATCAATCCCACCCTGCTCCAGACGGTGGAAGGCCAGCCTGTCATGGTGCATGCCGGCCCCTTCGCCAACATCGCCGTCGGGCAGTCCTCCATCATCGGCGACCGTATCGGCCTGAAACTGTTTGACTACCATGTCACGGAGAGCGGCTTCGGATGCGACATCGGCTTCGAGAAGTTCTGGAACGTGAAGTGCCGTTTCAGCGGCCTGAAACCGAACGTCTCCGTCCTGACGGCGACGATTCGCGCCCTCAAGATGCACGGCGGCGGACCCAAGGTCGTTCCGGGGCGTCCCCTCGACCCCGCCTACACGGAGCAAAACCTCGAGCTCCTCGAAAAGGGTATCGTCAACCTTCTCCATCACATCAATATCGTGAAGCAATCGGGCGTTAAACCCGTGGTGTGCATCAATAGCTTCCACACTGACACCCAGGAAGAGATCGATCTGGTCAAGCGCTACGCGGAACAGGCCGGCGCTCGTTGCGCCGTTTCCCAGCATTGGCTCAAGGGCGGTGAAGGCGCCCTCGAACTGGCGGACGCCGTAACCGACGCCGCCAACGAAGAGGTCGATTTCAAATTTCTCTACCCCCTCGAGATGCCGCTGCGCGAACGCGTCGACGTCATCGCGAAAAATGTCTATGGCGCGGATGGTGTCTCCTGGACCCCCGAGGCCGAGGCCAAGGCCAAGAAGTTCGAGTCTGACCCCGCCTTCAGAGATTTCGCCACCATGATGGTCAAGACCCATCTGAGCCTCAGCCACGACCCCAATCTGAAGGGCGCGCCCAAGGGATGGATCCTGCCTATTCGCGACGTGCTGGTCTACGCCGGCGCCAAGTTCCTCTGCCCCGTCGCGGGGACCATCAGTCTGATGCCTGGCACCGCTTCCGATCCGGCCTTCCGGAGGATCGACGTGGACACCAAGACGGGAAAGGTGACAGGGTTGTTCTAAAACAAATAACCTCGGTCATAAGCGGGGGGCATTTCAAAGTGCCTCCCGCTTTTTTTCTCTTTCATAAATTCCCAAAAATCTGTATGATTCAGTCGAATCAGACATGGGCGGGAGGAACAAGCGCGTGCCGAAGACCACCACGAACAACCTGATCCTGGCGGATGTCAAAAACAACCAGCGGTTTTGGGACCTTTTACAAGCCCCGGCCGTCGCTGTCTCCCCCCAACTCGATATCCTCTGGGCAAACCGGGCCGCCTCAAATCTGGCAAAACGAACGGGAAAGGGATTGAAAGGAACGTGCCACGCCCGCCTGTTCGAAAAGGATGCTCCCTGTGAAGAGTGCCCCCTTTTGGGGGCTGAGAAGGATGTTTCCGCCATGAATATCGTCTCCGCGGGCGACAGCGCCTATACGCTGGAAATCCACCCCTTGGCCAACGCCTCCGGGTTTCTTGTCCTGCATCACGACGTGAGTGAGATTATTCGCGCGCGCAATCGTTTTCGAACAATCCTGGACTGCCTCCCGAATGGGATTGTGTTGGTTGACGAAAGGTTCCAGATCGAATACATCTCCCAGGGATTTTTTAAGATTTTCCCTTTCGTGAAAGCTCCCGTTAACGGGAAAGATTTTCGGTTGATTGTCTCCCGCCATTCCCCGCCCTTTCCCAAGGCATTGCTCGATTTTATCTTTCTGCAAGCCAAGCCGGGCGGCGGCGTATCCATTACCCGCCTCGATTTTGAAATCGACCAGCCGGCGCCTGCCTTTTTCGAGGTCTCTTGTCAGACCTTTGAAAATGGATCGATGCCACCTGAGGGAAAGCGCCTCTTTCTGTTTTTCGATCGAACCCTTGAGGTCGCCCGCCGGAATATTCGAAGCCAAATTGAGATCCAGGCGGAAGTCGACAAGCTCTTCCGGGATCTTTACATGAGGCTCAGCCCCGGCTTGAAAAGGTTAAAGACCCTTTCCGTCAAGCCGAAAACGGCAAGGGAGGTCGAGGAGCGTCAACGCCAGGTCCGACAAGAATCCGCCCATCTTTTGAGAACTCTGAAGGAATTGAATCGTTACGGGAAAAAAGAACCCGAAGGATTGGGTGAAATTGACTTGAATCACCAACTCAGAAAAACCATCCGGGCGTTTCAGAACGCGTTTCTGACACATGGCGTTAAGGTTAAAACCCGTTTCACCCGGCATATACGCCCCATTTACGGAGACGGTGAAAAATTAGGCGAGGTGCTTCAAACGATCTTCACGAAATCCCTGGAAAGTGTCGCGGCAAAACTCGGCTTCGCCCCAGGAGAATATCTACCCCTGATAGAGGTTCAAACACGCATGCACGGCGAAACCCTTGAGCTCACAGTCAAAGACAATGGCGCCGGCGCCGATGTCGGGGATTCAGATGAGATTTACCTGTGCCGGCTCATTACCCGGAGCATGGGGGGGGAACTCGAAGCGCGTTCCGTAAAAGGCGTGGGGACAAAATTTATTCTTAGATTAACAACCCTACCCTCTGCTCCACCGACCGGGGGGGAGAGAGAAACCGCCCCCCAACCAAGGCGAAGCGGGGACAAAAGAAACCCAAAAAGAAAAAAAGCGGATGCCTTCCTTGCCGATGTCGAAATTTGGATCCTGGGGCAAAGGGATTTTAACACGGAAGCCATGGAGAAGTTTATTTCCAAGGCTGGGGGGAATCCAAAGATCTTTGAGAATGCGGAATCCCTCTTCGACACATTTCGTCATGGGGTGAGTCCGGATTGTATCGTCTTGAACGTCACGCGCGAAAGCGAACTGTTCCACTTCCTTTCCACCCTGAAAGAAGAAAATCTCTTGCGGAAAGCCGTTTTCGCCCTTCCGGAGGAATTGCTGCCCATCTTCAAAAAGAAAACACGAGACATGGACGGGCTCAAGACCATCAACAAGCCATTCACCATGGAGGCCCTGGCGGAAGCCGTGACATCCCGCCTTGAAGATATTCAGAAAATTTCCTGAAGCCTGCCGCTGGAAATAAAAAAAGAGGGACGTTTTTCGCCCCTCTTTTTTTGAAATTTTTCTCGTTTCCTAATAGGTGTGTCGCAACACCCGCTTGATGGTGATAACCTTCTTGCTTTCTTCCTCGAGGCGCGTCAATCTCTTTTCGCTCTTGTCGAGCTTCTTCTTGATGTCTTCCACAAGGATCTTGGCGTATTTCAGGTTGTGGACGGGATTTCCCTTGGAAAGAATCTCGTATTCCTCTCTCGCGGTATTGAGCCAATCCTGGATATCGTACGTGTACTGTCCCTTCTTGAGAGCCGCCAGGATCCGTTTCTGGGAACTGTCGATCCTTTTCTTCAGCCCTTTTGTCAATTCCTTGGACTGCTTGACCCAGGTGTCGACCATGGCACCGTATTTCTTTTCCTCGTGGCACTCGATACACGCCTTCTTGATACTCGCCAATGAGCTGTCGTCTCCCTTCTTAACGGCCACGTGGCATTCGGCGCATGCCACCTCCTTCGACATAATGTCCGCGTGTTTCTTGCCATCGAGACTCTTCAATCCCTTGTAGAGGGTAGCGGTCTGGGAATGGCAGTCTTCGCACTTGACGGCACCCTCGCCTTCCCCGTGATGGCACTCGCTGCACCCCTGAATCAAGGTCTGCCCGTGTTTCTCGTAAGGCGTGTGGCATTGCGTGCATTCCATGTCCTGATCCTCCACGTGAATCTGATGGGGGAAGGACACGCTGCCGAACGGCACGGCCTTTTCGTCGATACACTCAACGCAGGAATGGCAAAGTTGCGTGCACCCCAAAGGCGGCGCGAGCTTTGCGGACTTGTAAGCGGTATTGACCAGTTTCGCCGCCTCCTGGGCCTTTTTCTGGCTCACGTCCAGGAGTTTCATGGCGTAAACGATGTTGTGAACCCCCTTGGCGGTCTTCACGAACCCGAGATCGAACTTGGCGACCTGCATCAATTCCGCCGCCTTGTTCATGATATCGTTGTTGGCGGAGGTTTCCTTTACCTGAGCGATAGCGCTGTCTGCCTTGTTGACGATATTTTCCGTCTTCTTGACCTCCTTGACGAGCAGGTCGTTCCAGTGCTTCAGGAGGGGCCCGTAGAGAGGACCGTGACACTCCTCGCAGGACTTGGAGATCTCGCTCACGTTCTTTCTTAAGACAAACCCGACAGCCACCCCCGTCTTTTTGTCCAACTTCAGCCGCGTATGGCAGATGTTGCAATCGAGATGCGCCTTGAACATGGGATCCGGAAGATTTTTCACACCCTTTCCGCCCGTTCCCATATACATTTTTCGGACCATCTCGTGTTCGCCAATATTGTGACACTTGAAACAGTTGGCATCCAGGTGGAGCTTTTTCATCGCCACGATGACGTTGTTCTGTTTGCCCACTTCCTCGGCGCTCTTCACGCGCTCGATGACATGCTGGATCTTCGTGTGACAGTAATAACATTCCACCTTGTGGTCCGTCACGTGCATCTTGTGTATCTCTTCCGACTTGAAATGACCGGTGAGAATCTCGGGCTCGGCGTGGCATTGGATGCACGCGTTGTCCTTGATATGGCCGTCGCCCTTGATAACGTTCAAGTGGCAGGATTCGCACGGAACCCCGCGCTTAACGTATTTTTCGTGGTCGTAGGGCATGTTGTAATTGGCATCGATGAAAACCTTCTCCCGTTTCTTGAAATGGCAAAGCTTACACTTTCTCATCTCGGGATAATCCCCGGTCTTGTAGAAATGGCATTGAAAACAGGTGCTGTCCGTGACCGTCATGTGCTTGCCCTGGACGATCTGGGAGTGACAAGAAACGCAGCGGAGCTTTTTGCCCCTTCGAAGTTCGGAAACGTGTTTGCCGTGATCGAAATGAACCCCTTCATAGACGATATCGTGGCGGCTGATTTCCTGCTTTGTGTGGCATCCCTCTCGCATACAGCTCGCGTCGGCAATCTCCGTGTGATACCTGGGCGGAACCTTTCCTGTAATCATCAGGACCACGTGGGCCTGGGCCTTCCACTTGCCGATCAATTCGTTCTTGAAACCCGGCTGGAAGTGACACTCGATGCAGTTGACATCCTTGTGGCTCGAGTGCTTCCAGGAATCGATATACGTATTCATGTTGTGACACAATCCGCAGAACTTGGGAGACTTGGTCGCCTCAAGCAGCGTTAGCATTCCCACGATAATGACGACGAACAGGATAATATTGAAGATAACAATCCCCTTCCAATGCTGTTTCGTCCCGCGAATCGCCTCCCCAAAAAAATCCCTCAGGAAATTGATCACCAATGCCCACATGCGCTTAATCATCGAATCTCTGCCCCTTTCATTTCTTAATTTTATTTCTTTTCTTTTTTCAGAAATTACAAACATGCCCCCTATACATGATGGGGGGAGTTATGTCAACACCTTTTTAATCTTGCTTTCCGCCGGGAAGAGAGCGGTTTTCACGTCTCGCGCTGGGCTTAATGAATTTTCCCCTCCCGCAGGAAAGCCTTCCTATATACACCTGATAAATAAAATCGGGGCTCTGCTCCTGGGTGTGACACCCAATGCATATTCTCCTTGGGACTTCCAGGTGAATCCACTCTGGATCTCCCCCATACTTTACGTGCTTTTCTCCCGGCCCGTGGCACGCCTCGCACTGGACGTCCACATAGGGCATCATCTCTTTGGAGACTCGCTTGAAACCGCCCTTCTTTCGGAAGCCGATGGCATGGCAGCCGATACAGTCCGCGTCGTATTGATTCCCCTTCTTCACGAGCGATTGATACGCGTGGCTGTGGGCGGTCTCTTTCCACTGACGATACTCGCTTTCATGGCATTTTTTGCAGGTCCTTACCCCGACAAATCTCTTAGGTTTCATCACCCCGCTTGCGGCCGCTTCCCGTTCCGATTTGTCATGCGCCAGCGCCATCTGGGTCTTCAAGAGGCGGATTCTGTGGAGATATTCATCCATTCTCGCCGCGATGAGGGGCTCCCGCGGCATTTTCCTCTTGAGGGCAATGAAACGGTTCCTGAATGTCATGTTCCCAAAGATCACGCTTTCAAGGACCTTGGCCTTCGCGCCGTTTCCCAGACAAAACAGACTCAATTTCCCCACGTGTTTCCCGTACCGGTCGAGGTGAAGAATAAGGCGATGGAAAGAGACCTTCGGAAGGGAGAGGCTGTTTCGGCGGCTGCTTCCGATGACGATATTGATGGGAAGTTTCAGGTGCGCGATCTTTTCGCATCCCATCTCGGTCATGTCCGTCAAGAGAATAATGTAGTCTACCCCCATCTTTTCCAGGGCCGCCACCTGTTTCCTTACGGATGCCTCAGGGGCCGCGACGCGATACCCCGCCCCGTCGGGAACCCTCGACAGGTGAACTCTTCTCTTCATCACGCCGATGATCCCGATCTTGTATTTGCCGTGGGTAACGATTTTGTAGGGAGCAAATACCAACTTTCCATCTTTTTCCATCAAGTTAGAGGAGATGAAGGGCAGGGAAAGCCTCCTTTGCCATTCTTTTAGGTAGTTGATTCCCATCGTCAGGTCGTATTCCCCGATATTGATCGCGTCGTAACCGATGTCACGGTAGGTTTTCAGCATAAGGTCGGCGACGAGTCGACGGTAATCCCTTTCCCCTTCGCGGAATCGCGTCTTTTTGAAAAGGCTGCTCCCTATGCTGAGGATGAGGGTAGGTTTCGAGCCATTCCGAGTTTTCATGAGATACGACGCCTTCCTGGCAAGACCGCCAAGGGGATGTTTGTGTCACCCGCAGGGTTGAATGGTCCCCCGCTCATCGCCTGTGTAGAGAATGGTGAAGCAGGGAGACAAGGTGGGTTCGCCCGCCCTGCAGGGCTGCGGTCGAAGGGGTTTCAGGATAAAAGGTAAAATCAAGAGGAAAGGCAGGATGAGGCGCCAGGGTTCCTTCATCGGGAGATGGAGAATCTTTTTGTTCATCTTTTTACCTATCCTCCGCTAACGGGCGTAAGGATACTTCTTCGCGAAGGCGTCCACCAACTTCGCGATATCCTTGTTATCCTTTATGAGATGGCCCAGGGGAATCACCGTGTTTCTGTAGAAAAATCCGTTGATGACAGCCGTGGCTCCGCCCGTCACGACCTTCTTCTCAGCCGCGTTTTTTGCGAGCTTCCTGATTCTAAGACACCCAACGTTCTCGCCGTAACGTTTCAAATGGAGGATAACCTTTTCGTTCTGAATCGCGGGAAGGGAGATCCGATTTCGTCGGCAGCTGCTGATGATTACGTCTATGGGAAGTTCCCGCTTCGTAAGAATTCGGCTCTTCATCTCGCACATATCGGTCAGGACGATGATCACATCGGCCCCCTTTTTTCTCAGTTTTGTTGCCTCTCTCTTGACGATCTTGACGGGGTTTAAAACGTTCAGGCGTTTCCCCCCGGGGATTCTCCCCTTCTTCAGGTGGGATTTCATGATGCCAACAACCCCTATCTTCAGACCACTCATTGCGATAAGCTTGGAGGGTTCAAAGAAACGCGTCCCCCGCTCATCCACGAGGTTGGCGGAGATAAACGGCAGGCGCAACGCCTTCTGTTTCTTTAACAGGTAATTGATGCCGAATCCAAGATCGTATTCCCCCACGTTGATGGCCTGGTATTTCAGCCTGGCGAGCACCTCGAGGATGATGTCCGCCTTCGCCTTGTAGATCTCACGGTGTTTCTTGGGAATCCTGACAATCTTAAAAAGATGATTGCTCGCGCCCAACAGAATGATGGGTTCTTTCTTTTTCCTCAGGCTGTCGATGAATCCCCCGAGCCTGGCAAGACCGCCAAGCGGCTCCTTGGGTCAGGCGCAGGGGAAAAGGGTGCCGCGGATATCGACGGTATAGATGACCTCGACATCCTGCTTGGGCTGTGCCGTCCACCCCCGGGCCGCAAACAGCAAGGAGACCCCCGCCAAGAAGATTAGCGCGACCGCTCTCCTGGGAAATGCGCGCATATAAAGATGAATCTTGTCTGCCAATATCTTATTACCCGATAGCGATATGTTGCCTTTCGCTTTTTATACTCACTTACTATGTCATTTCGGCGGAAATTGCAACAAAAAATGTTTTTGTTTTTTTCTTGACAACATCAATTTTTGTGTTATACGGGGCAAGAGGACTTGTGAAGAAGTTCTCTTGTTTTGCGAATCGCTTATTGGGAATACGATTAGAGGCCATACTAAATCGGGAAAGTTGTACTTTAAGATTCCAGTCAACACTAATGAAATGGGGGACAAAAACAATGGGAATCAACGGAAGAACTTCGTGTGGGGTCGGCTGTATCTTTAAAGAAACCTTGATCTTTTTTATCCTCTCGCTGTTTCTCGCCGCGCCGCTCTGGGCTCTCAAGGCGCCCAAGAAGGTGGTGAGAAAGAAACCATGCCCGGAATGCTATTCCGTGGACCAGTGCCTCGAGTGCCACGATGAGATCGACAAGGCGGCCTTCGCCGCCTCCGTGCATGGGAAAAACGCCTGCACGAGCTGCCACCGGGACATCTACGACCTGGAATCCCACGCCGAGGGGGAGATCCCCATGGGGAAGGTCAAGTGCGAATACTGTCACCGGGACGAGTTCAAGGCCTACAACCTGTCGATCCACAGCGACAATGACGTGGGGTGTATCGACTGCCACACCAATATCCACGAGCTGAAGCCCCACAAGAAGGACAAGAAAAAGGTGGTGGCCATGTGCAGCGGCTGCCACGAGCAGGAGGGAGAAGACTTCCTGAAGAGCGTCCACGGAAAGGGGGTCCTGAAGGGGAACCTGGACGCCCCCACTTGCACGGACTGCCACGGCCTGCACGATATCCGGGAACTCCACGTGGACGACCTTCACTCAAAGATGGCTATTGCCGCCAAGGAGTTTCACACGAAGGCCTGCCTGGCTTGCCACGCCGACGAGGCCATGATGAAGCGGAACCATGTCTTCACCCTCGCCGTGGAAACCTACGAAAAGAGCTATCACGGAAAGGTGGAGAGCCTGGGGTATCCCACTTACGTGGCCGGGTGCGCGGACTGTCACACACCCCACAAGCAGCTTCCCCCCAGTAATCCCGAATCGTCCATCTCGAAAAAGGGCCTCATCAAGACCTGCGGGCAGTGTCACAAGGGCGTCAACGCGAACTTCGTCCTGTTTCTGCCCCACGCGGACTACCACGACAAGACGCACTTCCCGGTTCTCTACTGGACCTACGTCATCATGACGATCCTTCTTATCTCTGTCTTCTCCTTTTTCTGGCTGCATACCCTCCTCTGGCTCATCCGGAGCTATATCGAGCGTAACGAACTGCGCAAGCAGGGTATTTACGTCTACCCCTCAAAGAATCCCAAGGTTATCTACAAGCGGTTCAGTTGGCTCGAGAAACTGATACACCTGGCCATGATGTTCAGTTTTCTCGGGCTCGTGTTGACGGGGTCCCCCCTGAAATTTTCAGACGCCCCCTGGGCGAAGGGCGTCATCAACTTCCTGGGCGGCCCCATGGCAGCCGGTCACCTTCACCGTTGGTGCGCCATCATCACCTTCGCCTATTTCGGCGTTACCATCCTCTGGTGTTTCTACTACCTCTTCCTGAAACCGACGGGAGAGTCCTTCTTCCAGAAACTCTTCGGGCCGGATTCCCTCTTCCCGCGATGGAAAGACGTCCAGGATATCGTCGCAATGTTCAAGTGGTTCTTCATGAAGGGCCCGAAGCCCAAGTTCGACCGCTGGACCTATTGGGAAAAGTTCGACTTCCTGGCGGTCTTCTGGGGGATGTTCGCCATCGGCCTGTCCGGGCTCATGCTTTGGCAGCCCCAGTTCTTCGCCAGATTTCTCCCCGGCTGGCTTTTCAACATCGCCACCATCGTCCACTCCGACGAGGCCCTGCTCGCCTCCGGGTTCATCTTCACGGTCCACTTCTTCAATACCCACCTGCGGCCGGAGAAATTCCCCATGGATCCCGTCATCTTCACGGGCGTGGTTCCCGGCTACATGCTGGAGGAAGAACGGCCCCTCCAGTATGCCCGCCTGAAGGCCAAGGGCAAGCTGAAGGAGATGGAAACCAAGTATCCGCGCGTCTGGGAAGAGGCCCTGGGACACCTCCTCGGCATGACGGGGCTGTCCATCGGCATCCTCTGCATCTTCCTCGTGGCCTGGGGAATCCTCTACGGGGGATAGCATGAAATAATTGATTACAGACGCGATGCGAGCTTTTTTAACGCGTCCTTTCCCCGCCCCTCCTCATACCGTGGTCATTCCATAACGGATATGGTATGAGGAGGGGAATTTTTTGGACGGGAGCGCGGTGTGAGAAGAAAAGGCGTCGATGCCATTATTCACTCTTTCCTCGGGAAGGCCATCGCGAGGTTCAACCTCATCGAGGATGGCGACCGTCTCCTCGTCTGTGTCTCCGGCGGGTTCGACAGCATGGTCCTTTTATATCTCCTCTATACCCGCCTGAAGTTCGTCCCGGTTACCTACACGCTGCGCGTCCTGCATATCGATCTGGGGTTCCCCGATGGCGAGAGCGGAGCCCTGGAAAAATACGTCCAGTCTCTCGAAATCCCTTTCACCCGTGTCAAAACCGACATTGGCCCCCTGGCCCACAGCGAGGCCAACCGGGAAAACCCCTGTTTCCTCTGTTCCCGGATGCGCCGAAAGTTCATCTTCCAAAACGCGGAGGCGTTGGGGTATAATAAGATCGTCATGGGACACAATCGGGACGATGTCCTGGAGACCTTCTTCCTCAACATGGCCTTCAGCGGAGAGATGAGCACCATGGTGCCGAAACAGCCCTTTTTCGGCGGACAGTTTCTCATCATTCGGCCTTTCTACCTGGTGGACGAGGACGTGATCCGCCGTTTTGCCCGGCGGCACGGAATCCCGGCCTTCGCGGACGGGTGCCCCACGGGGGGCAACTCGAAACGCGCCCTCATCCGCGACTGGCTGGAATCCCTCTATCCCCACAACCGAAGGATCAAGGGAACCCTGTTTCACGCCCTTTCAAACGTCAGAACCGACTACCTTCCGAAATTGTAAAGGAGGAGAATCATGGCTGTCGCCTCACTCGAAATCTACAAGATACTCCCCGGCTCCAATTGCGGGGACTGCAGACACCCCACTTGCCTCTCCTTCGTGAACGACCTGGTTTTCCGCGGAAAGAAACCGGATCTCTGCCCGCACCTGAGCCCTGCCGACCGCCGGAAGATCAACGACCTGGTCCGCGCCGGATCGCCCAGGAAGCTGGAAAGCTACGGGCAGGTCATGTTCCATCCCCTGGAAACGGCCATCAAGCGGGTCCAGCCCCTCAATTTCAGCTACCTCTCCGCGGTAATGAACGAGGGTAGCGTCTATCACGCGAACGACAACAGCATCACCCTCCCCTTCCTCAACACAAAACTCACCGTCACGAAGGAAAAGACCGTGGACGCCGCGGGCGACCCGCTCCCGCCGGGCTTCCAAACCGCCGTCTACAACTATTTGGCGACTGTTGAGAAGATCCATCCCGAAAATCAATGGGTCTCGTTCAAGGAGCTTCCCGGGGCGGTCTTTCTCTCTTCCTACTTCGTCAACAACGTGGAAGGACTCGTGTCGGCCCAGTTCGCCACGCGGCCCGAACAGCTCGTCGCGGCGGCCAGATCCCTGGGGGGCAACATTCTCGACGACCCCGCCATCAGCCCGGCGGACGTGAAAATCTCCTTCTTCGTGGTCCCGAAAATCACGGTGCGGCTTCTCTTCTGGGACGGCACGGAGGAAGACAATCTCCCCGCCGTGGCCACCTTTCTGTTCAACACGGGCATCTATCGGCTGGACCTGGAAAGCCTGACCTACCTGGTGGAAGAACTGGTCAAGCGGATGATCGCCACCCTGTGAGGACCTTCATCCAGGAGGCGTGTGGGAGGACAATCCAGAAACGGAAGCACGGTGACATCATCACAAGTTGACATTATCTTTGACGCCGTCGCTCGAGAGGGCCTGGAAGGAATTCCGGACCCAGATATCTCCCGGCAACGATTCTCCGAGCTGTGGGAACACCTCGATTCAACAACCAGGAGACGCCTCTCCGGTTCCTCCACTCTTTTGAAGTCCCTTTTTTGCGCCCTCGGCCTCTCCCCCTTCATTCACCAAACCCTGGCCCGGCATCCCGGTTTCCTTTCGAGGTTGACAGACCCTTACCTGCGGGACATCTCCTCCCGCCGCGCCATGGCGACGAACCTCGGCCGCCGGGCGGCTTCATGCCCCTCTCGGGACGATTTTTCACGGGTTGTTCGTATCTTCCGCCTCTACCAAACGGTGCGCATCGCGCTGCGCGAGTTGGGAGGCTTGGGAACCGTCCTGGATACCATGCAGGAGATGTCCAACCTGGCGGACGTGGTGGTGGCGGCCTGTCTCCGGTTCGCCTGGGACGCGCTTACCCGCCAGGTGGGCCCTCCCACGCTCATGAGACGGGGGAGACGGATCCTTTCCCATTTTTCGGTCATCGACTTGGGGAAATTGGG